>Ga0172382_10010509_pt1 | contig 12395 bp, 10 predicted proteins | sample Leawel138RmetaG_FD_122245 | JGI IMG/M metagenome (GOLD analysis project Ga0172382, IMG submission 122245) | Leachate microbial communities from a municipal landfill in Southern Ontario, Canada - Leachate well 138R metaG | ecosystem: Engineered > Solid waste > Landfill > Unclassified | place...
CTGTCGGGGCTGATCTTCTCCGCTGCCGGGGCCGCTCTGATGCTCGGGATGTGGGGTATGTCACTGACGTCGCTTATCCCCGACGACGTTGCGGTCGTCTTCGGACTGGCACCTCTGGCGGCTCTGCTCCTTCTCGTCGCAAGCGCGTCCGCATCCCTCTTTAATTCGTTATTTCTGCTGATTGTGGTCCCCTTGCTGTCGATGATCCTACTGTTTTACTCAGCCGAAGAGAGCATCGAGGGGCAGTTCGAGGCGGCGGCTGTACCCCTGCCATTCTGGCGGCTTTCGGTCTTTCTGTTCTGCCTCTACGCCGCCAACGGCTTTCTTCTTGAATTGAGACCGGCGCTCTTTCACCCCACAGCGGCCGCTACCGCCGGTCATGACGCCCTTCTGAGAGTTGCGTCGACCCTCGCCGCAGCCGCGGCATTCCGCTTCTATCCGAGGGCCGAGCTCAAGACCTTCTACAAAGGTGCGTTTCCATTCATCGCTACGGCGCTGTTCCTCATGGCCTTCACCCCTGTCTACACCCCACCCCGCCTGCTGCTGGAGACCGGGCTGGCCTTTCTCGACCTTTACGCCTGGCTGCTTCTCATCTACTTTGCGTCCAGGGCGGGACGCAGGAGGAAGGCGGTCGTTCACGGCGGTCTCTTCCTGATCGTCCTGGCCGAGGGAGCGGTCCATCTGGCGGTGTTACCGCGTGAGGCCGGTTATCTCGCCCTGCTGGTGCCCGGCGTCTGCCTTCTCCTGCTGATGCTCGTCCTTTGGGATGGCAGAGAGGTCCCCCTTCAGGCAGGACAGACTGGAGAGGGCCCTGCTCCCGCGACGGTGGTCGAAGGTGCAGATGATGACAGGGGAGAGGAGCTGTTCCTCCGCGCAAAGCTTATGGAGTTCAACCTGACACGGCAGGAGACGGAGATCGCCCTGCTTCTGCTCAAAGGGCAGAAGGACAGGAGCATCTGCTCCATGCTCTTCATAACGCAGAACACACTGAAGTATCACCTTCGTAATATATACAGAAAGACAGGGACGGCAAATCGACTGGACCTCAGGGAGAATCTCGGCTAGTCAAGGGGTTGGAATAGGGGTGAATCTTGTCACCCCGAATCGCCGAAATGCAGGCGGGGACTATAGCCCCTTCAGGGGTGGGAAAAACCACCCCCGCTTTTTGGTCTCGGGAGGGGGTGTCAACGAGGCTGTGATGCTAAAATGCTTCCCGATAGGCATTCCCCCGAAAGGCGAGAGGAGATGAAATGTATGAGCGGTTGTTTGAGAAGGGTCTGGGCTGCGCTTTTACTTGCCCTCCTGTTCGTTTCCGTTCTTCCGGCGCGGATAGAGGCCGCGGAGCAGGCTCCCAAAAATGACGTCACACGCGCGGAGTTCTTCCTGAAGAAGTTCGAGGACAGGGTGACCCGTTCCCGAGGGCAGCCCTTCAAACTGGGTTACGACGACAACGAGGCCCTTAAACGAGTGAGAGAGCTGAAGGAGAAGTACCCGGAGGATCCTGTGGTGGAGGAGCTCTTCCAGAGGGCAAGGACCGCCCTTATGAGAAGCAAGGGTGACTTCATGGAGATCACCCGGGAGATGCTCTACTACCGAGAGAACGAGCAGAAGCTTAAAAAGCTGTTCGGCGACCTCGCCGACCGGGAGTGGAAGGAGTTCACAGATGAGATACTCTCCGGCCCCATGGCGCTCGAGAAGGCCTTTCCCGCGCCGGACCGCGCCGAAGTCTCCTTTGAAGACCTGAAGGGAAAATATGTAGTCCTTGAGGGCTTCGAGTACCCGGCCGGGCAGTTCATCGACCTTGGCAGGGAGTTCGTCTCAGTGGGAAGCGGCGCGAAGGGTTACTACTTCGTGGAGATATCGAACCGCGACTGGTTCGGGCCTTACGAGGCGCTGAAGCGCTATCGCAGGCTGATCAACAGGGATTTTCCTGAGGAGGGGAGCTGGACCCTTCTCGGAAGGATCAGCGGAGTCGAGATGGTCATACCGCAGGCGGAGAAGGTCAAGACAGTCGCGCCTCAGTGGGGGTGGATAGTGAGTCCCGTGGCCATCTACATACCGGGGCATACCTTCGCTCTGTACGACCGAGAAGAGGAGCTTGGCGGCCTATTCGCAGGGGAAGAACGAATGGAGGAGATCAAAAGCCCTCTCTATACGGTGCGATATGTCCCGGGGGACGTCACCCCCGAGAGGCTGGTCGAGATCTTCGCAGCCTCGATCAAGGAGAAGAACTACGACCTGTTCCTAGACTGCATCGATCCCAAGCGCGTAGGGACCAGGTCCGAGAAGTCGCTGCTCCGATACCACTGGGATCTGCACCTGGAGAGGTTTGCCAGGTTCTACGTCCACGTAGAGGCCGACGAGGCGACAATAGAAGTGCTTAAGGGCTTCGACAGCGGCACAGGAGTTGAGGACTTCTTCCTCGACGAGGAGCAGAAGGAGAAGATCCGCGAGATATCGGGAGAGCTGGTCGAGCAGGCCACGGTCGTGACCAGGGCGTGGGACGAGAACGGGCGCCAGTACGGTTCGCCCAAGCCCCACTACCTGGTACGCAGGGACAAGGGTCGCTGGTACATCGACAACTTCGAGCAGCCGTTCTAAAGGGGCGACGGGTATGAAGACGAGATTCAAAACGGTTCTTTCGGTGCTTCTGCCGATAATGGCCCTTTTCACCTGTCAGGCGTGCCAAGCGCAGGAGGGGCAGCCCTCTGTCCTGTCGGAGACGGTCTCCTCTGTCGAGAGGAGGATCTCCGAGGTCCATGATCAGTTTCTGGCAGCGTCGGCTGAGGTGGAGGCCGTCATGAAGCAGATGTCGACCGATGCATCGAAGATGACCGGCAAGTGGAGAGAGCTGATAGAGAGAAGCTACTCGTCGCCTGCGGTCGTGGAGCTGGCAGAGCTTCTCCCGGCGCTCGACAGGGCGATCGAGAGGGTCCGTTTCGGCGCGGTTCAGGCGGGCAACATAGGCCCCGATATTGCTCAGGAGGTGTACGACGAGGCGGAGGAGCTGCTTAGGTTCTCCCGAGAGATTCAGGATGCGGGCAGGGTGATCGGGTGGATACTGCAGATCAACCGCCACATAGCCTCGATCCAGCACGACATAGCCAGCGCGCCGGTGAGAATTGCTGCCTACGTCAACGAGATGAAGGGAGTGGGCGAAAAGCTGACCGAAATGCTCAGGGTCGTGCCGAGCAGCACTGTCGATATGAGCGAGTCGGAGTTGGCCTCGCTCAAGGGCAAGGTCCGCGAGTATGCGAAGGAGTCGAGACAGCTCATGGCGGTGACGACAAACGCTCAGGTGAGCCTGTTGTACATGGTGGAGGCGATCCGCCTCGACACGGCCGAGCAGCTCGACGAGGAGTTCAAGATAGTAGAAAAGATCGTCGAGTCCTGGAGGAACTCCGGGGAGCTGTATCCTCTGATCGCAAGGGAGATAACCGAGGGAGTCGCCAGATGGGCGCCTCTTCCCAAGGCCAGGCTGGATCTGTACAAGAAGTCCAGGGCGGACTATATGGACGCCTATGCGGCCTTCTTCAAGGAGGAGCTCTTCAAGGGAATACCCCACTTCGAGGGGAAGAAGTTCGCCGGGATCTCCGCGGTCGCCGACGAGGCTCACATCACCATGCTGTCGCTGCTCGCCGCGTTGGAGGGACAGGAGCAGGACATGGCCCGACGCAAGAAGGCCCTGAAGGACGATGCGCATCTCACGGCGTTGGAGAGGGAGCAGATCAGGCGTTACGATGAGAAGTACGGCCCGGAGGTGTACAGGAGGCTCAAGAGGGTGGCGGACACAGCTGCCGGGGGGAAGGAGCAGATAGATGCGCTCAAGCGGTATCTGGAGGATCCGAGAGCGCAGAACGATGATCCTCCCGCTTGGCGTCAGGAGGCGAAAAGTACGCTCGAGAAGCTCGAACGCCGCCAGCACCCCGAGCAGATAGAGGCGGACTACGCACTGTCCGATTTCGTCGTCGAGAGAGTCGAGGCCGTCAAGGCCATGAGAATGATGATGGAGGACCACGCCAAGCGTAAAAGGTCGCTGGGACTGGAGCCGGCTCTGATATTCGAGCCGTTCTAAAGCAGAAAATCGAAAGAATAAAGGAGGAGAAATATGAGCATTTTTGCGCGAGTGACGGACATCTTCAAGTCCAATGTCAACGATATGCTGGATCGGATGGAAGACCCGGAGAAGATGGTCAAGCAGATGATCATCGAGATGGAGGAGGGGCTGGTGAAGTCCACCGCGGCCCTTGCCAAGGCCATGGCCAATGAGAAGGACCTACGCAAGCAGCAGGAGAACGCTCTTGCCCAGTCTAGGGCGTGGGAGGAGAAGGCGACGATGGCCATGAAGGCCGGAAACGCCGAACTGGCAAAGCAGGCCCTCTCCAAGAAAATGGTCTTCGACGGACAGATCAAGCAGTACGAGTCAATGGTAGCGCAGGCATCAAGCACCGTTTCGCAGCTACGCGGTCAGCTCGACACCCTGAAGGTGAAGCTGGACGAGGCCAGGATGAAGCAGGCCACACTGGTGGCACGCGCCCAGACGGCGAAGACGCAGAAGGAGTTCTCAAGCGCCATGAGCGGCGCTACCTCCCAGAGCGCCTTCGCGAAGTTCGAGAAGATGGAGAAGAAGATAGAGGGGATGGAGGCCGAGGCCGAGGCGTTCGGTGAGCTCACAGGCAACCCGCCCGAGGACGATGCCTTCAAGGCGATGGAGAAGGACATGGCTCTTGAGGCAGAGATGGCGAAGCTCATGGAGAGGATGGGGGGTGCGGGCGATGCATAAGTTTCCCCTGCTCAAGGACGGAGTCAACGAGAAGCTTCTGAAGGAGGTGCGCTCGAAGGTCGATCGGTGGCTCGACGAGCTCTTTGACGAGGGGGACCTGACACGGGTCGACGACCTGACTCAGTTCACCTTCGGCAGCGCGACCATCCAGGTGATGGTGAACCCGTGGCACAGTGAGGACGTGCTGGTCAAGGTCTTCTCCTACCTTGCGGAGAACGTGGACGGAAAGAGAGCGGCGGTCGACTTTATGAGGCTGAATGCGGAGCTTCCACTCGGGGCCTTCTCACTGGTCTTCGACAACACCGTGATGCTCTCCTGCTCCATACCGGGGGCGAACCTCGACAGGAGCGAGCTGCTCGGTGCCCTTCAAACAGTGGCGGTCTACGCGGACCAGTATGACGACATCATTGACGAGTACTACCGGGGAGGGAATTAAATGAGCATGCTGACTGTTGGGTTAGGCGGTCTGCTTGTTGCCGGAGGTGCCTACCTCTCGTTCGTTCAGAAGAAGAAGACGGAGGGGCATGTGACAGAGCTGAAATTCATGAAGTCCACGTCCCTTGCGGAGATGAACGAGACTTGGAAGTCACTTGCGGACGAGGGGCTTGGCGACGGCTTCCGCGACATGGTGGAGACCCACGGCAAGGCCGAGACGGACGGGGAGCTGAAGACCCCTTACAGCGACGCGCCCTGCGCCTACTTCGAGGCGACCGTGACACGGGAGTTCGAGAAGGAGGAGAGGGTAAAGGACAAAGATGGCAACACACAGACGAAGAGGACAAGGAGCTCCGAGGTGGTCTCCTCTCGCAAGAGTCCCTCGCCTCTGTACATCGCCGACGGAGGGGTAAGGGTCGGGGTGGACATGGACGGCGCGTCCCTCTACCTGCGGGACGGAGAGGACAGGTTCGAGCCCTTCGACAGCACTAAGACCTACACCTTCTTCGGCGTGCGGTTCACCGCCCCCTCCGGGGCTCGCACACTTGGCTTCCGCTACAAAGAGAGGATAATTCCCCTTGGGCATCCGCTGTACGTGGTCGGGGAGGCACGGGTATCCGGGGGAGGGCTTCGCATAGGCAAGCCCTCAGAGGCCGGGAAGCCCTTCATAGTGTCGACCAAGTCCGAGGAGGAGGTCATCAACGATATTAAGGGATCAGCGAAGGGCACGTTCTTCCTTGGAGTCGTGCTCATGGTTATAGGGGCGGCGATCGCCGTATTCCTGCGGTAAATCAGCATATCAGGGAGGTGCTTTTCATGAAAAGAGAGATGCTTACAGGTATTCTGACGGCGGTTTTCTTACTTCTGTTCGTTACGGCTGGATTTGCCGCCGAACCCCTATACAAGGGAAGCGCGACTTTCGGGCCGATGATAACCGGCGGCATAACGGATGAGTTCATTGGCATGATCCGTGAGGACCCGGACATCGCGAAGGGCAAGCCCCTTCGCCTCGGCAAGGAGATAACAGACGATGATCTTAGGAAGCTTCCTCCTCTGGCCGACGTCCTGACCGGCCTGTTGATCGAGAGGAACGACACGATCACCGACCTTTCCCCCATTTCCGGTCTGTCTGGGCTTACTTTTCTGAAGCTCGACAGCGTCAAGGGAGTGACCACTCTTGCCCCGCTGGGTGCTCTGGTGAAGATGAAGGACCTGGAGATTCGCGCGGTGGAATACCCCGACCTCGACTTCCTCACCGGGATGAACGACCTGGAGTCGCTGGCCTTCTTCATGATTCCCGAAGCCGTCAGAGACATCACCCCACTCAAGGGAAAAACCGGGATGAAGAAGCTGAACCTCTACGGTGGCACTAAGGGCGACGGCATCAGCGACATATCGGTAGTCGCCGAGATGACGGAGCTTGAGGACCTCAGCCTCTACATGACCAAGGTGGAGGACCTGTCCCCCATCGCCGGCCTGACGAAGCTGAAGAGGCTCGATCTCTACGGTATCCCCGCCACGGACATGAGCCCGGTGGAGAACCTGACAGAGCTGACCTACATCTGGATCTACGCCACTAAGTTCGACGACTACTCGCCGCTAGCGAAGCTGACCAAGCTGGAGGAGTTCGCAGCAGGTATCTCCGCGCTTGATACGCTAGAATACCTTGAGAACATGCCGAAGCTCAAGAAGATAGGCATGCTCCGCGAGGAGATTAGCGACTACTCGCCCCTTTCGAAGTGCCCGGAGCTGACGGAGGTCAAACTCGAGGCCATGAAGGGCGGACCTATAGACCTTTCGGTATTCTCTGAGCACAAAAAGCTCGTCAACCTGTTCGTCCGAAGCTCCGAGGTCAAGAACGCGCAGGCCGTCGCGGCTCTGCCGAAGCTGGAGTGGCTCATACTGATTGACACCACAGGGATCGAGGACGTCTCCGTCTTCAAGGACCTGCCCAAGCTGAAGAGGGTGTCCCTCAAGGCGGGGCAGTTCCCCGACGAGCAGATAGAGGCGCTGGGCGACAAGGCGCAGGTACAAAAATAATCGGCCGTCCGGAGGAGGAGGGACATCCCCTCCTCCGGCGCTCCCGGGAGGAGTGATCCGCATGTTGACAGCTCTTAACGGGCCTGACGTACAGAGCGCGCCTCAAGCAGAGCGCAGAAGAAAGATCTCTCGCGCCGAGCTGCGGATTCGTCTACGGCTTGAGCCTTATAATCTAACCAGGAAAGAGACGGAGATCGCAGTACTCCTTGCGGGTGTACTGGAGAGAAAGGAAATCCTGCAACGATGCGGCATAACCGACAACACGCTCAAATCTCATATTCGCCGCATATACAGAAAGCTGGGGGTGAAGAACAGGAGCGAGATTGCCTTGAGGCTGTCGACATGATTGCAGATGTGCGACGGGCTGCGTATTGAGTGAGGATGACGGTCGCGGCAATCCGGGGGCAGCCAGGGTGGCTCGCCGGGGTTTTATCACGAAACAGGAGGGGTGTACATGAAAAAGAGATTTTTATCATTTTTTGGGGCTTTGCTGCTTACGCTTCTGGCCGCTTCGATCGGGCTGGCCGCCACGATAGATGCCCTGCCGGCTTGGCCTGAGGACGCGCTTTATGTCGTGGGCGGAGTGGAGGAGTCCAAGGAGTTCATCAGTGCACTGGTAGACTCCAGGCCGTTCGGTCTGGCCGCAGCGATGGAGCCGGACCTTGAGATGGCTGCCGAATGGCTGAACGAGTTTCCGGTTGAGTCAGCCTCCTTCGCCTTCGGCCTCACCGAAGAGGGCTTCTCGCTTCACGGAGCGTTGAAGCTCGACGGCAGCAAGAGTGATCTGCTGGCAAAGCTGGCGAAAGGAGAGGGGGAGGAGGGCGACGTTGACGCTCTTCTCAACAGCCCGTTCCCGACGGGGCTTGCCCTGACCCCGTTCGAGGGGAACGTCTATGCGGTGATGTCGGAGGGTATAGCGCTGGTGCTGCTCTCCGTCGAGGATGATATGGTCCTTATAGGGATGTCGCCGGAGGACCTCGAGGCGTCAAGGGCGGCGCTCTCCGACCCGGGCAGCAGGATGAAGCTGCCACGCCGCCTGCCTCATAAGAACTTCTTCTACTTCCACGACAACGGCATGGCCGCCTCCGAGATAGCCGAGGAGTCGAAGGGAGTGCTCGGAGATCCGACGGAGAATCTGATGCTCGAGATCGGGTACGGCACTCTACCCAACGGCTTTGGCCTGTCCATACTGACGAACCTCGCCAAGGTCTTCGAGCTGGACAAGCTTGAAGATGTCCCTGCACCTATAGGTAAGGACGACTTCATCGGCCTTGGCGGCGGCCAGGCGTGGCTTACCTGGGCCGCGCGCGGTGTCATCGAGGAGAAGCACTTTGACATGATCCGCGAGACGGCCGAGGGGGGAGACTCCGACGCGCAGATGGTCGTAGAGGTTCTCGATCAGCTTAAGACCATGGGCCTTACCGAACACGCCATTATCTCCATCTGCAAGTCCGTAGGGATGGTCCTGGGCGGAGAGGGCGGCTTCTCGGGAATTCCGATTCCCGGAGGGTACGCTTACGTCTCCGGTGAGAAGGAGTGGGTGGAGCTGCTTCTTCCGCTCATAGAGGCGATCGTAAAGGAGAGCGGCGTAGAGTTCGAGTCGGTCGAAAGGCCGGGATGGCAGGCTCTGTATGTGATGAATGACCCCTTCGATGCAGTGGTGGGCATTCGTGGCGGCGCGGCCGTCGCGGGCTTCCTCACCCTCGACAGCCTTGAGAACGAACCGAAGTTGGGCCCGGAGACAGAGAAGATGCTTGAGGGCGGCAACACGATGCTCTTACACTTCGACATGGGCGTCGTGCGCAAAATGATAACCAGACTGCTTGACCCGGAACTACCGATAGCGGCCATCTTCCTCATGGAGGACGACGACTTCCTGGATTCCGCACCGATGCTTTTTGAGGCCCTCAAGGCCAGCGCCGGCTTCAAGGGAATCCAGATGACCTTCAGGGATTTGGAGAGGTTCGACATCACGGCGATCCTCGGTTCTCCCGACGAAGCTGAGATAAAGGGCATCGACGAGCTCGCCTCCAAGTGGCAGACGTTCATCGAGGAGCTCGACGACTCCGACGAGGACGACGACTAAGGAGAGTAAACTCGCCCAGGATACGCTCGGGCAATTCCGAAGCTCCGGAGAGCCCTCCGGAGCTTCTTTCAAACGGAGGCGGCTACCCACACCAGCCGCAAAGATATGAGGGGTGAGAAGATGAGGCTTGAAGCCTTCTGTAACAAGAGAGGGAAGCGACTCCCCGATGGCAAAGCGCACTCGTTCACTGCCTCCGGGAGTGACGCCGCGACCCTGACTCGTCGAGCCAGGCGGCTCGGTGCAAGCGCCTCGCGCGACTGGCTGGCGACGGGATTCATCCTCCTGCTGTTTATCACCCTTTGCACTCAAGCAACAGCGGAGCCGCTGATCAGGTACTACACCTGGCCTCAGGAGGGGACTCTCACCTCCGACAGGGTGAACTTCCGGTCGGAGCCTTCGACCTCGTCGGCTATTCTGGGGCGCTTTGATGACCGCTACGACGCCGGCGAGCTGATAGTTACCGGAAGCGCGGAGGATTCGGATGGGGCCGTGTGGTACAAGGTGGTCTGCTTCAGGTTCGGAGAGGGGTGGCTGCACGGAGATTACCTCCGGGCGGAGGAGCCAACGGACCCGGTGAACCGACTCGCGCTCAAAGTTCGTGCAGATTACGCCATATCCCCCTCCCTTGCCGTGAAGTGGTTCAGCGAGCCTATGGAACGTAAAAGACAGAGGATCCCGCTGCCGGACTTCAATACGGTGGTACAGGCCGAGACGCTTATCTTTCACGGGCACACCGCCGTGTACTGGGATGGCAGGCTTCAGTCCGTGGAGATCCCGGCGGGCTTTATGGGGTTCGGGAGCATCATGCTGGGGACGGATGCCGCCGAGGTGGACAAAAGCCTTGGAGAGCCTCTGCTCAGGGAGGGAGACAGCCTGGTTTACGCCTACAATAGTGACGAGATAACCGTCACGATCAGAGAGGGAGGCGATGGCCCGATTGTCACAAAGCTGTTCTACAGGAGGGCGATCTTTGAATGAAAAGTATTGACTACGGCATGAGACTTTTCACCGCTTCGTTGCTGATGCTTTTGTTGCTCTGCGGTGTCGCGTTCGCCGAGAACCACCCTATCGACGAGCAAGTGGAGAGGTGCATGGACGAGGACCCGAGCACCAGCGGCATGATCGACTGCGCGGAGGAGGGCGAAAAGCTCTGGGACCAAGAGCTTAACAGGGTCTACAAGGAACTTATGGGGCTTCTCCCCAAGGAGGGGCAGGAGGCACTGCGCACTGCGCAGAGGGCGTGGATCCCGTGGCGCGACAGCGAATATCGGCTGAACAACGGAGTGTATAACGCGATATACAACTCCATCGACGGAGGGACTATGTGGGTGGTGCAGAACGCCTTCGCAAATATGGAGGTAGTCCGAAAAAGGACGCTGCAACTGACAGACTGGCTGGACGAGCTGAAGGCGGGAAACCCCTCCTACCTGCATGAATACCCGGCCAAGCAGACAGACGAGCAGCTGGAGGCCGCGATGAGGGTGAAGAACGATAGCGCGACCCTCGGCAAGGCCATAGGGGAGAAAGGAGCCGATATCGCCTCGAAGAACCTGAAGGCCTGGGAGGCGCTGCGCAACAAGGACGTGCAGTTCATGGCCGTCTTCTACGGCAAGAGAGGCGACAAGGGCTTCCCCCTGCACGCCCGTATGCAGATGAACGTTAAGAGGGCTGAGTACCTGAACTACCTGTACACCACACTGATGGAACAGACGGTATGGTTCGGTCCCAAGCCCAAGCAGAAGGGGGGATAAGGGCAAAGGCGCTTGCGGGCGGTCCGCTGCCCGATTGCGCTGGCCCGATTATTGAATGCCTGTGAAGTTGAAGGTTTTGCGCGGAAGCTGTTTTGTTGCGGGAGCGGTGCTGTTCCTGTGGATAAGCGCCGAGTACTTTATGATGGCGTTCGTCGCCAGCCGTGCGATGCAGGGGGCGGGATTCTTCCTCTGGCTCCTGGGCTACCTCAGGGCGGTCTTCACATCCCCGATGGGCATCGGTGGAGTCCTTCTGTTCGCCGCCGGTTTTCTTCTACGGATCCCGGAATAGAAAAAAGGCGCGCACTTACGCACGGTGCGCGCCTCTCTTTTGCAGGTCTTTTTAGATCAGTGGACTATCTCGTTCACCCAGCGCTCCACCAGGCGAGTCCTCTCCCTGCCCGACCACTCGATGTCTAGCTCCAGAAGATTCACGTCCTTCATGTCGAGAGCGGGGTTCTCCAGCTTCACGTCCGGGTGGGTGGGAATAAGGTTGATCCTCTCCCTCTCGTATATGCGCTGCATGTCCGGCCCGGCGGCCCAGTCCAGGAACCTCCTGGCCAGTTCGGGGTTCTTCGCGCCCTTCACCAGCCCCATCGCCTCGACACCGTAGACCACGCCCTCGACCGGGTAGCTTATCACGACATCGTAACCCGTCTGCTGCATCTCCAGCGCGTCGACTATGAAGAATATGCCCCCCGCCGCCTGACCCCTTCCTATCGGGATGGCGCCGCCCGCGCCGCTCTTGGTGTACTGCTGTATGTTCCTGTCAAGCTCCTTCTGATATGTGTACGCCTCGTCCTCCCCCATAGCCAGAACCAGGCTGAACAGGCGAGAGACAGCAGTCCCCGCCGTCCTGGCATCCGCCATTATCAGGCCGTTGTGGTAGACCGGGTCCAGCAGATCCTTCCATGACGTCGGGGCCTCAAGTGAGTTCTTCTCCAGAAACTCCCGGTTGAACATGAAGCAGAGCGGATCCATCGCCACGCCCGTCCAGTACCCTTCCGGGTCCATGTAAGCCGGAGGTATCGCCTCAGCCCCCGCAGGAACGTAGCGCTCGAAGATGCCCTCTCCCTTCCCGGCGACAAAAGCGTCGGCTATGCCACCGAAGAAGACGTCGGCCTGGGGATTTTCCTTCTCAGCTATAAGCCGAGCCAGCACCTCGCCTGAGGGAAACCTGAGAAAGTTGATCTTTATACCCGTCTCCCTAGTGAACTCGTCGAAGACCGCCGTCGCGTACCTCTCCGACCAGATCGTGTAGACATTAAGCTCCTCCGCAGCAATCGCCGGCATTGGCGCGAGC
>Ga0172382_10010511_pt1 | contig 12392 bp, 9 predicted proteins | sample Leawel138RmetaG_FD_122245 | JGI IMG/M metagenome (GOLD analysis project Ga0172382, IMG submission 122245) | Leachate microbial communities from a municipal landfill in Southern Ontario, Canada - Leachate well 138R metaG | ecosystem: Engineered > Solid waste > Landfill > Unclassified | place...
ATCCGCATGATGATCGTGTCGACCCGCCCGCCGGCATAGCCGGCCACCAGGCCGATGATGATGCCCGAGGTCAGCGACAGCGCCACCACCACCAGCCCGATCAGCAGCGAGAACCGCGCCCCGTGCATGATCCGCGACAGCAGGTCGCGCCCGACCGCATCGGTCCCGAGCAGGAAGCGCCACTGTCCGGCATCGGTCCAGGCCGGCGGGACCAGCAGCGCATCGCGGTATTGCACCGCCGGATCGTGCGGCGCAATCAGCGGCGCGAGGATCGCCACCAGCACCATGAGCACGAACACGACCAGCCCGGCCAGCGCGCCGCGGCTGCGGGTGAAATAGTGCCAGTTCTCGGCAAGCGGCGAGATCGGCTTCTGGTTGTCGGCAACGCTCATCCGGTGGTCCTCAATCGTGCCGCACGCGCGGATTGACCAGCCCGTAGAGCAGGTCGACGCCCAGATTCACGATCATCACGAACAGCGCGATGAGCAGCAGCCCGCCCTGCACCACCTGATAGTCGCGCCTTGTGATGGCGTCGATCATCCACTTGCCGATCCCCGGCCAGGAGAAGATCGTCTCGGTCAGGATCGCGCCGCCCATCATCACCGAGACCTGCAGGCCGATGGTGGTGACGACCGGGATCAGCGCGTTGCGCAGCGCATGCAGCCCGACCACCCGCACCGGCGACAGGCCCTTGGAGCGCGCGGTCATCATGTAGACCTCGCCCAGCACCTCGAGCATGGCCGAGCGCGTCTGCCGCGCGATCACCGCCAGCGGGATGGTGGCGAGCACCACCGTGGGCAGGATCAGGTGCCGCACCGCCGAGGTGAAGGCGCCCCGCTCGCCCGAGAGCAGGCTGTCGATCAGCATGAACCCGGTCTGGCGCGGGAAGAAATACATCAGCCCGATGCGCCCCGAGACCGGGGTCCAGCCGAGCATCGACGAGAACAGGATGATGAGCAGCAGCGCCCACCAGAAGATCGGCATCGAATAGCCCACCAGCGCGGTGCCCATGGTGAGCTGGTCGAACCAGCTGCCGCGCCTTACCGCCGCGACGATGCCGGCGATGATGCCGAGGACGCTGGCCAGCACGATCGCGCAGATCGACAGCTCGAGCGTGGCCGGGAAACGGGCCATGAACTCCTCGATCACCGGCCGCTTGGTCGAGAAGGAACTCCCGAAATCCCCCTGCACGAGGCCGGCGAGATAATCGAGATACTGCCTCCAGTAGGGCTGGTCGAAGCCGAACTGGGCCATGAGCTCGGCATGGCGTTCGGGCGACATCCCGCGCTCGCCCGCGAGCAGCAGCACCGGGTCCCCTGGCAGCAGGCGGATGAAGACGAAGGCAATGAGTGTGAGACCGACAAAGGTCGGGATCATCAACAGGAGTCTGTTGAGGGTAAACCGCAGCATCGCGTCCCCGGATGTGAAAAATGGTGGAGGGTCGCCCCTCCACCACGGGAATGCGGACGGTCAGTCCTTGGTGACGCCGAGGAAGCGATGCATCCCGAGCGGGTCCTGGACATAGCCATGGACATTGGCGCGCATCGGCATCGTCACGATCGAGTTGGCGACCGTGAACCACGGCGCCTGATCGGCGAAGATCTCCTGCGCCTCGCGATACATCTCGAGGCGCGCGGCCTCGTCCGCGGTCACGCGGGCCTCCTGGATCAGGCTGTCGAAGGATTCGTCGCACCATTGGGCACGGTTGTTCGAGCCGACGCCGTCGCAGCCCAGCAGCACCCCGAGGAAGTTGTCCGGGTCGGCATTGTCGCCGGTCCAGCCCAGCAGCACGGCGCCGTCACGGTCGATCGCGCCGCTCTGGGCCAGATATTCGCCCCATTCCATCGACACGATCTCGGCCTCGACACCCACGGCGGCAAAGTCGGCCTGGATCATCTCGGCCATGCGGCGCGCGTTGGGGTTGTAGGGCCGCTGCACCGGCATCGCCCAGATCTTCATCGACAGGCCGGCCACGCCCTCGGCCTCGAGCGCGGCGCGCGCCGCCTCGGGGTCATAGACATGCGCGGGCAGGTCGGCGTTGAAGGCCCACGAGGTCGGCGGCAGCGGCGAGACCGCCGCCCGGCCGGTGCCCTGGAACACCGCTTCGACGATGGCATCCTGGTTGATCGCCATGTTCAGCGCCCGGCGCACCGCCGGATTGTCGAACGGCGGCTGCTGGGTGTTGTAGGCCAGATAGCCGACGTTGAACCCTTCCTGCTGCATCACCGTCAGGTCGGAATTGTCCTGCAGCGAGGCGATGTCGGACGGGTTCGGATAGGGGATGATGTCGCATTCGCCGGCGATCAGCTTCTGCTGGCGCACGCCCGGGTCGATGGTGATCGACATCACGAGGTTGTCGATCGGCTGCGCGCCGTTCCAGTAGTCCTGGAAGGTCTCGTAGCGGATCACCGCATCCTGCTGGTAGTCGAGGAAGGTGAAGGGCCCGGTGCCGACCGGATGGGTATTGAGCCGCTCCATGGTGCCGGCGGCCTCGAGCTGGTCGGCATATTCCTTCGACAGGATCGAGCCGAAGTCCATCGGGATCGCCGAGAGCAGCGTCACGTCGGGGCGGGTGAGCTCGAAGCGCACGGTATGGTCGTCGACCCGCACGATCTCGCTCACGCCCGAGGTCATGCCGGTGGAATCGGCATATTCCCAGGCGATGCCCGGCGCATAGGCATACCAGGGGTGGTCCTTGTCGATCTGGCGCATGAACGAGAAGATCACGTCATCGGCGTTCATCTCTCGCGTGGGCGTGAAATAGGAGGTGGTCTGGAACTGCACCCCCTCGCGCAGGTGGAAGGTGATGCTCATGCCGTCCTCGGCCACTTCCCAGCTCTCGGCGAGCGCGGGCACGGTATCGGTCGAGCCGGGGGCGAAGGTGATGAGCTGGTCGTAGACCGCATGCGACGAGGCGTCGAAGGTGGTGCCGGCGGTATAGGGCGCGGGGTCGAAACCCTCGGGCGAGCCCTCGAGGCAGTAGACGAGCGTCTGCGCCTGCGCCGCGGCGGCAAGACCGAGCGTCAGCAGCGCGGTCGTGGTGAAAAGCTGGATCGGCTTCATGCGGGTTTCTCCTTGACCCAAGCGACGGCAACCCGTGATCGCGGGGGCCGCCATGATGGCTGAGGCTCACGAAACTCGCGGCCTCCCTGTTGCGATGACCTGTCGTGGTCCGCTTGGACAGCCCGGGCAGCGGAACCCGCACGGAGTTCCCGCCGCACCGGCCGCCTGCGGCTTCCCTCCGGCAGACCTGCCGCGGAAGCTAAGCCGGAACCCGCCGGGAGGCAAGCGCGAAAGGCCCGGTGACGTGGCGGCAGGGCGGGCGGCCCGCCCCAGCCCCGCCCCCTGCCCCGCCCCCTACCCCGCCAGCAGCCCCAGTCCGGCGTCGGTCGCGGCCGGGCCGTATTTGTCGCGCGGGGGCCAGGGGCGGTCGCGCCAGTGCGGGGTGAAGGCGAAGCTCGAGACCGTCCGCCCCGGCGGCAGCGCCCCGTTCCCGGCCCCCAGCGCGTAGTCGTAGTAGAGCTTGACGATCTCCTCGCGGCTCACCTGCGCGGCGGCGGGATGGGCGAGGCAGGCGGCCTGCCAGCGCTCGACCCGCCCGAGGCCGAGGCCGGCGATGTCGAAATCCTCGTAATAGCCGAGGAACCAGAAGCGCATGAAAAGCGGGGTGAAGACCGTCTCGGCAAGGCCGAAGCGGTCGAACAGCCAGAGCCCGCCGGGATTCTGCCATTCGAGAAAATCGTTCAGCCGGCGATACCCGGCAACCATCGCCTCGCGGAACGAGTCGCGCGCGGCCCGGTCCCGGTTCATGACGAAACGGTAACCGGCGGCGGTGAAATCGCCCTCCATGGCGATGAGCATGGATTCGACCGCATGTTCATAGGGGTCGGCGCGCGCCACGCGGGGGCCCGGAACGCTCTCGTCGAGATAGCGCAGGATGACCAGGCTTTCCCGGAGCACCCCGTCCGGGGTCTCCATGACCGGCAGCGCCGTGCTCCCGCGCGAGAGGCGCAGCAGTTCCGGCGTCCGCGGCCGGGTGATGTCGACCACCGAGAACCGCACCGCCCCGCGCCCGCCCTTCAGCTCGAGCAGGATCTCGAGCCGCTGCGAGAACGGGCAGACCGGGATATGATGAACGATATGCGCGCCGTCCGGCATGACCGGCCCTCCCCGCGGACCTCTGCCGGCCCGGCAATCAGGAAAGGCTACAGGCGCGGGGCGCGGGCGTCAAACGGGCGAACGGGAGCGGCACCCGCGGGGCGGGGGCGGCCGGAGGTCATGCGGGCGCCGGGGCAGCCCGGTCCCGCCCGCCCCGGAGGTCCCTGCCCCGGGCCGCACCCGGCATCCGCGCCCTCGCAGGGGCGCCGTGGCAGGGCGGGAATGCAGTGTCCGGCCTTCGGCCGCCACCCTCGCGCGGGCGCGGGTGCGCGAGGTCACGACGGCAGGTTCGCGTCCGCATCCGGCTGGCGGCGGCGCATCTGCCGGGCCAGGAGGACCGGCACCAACACGCTGGCCAGGCCAAAGGCCAGCACCGCGACGAGCAGGCTGCCGACGATCCACCGCCCCCAGCGCAACACCTCGAGATCGGCACCGAACCAGCCGCCGTCACCGCCGAGCAGGATCCGTCCGCGCCGGCCATCGGCGGCGCCGAGCAGGATCGAGCGGCGCAGGTCCGGCACGGCGGCGCTTTCATCCAGCCAGATGACGACATGGTGGCGCTCTCCGGCAGCCATCTGCCCGAGTTCCAGCGCCGTCATGCCGGTCGAGGTGGTGACGATCTCGGCCACGGTCCCGTCAACCGCGGCCAGAAGCGCGCCGGGCACCGTCAGGGCGACATCGGCAGCCGGCTCGCGGCTGTAGACCTCACCGCTGACCGTCTGCCGGAACGACCCCAGGCCCAGAAGCGCGTCGAGTTCGGGTATCTCGCTCATCATCGCCTGCACCGCGACGACATTCATCAATCGGGGCAGCACGATGTCCCGCACCTTCTGCACGGCGTCGTCCGACAGCATCAGGCGGATCGCCACATCATCTTCCAGCCGTTGCTGCAGTTTCGCGGCCATGAAGTCCGCGACGCGCTCGGGGTCCACACCCATGCCGGGCGGGAGCGGGAAATCCTGCACGACCAGTTGCGCCTGGAGGCGCGGAGCCGCGAGCCCGCGCGCGCCGCCCGCCATGACCAGCAGCCCGAGGCCCGCCGACAGGATCAGGCCCGACGCGACGATGGTTTGCCAGAAACGCATGACATCTCCGATCTGTTCAAATGCCGGGCAGAGGCAAGTCTCCCGGGGGCGGGCGCCGCCTGCGGAGGACAGGCGCCGGGCAGATCACTCCGCCCCGGGTAGTATCGTATCGATGGCCGGAGCCTCGACCGCCGCCATCTGCCGCTCGCACTCGGTCTGGCAATATTCGACGATTTCGCGAAATACCCGTGCATAGGCGCCGTGGGTAAGCAGATGCTTGCGCGCTGCCAGCACGATGGGACGCGACAATCCCGGGATCGCATAGAGCCGCATGCGGCTGCGGATCGCATGCGGAAGGTTCGAGACCGTCGAGATCGGCAGATGCGCCGTCGCCAGCCCTTCGGCCACCAGGGAAGCCGCGACATTGAAGCTCGGGGCGCCGAAGCTTGCCGTCGCCGCGGGCAGGTGCACCCGATACCATTCGTCGGAAGGCTGGCGCGTGGGCACCGCGCTGTCGATCTCGATATAGCGCAGGAGCCCGGGCCGGATCTTCCCCGGTTCGGCGTCGGGGGAGAAGGCGCAGGCCAGATCGCTCGCCGAAACATCGGCCGGCACCGCGAGCACGAGCTGGTCGGTATAGAGGTCGCGGACGGCGAAGTTGCCGGCCTCGGGCCCGAGCACCTCGGCCGACAGGACGGCGATGTGGACCTTGTGCATCCGCAGCTGTTCTAGGAGACCGTAGGAGTTGAGATCGTATAGCACCTCGAACTTGGCGAAATCGTTCTCGCGCATGATGATCCTGGCGGCTGCCGTCACGAAGAAGCCGTGATGCGCCGGGGTGACGCCGAACCGCAGCACCGAGGCACCATGGCGGAAACGCTGCTCGTGCTCCCTCAGGCTCTCCTGCATCCGGCGGATCAGGTCTTCGGCATGTTTGAACCAGAACTCGCCGGCCGGGGTCAGCGTCACCGCGCCGGTCCGGTTGCGCTCGATCAGCTGGACTCCGAGCTCTTCCTCCAGCTTGGCGAGCTGCTGGCTGATCGAGGGCTGGCTCAGGCCGACGCGCTGGCTGGCGCGGGTGATCGTTCCGGCGATGACCACGGCATAGAAGATCTCGAGCTGGCGGAACTTGATGTCCACCCCGCTCGGTCCGAACGCATGGACGCTGGTCTGGAAGATGGTCATCTCCCCTCCGTCATCGCATTGCGCACCCCGGCGGCCGTTTCAGGACCGATTCCGGTATCCGCGACCCCATCGAACCGGGTTCGGAACTCGTAAGGCCGCGGCATGACGCGCGGCACAAGGCCGGATCCCGGAAGCGGGCCGACGCCCGGCGGGATTCCAGCCGTTCTTTCCCTGCCCCTGCCTTCGGATCGACCGGCGCGCGCCGAGAACATGCGCCGCCGGATCATTGATCCACAGGGACCGTAGCGGCGTTGAAACACCGGTTCAATCGAAAAGAGACGGGGGGCGGCATGCAATCTTTCCAGTGATTCCCGCAGTTATCTGCCGCCTGCGGCGGCCGGCCGGCAAAGACGGAGGCGGGTGCGGCCCGCCCGGGGCCGCGGGCCGCGCCACCTCGCACAGGATACCCGGGCATCTGCGCCCGGGCCGTCGTCAGTCACCGGCGGCCACCTCCGGTGTCGTCCGGCCCCGGGACTCCGGGTCGCCGGCGAGGAAGGGCGGCGTGGGCAGCAGGTCCGGCAGGCGGTGGTTCCGGCCGGCCTCCTGCAACCCGGCGATCAGCGAGGCCATGGGCTCAAGCGCCCGGTTCTGCGACAGGAGAAGCGCGACGACCCGGCGGGCCGGAACCGCGATCCGGTAGCGGCGGATACAGTCTCCGGGCCCGGCCGTCCCGATGGTCGCGAGGGCCGGCGCGATGCAGACGCCGGTCCCGGCCCGCACCAGCGAAAGCGCGGTCTCGAAGCTGCGGCACTGCGCGACCGGCCGGTGACCGGGCACCAGCCGGTCATACCAGTCCGAGACATGCCGCGCATGGGTGCTCCCGAATGCGAAATGGATCGACCGCCCGAGCATCCTTGCCTGCGCGGGCGGCAGATCGCGCGCCGGGTCGACGACACCCCCCAGATCCAGCACCTCGGGAACCGCGAGGACATAGGGATCCTCCATGATCGGTATCTGCGCGAAATGCCCGTGCACCTGCGCCAGCGAGTTCGCCGCGACGAGACCGAAATGGATGCGCCGGGCATAGAGCATTTCCAGGATGTCGGTCGGCGCGCTCTCCTGCACGTCGAGGCTGACATCCGCGAAGCTGCCATGCAGGTGGCGCGCCGCGGCGGGCAGGAGATTGCGCAGCACCGAGTCGATTCCGGCCAGCTTGATCACCGGCTGATAGCCATTGCGGAACCGCGCCAGCCCGTCCTCCGCCTCGTTGACCAGTCGCAGCATCTGCTCGACCCGCGGCAGCAGATAGCGCCCGGGCTCGGTCAGCTCCATCTCGCTCGGGCGGCGGTCGAAAAGCCGCGCGCCGATCGCCGACTCGAGCCGTCCAAGCTGCTGCGACACGGATGGTTGCGTCAGCCCGAGCTGCTTGGCCGCACTGGTCATCGTCTCGGCATTCGCCACGGCATGGAAGATGCGCAACTGGTGCAGGGTCAGCGAATGCGCCGCCCTGCGCGGCAGGCCGCCCTCCGGGCCGGCCGGCCCGGCCCCGGAATCGAAAGAAAGATCGTCCACTACCCGTTCCTGCGCCAGGTGCCGCAAGTCATGCTAGCCGCGACGGGCCCAGGCTTTTCCAATATAGAGTATTCGATAAGCGATCGCCAAATGCGTATACACCGCCGGAACACGCCCCGCGGGCCCGGGGCGCGGCCACGCGGAAGGACGAAACGGGTTATGGAGGCCCAGGTGACGTGAACGAGACGATCGTCGGTCGGGGATCGCGGAGCGGGCGCATGGGCGAGGCCACGCCCGGAGACACCGGGCCGTCGCGGGCGCGGCGCCGCCGGGGCGTGGTCCTGTGGCAGGTCGGCATCCTGCTGGCGCTGATCGCCGGCATGAAGGTCCTGAACATGACCTCCGGCGATCTGGTGATGCCAAGCCCCGAAGCCGTGTTGCGGCAGAGCATCGAGATGTGGGCGGACGGAACGATACCGTTTGCGCTCGGCCAGTCCCTCACCGTGCTCGGACTGGGCTTCGTCCTGGCCGCGACCTCGGGCATCCTGATCGGCATCCTCCTCGGCGGCTTCCCGTTCCTCGGCCGGGTGCTGGATCCCTATGTCAACGCCGTCAACGCGACGCCGGGCGCCGCGTTCATCCCGCTGATCATCGTCTGGTTCGGCCTCTATGCCGGCGCGAAGATCGCGCTGGTCTGGATCGCGGCGGTATTCCCGATCCTGATCAACACCGCATCGGGCATCGGCAACGCCAACAAGGACCTGATCGAGATGGCCCTGTCCTTCGGCGCGCGGCGGCGGGCGCTGTTCTGGCAGGTCATGGTGCCCGATGCGCTGCCCTCGATCCTGTCGGGGCTGCGGATCGGCGCAGCCGTCTGCATCGTCGGCACGGTGATCGCCGAACTGACCATGGCCCAGTCGGGGCTGGGCGGCCTCATGATCCGCGCCGGCAACCGTTTCCAGATGGACCGCTATTTCGCCGTGGTCATCGTGATGATGGCGCTCGGCTCGCTCATTACCGTCGCTCTCGGATTCGCCGAGCGGCGCCTCGGCCGGTGGCGCATGGCGCTGCGGGAAGGCGGCTGAGATGGAGGCAGGAACGCCTCCGCTGATATCGCTCAAGGGGGTCAGCAAGTCCTACCGGGACGGGCAGGTGCTGGCGCTGGACGACCTGTCCCTCGACATCGCCCCGGGCGAGTTCGTCAGCCTCGTCGGCCCGTCGGGCTGCGGCAAGACCACGGTGCTGCGCATCATCGACGGCCTCATCGCGCCGGACCGCGGCGAGGTGCTGGTCAAGGGCCGGCCGCCGGAACCCACCTATGACATGGCGATGGTGTTCCAGTCCGCCCGGCTGCTGCCGTGGCGCACGGTGGCCGGCAATATCGAGTTCGTCCTGGGCCTGCGCGGCCAGTCGCGCCGGGATCGCCGTGCCCGGGCGCTGGCGCTCCTGGGCGCGGTCGGGCTGCGCGACTTCGCCGATGCCTATCCGCACGAGCTTTCGGGCGGCATGCAGCAGCGGGTGGGCCTTGCGCGCGCGCTGGCGGTCGAGCCCGAGGTGCTCCTGATGGACGAACCCTTCGCCGCCCTCGACGCGATGACCCGCGAGACGTTGCGCGGCGAACTGCTGCGCCTGTGGGAGCGGCGGCGCATGGCCGTGGTCTTCGTGACCCACGACATCGACGAGGCGATCATCCTGTCGCAGCGAATCATCGTCCTGCGCCCGCGGCCGGGCCGGCTCGATGCCGAGGTGAAGGTCGATCTGCCCGAACCACGCTGGCAGACCGATCCGCGCGGCCTGCCCGCCTTTGCCGGGCTGCGCCAGCACCTGTGGACCCGGATTCACGCGATGGGCCGCGAGGGGGCGGCGCTCGAGGAGCTGGCTTCGGTCCTGGGCGATGGCCCGGCACCCGCCCGGGATACCGATAGACACCGCTAATCGCGCCGATAGAGTGTTGCGGGATAGTCCGGACCGGACCCCTGGTCTACCATTTCCCCATGGACATCCGCAGCCGATTGCTGCGTTTCGGGGATTGACCCAATGGCATCACCGGCGGAGGGCAGCCTGGCGCCTCTCGGCGCGTCGCAATGGACTGCGGAGCGCGCCGCCCATCTGCTCGGGCGCGCGGGCTTCGGCGGAACCCCGTCCGAGATCCGCGAACTCGCCGCGATGGGCCCGGCCGCGGCCGTCCACCGGATGATCCATGGCCGCACCGACGGCCCGGCTCTCGCAGACTTCGAGGAATCCGGCTTCTGGGACCCCAGCCTTGCCGATTTCCCGCCCTCGCGCCCGGCCACGACCGAGCGGGCGGCCGAAACCGGCGAGGTGATGGGGGTCAGGGTCAAGCCGGCCGGTCCGCGCCCGCTGCAACCCGCGACCAACCGCTTCTTCTACTGGCGCCGGGCCAGCATGCTCGAAACCCGGCGCGTGGCCTTCTGGTGGCTCGAGCGGATGCTGCGCAGCGGCCATCCGCTCGAGGAGAAGATGACGCTGTTCTGGCACGGCCATTTCGCCACCGGCGAAGAGAAGGTGCGCGACTATCGCAAGCTGAAGCTGCAGATCGACACGCTGCGCAGCGGCGCGCTCGGCAGCTTTCGCGATCTTCTCACGGCGGTGGCCAAGGATCCGGCGATGCTCGTGTTCCTCGATGCCACCTGCAACGTGAAGGGCGCGCCGAACGAGAATTTCGGCCGCGAGGTCATGGAACTCTTCACCATGGGGGTCGGCAACTACACCGAGGACGACATCCGCGAGGCCGCCCGCGCCTTCACCGGCTGGAGCAACGACGACCTCGAGTTCCGTTTCGACGCAGCGCGGCACGACGCGGGCGAAAAGACCATCTTCGGCCGCACCGGCCGTTTCGACGGCGACGACATTCTCGCCATGATCCTCGAGCAGGAGCAGACGGCGATCTACATCGCCTCGAAGATCTACCGCTTCTTCGTCCGCGAGGAGATCGCGCCCGATCTTGCCCGCGAGCTCGGGCGGCGGTTCCGCGACGGTGATTACCGGATCGCCCCGTTCCTCGCGATGCTGTTCGCGTCGGAAGATTTCTACAGCGACGCGACGGTTGCCACGCATATCATGTCGCCTACCGAACTGATGATCTCGACCTATCGCAAGCTCGGCCTCGAGTCCTTGCCGGGGATTCCCGATCCTTACGTGACCGGCAGGACGCTGGGGCAGGTCCTTCTCGATCCGCCGACCGTCGCCGGGTGGAGCGAGGGGCGCGCCTGGATCACCCCCGGACTGCTGTTCGAGCGCGGCAACTTCGCCCGCGAGGTGATGTTCCCCGACCTGATCTCGTTCGTCGATCCGAACCACGATCCGGGCGACATCGTCCGCCGCACCAACGAGAAGATCAACGCGGGCATGGAGATCACCGCCGCCACCCTCGAGGAGGGCGCGGCGCCCAGCACCGCGGCGGGCATCCAGGAAAGCTTCAACACCCGCTTCGGCAGCCTGGTGGGCTGGCAGGAGGCGATGCGGCGCCTGAAGCCGACCCCGCGGGCGGCGGCGCAATTCGACCTGACGGAAATTCTTGCCGCGGAAGGCGCCCGCACCGCCGGAGAGGCGGTCGATCTGCTGGCCGCAAGGCTTCTCTGCGTCCCACTGACCGCGGCCTCGCGCAGCGCGCTGATCGCGATGCTGACGGCCGAACTCGGCACGGCCGACCTCGCCGCGGCACGGGGCTACACCGAATACGGTCTGCGGCTGGTCGCCCATGCGATCATGTGCACGCCGCAATATCAACTCGCCTGAACCAGCACCCGGGAGGCGCCCATGGCCGGAACACCAAAGCTTTCGAGCGCCGAGAAAGAGGGACTGGTCCGGGCGGGCTACGACAGCATCACGCTTGGCGGCGCGGGCGGTATCGCCACGTCGCCGGTCTGGTCGAAACTGTCCGGGCAGGGAACGAACGGCCGGATTCTGGTCATCGTGGAACTGTCGGGCGGCAATGACGGGCTGAACACCGTCATTCCTCATGCCGATGATGCCTATTACCGGGCGCGGCCGCATCTGGGCATCCGCGCGGACCAGGCGATCCGCATCGACGACCACTTCTCGTTCCAGAAGTCGATGTCGGGGTTCGAGCGCCTCTTCAAGGACGGACAGATGGCCATCGTTCACGGCGTCGGCTACGACCAGCCCTCGTTCTCGCATTTCTCGTCGATGGCGTTCTGGCAGACCGGCGCGCCGAACAGCGGCGAGGCGCATGGCTGGCTCGGGCGCATGGCCGATGCGATCGACCCCGGCGGCCATGTGCAGAACTTTCTCGTCAACATCGACGACCACCAGTCGCTCGCGGTGAGGGCGATGCACCATGTGCCGCTGGTCTTTGACGATCCGGACAGGTTCAGCCGGCGCGTCTTTCACGCCGAGTCCGGGGCGATCGCGGCCGGTGACATGCGCGGCAACGGCGCCGGCAACCCGGCGCTCGACTACCTGTTCGACATCGCCGCCAGCGCCAGCCGCTCGGAACGGCTGGTGCGCGATGCCTGGGCGACCTATCGCACGCCGATCGACTACGGCCTCGTGAGCTGGGGGCTCGAGCGGGTGGCGGCGCTGATCGCC
>Ga0172382_10010512_pt1 | contig 12392 bp, 12 predicted proteins | sample Leawel138RmetaG_FD_122245 | JGI IMG/M metagenome (GOLD analysis project Ga0172382, IMG submission 122245) | Leachate microbial communities from a municipal landfill in Southern Ontario, Canada - Leachate well 138R metaG | ecosystem: Engineered > Solid waste > Landfill > Unclassified | place...
TACGACGAAAGTCGCGACGATTAGTGTTTGCAATGTTTTTTTCATGGTTTTTGTCCTCCCTTTTCTTATTTTTATTTTCATGATTGCTTTTGCCTTTATATATGAAATGATCGTGCCAAGTGGGTATTCTGTTTTGATAATCTTGTAAGTGGCTGGATATACGAAGGAATAAATATGGCGGGGGGCAAGAGGAACGATATTTTATCCCCCATGAACCCGTTCAGTTGAAAGAAAGATTAAAACGGTTCGATGAAATGATTAGATATTTGATTGAAAGACGGGGATGCGGATTGGCATGGCGGGTTCCCGGGGCAGGGGATGAGCATTCTTCACAAACGGGCCAACAAATGCACATGCTGTAGATTGCAGAATCTGACGACGGAGCGGATGTCGCAAATGGGGACGGGTTATTTTAGCGGAGGATCCTGTTCCTGCCTGACGTAGCGAAGAACTTTGTTGACCTTGATCTCCACAAGGGGAATCAGCGCCGGGGGAAGATCATGGGATTTGACCCAATCGGCGAACAGGTCTTTAAATACCTTGGCCATTTCTTCTTCCTCTGTGATATCCGGCAGCTTCAAATCTTTGAGGTGGCTATGAAACGTGCTGATTCCCCAAATTTCTTTCTCGAAAAAAGCGGTGTTTGCACACAGTACCGCCTGGCTGATCCCACGCTTCTTGTATTTTTCCTTGGAGGCCACAACGAGTTGCTCGATCGCTTCCACAAGATTATCCAGTTCAATGAGCAAAAAAGACTTGAACGTACTGAGATTGCTGTTCATGAGCCTCCCTGTTGATGCTGACCTGCTATGTGATGAAAATGAAAACGGTACGCATATCTATTTCAGGATTCCCATCAGGAAAACCATGATAAAAAGCGCAACGGATTCTATGAGTCCCAGAATGATGAGGTAGTTGGTGAAGCCCCTTCCCGTGCTGGTGAGTGAGTCTGCGGCCGCTGCGCCGGCTGCTCCCTGGAACCAGGACGACATGCCGATCCCGATGCCGCCGAAGAGACCCGCCCCCAAGATCAGGCCGGGGTCGGCTTTGCCTACCGCGCCCAGAAGTTGATTCATCAGGATCATGCCATAAATGGTCTGAGTAAACGGCGCGCCGACGAAAGCCAGCAGAATAAAAGGCGCCGGTTTGTTTTCGGCGTAACATTTTTTCCATGCCCCGATCGTGGCCATACCGGCGATACCAATACCGATTGCCGACCCCGCTGCCGACAGAGCAAACGCAGCTCCGATTCCCATCTGCCCTAAAGCCATATAGTACACCCCTCTCTTTTATTCGGCGTCAAGCTTCGCCTTTATACTTTCTTTTATACAGGATTGCAAGTTGCCCTGTTCAGATAATCGGATGGTCTCAAAGTCCTTTTTTCCTGAATGGATTGTACGCGTACCCGCTCCACTCCATTCCAACTTTTCCGCCGAATTCCAGCATGTTGAGCCTCACTCCATGCACGATGACCGCCAACAGCGCCATAGCCATATTAAACGTATGGGCAAGCAGGAGAATCAACGCCGCCGCAATCGCTCCCCCGAGTCCCTCAAAGCGGGAAGCAATGACATTGAAGCTCTGCGCCACCGCAACCGTTGCAAGACCAACCGCAAACAACCGAATGTAAGAAACAAGATCCGCAAACATGCTGACACTGTTCAAGAATTTCATGGGAGACCACAGGATTCCATACAAGACACCTTTTGCGATGTTTCCCCCTTTCTGTTCCGAAAAAAATAAAACAAGGGTAAAGCCTGCGGCAAAAAGGGGTATGGTTGCGGAATGAAGGGGCACCCCCAAGACAAAGTATCTTGCAACAAAATACATGCAACAGAGGATTAAAAACCAACCGAGTTCAGCAATTGCTGCAAGGGAAGGCATTTTTCTGACGAAGCTTATGAGGAGCCCGATCGTCAACTGTGTCATGCCGATGACAAAGCAGAGCTGCTCGATCATGGCCGTTGTATCTTTCGGGCCCAGGCTGGCGATTTCCGGTATGACCAATGCCTTGAGCAGGGGGATTTCCCCGAGTGTTTTCGAACCGAACCATGTACCGGTGATCACACCCCAGACCATCGTTGAGATACTCAGGACGGCGAGCAGGATAAATGCCTGGGGAGGGGCCTGTTTCAGTTTCATTCTCATAAAAAGGGTCAGCCCCAGGAAAATCATGCCATATCCGGCATCCCCGATAATCATGGCCGTAAAGAGGCTGAGGAAACAGAGAAAGATAAGGCTCACATCGAATTCACGGTAGCCTGGCGTGGTATCGAGGAATCGGAAAAGCGGTTGAATCACTTCAACCCATTTCGGATTTTTGATGAGTGTCGGTGGCATCTCATGATCCTGGGGATCCCGGACCAGGAGGGCCCAGTTCATTTTGGCGGCCTCCTTCCTGATGTATTCGAGCTTGTCAACGGGGATATAGCCAGATAGATAGGCAAACCTGTCCTCGGTGCCCATTGATGCGTTGACCGATTCGAATTCCAGGATCGCTGTCAATTCGTCAAGACCGTGAGTGAGAAGGGGTGTTTGGGAGGTCAGGGATGCCAGCTCATTTTTCAGATTGTCGGCATACACGTTATTTTTTTCCAGATCCGTTGCAAGACCGGACATGCTCCGTTTTGGAAAAATAAAAGGCTCCGTCGGAACGCATTGCGATGCCGTTCCATCAAAATCCGCCACGATGATGAAGGTGGCGTCCTTTGTGGCATTTATTGTTAAATACGCGATGTTCTCCGGGAGAGCGTTGAACTGTTTGTTTGAGAGTTGGAAAAATCTTAAGGGGACTCCTTTTTCCCCGAGCTCTTCAACAAGGGCAGGATCGAAATCACCCCAGGGGGCAAAAATGGAAAGATCCCTTCGGATTTTTTCCCTTTCATCTTCAAGGCGCTTCAGGTCCTCTTGAATGGCGGCGATTCGCCTCGCTGTTTTTTCCGCTTCACTGAAACGGTAAGGAGTGGATTGGGCGGTACCAGGTTTGTTCTTGATCTGGGACAGGGTCAGGAGGGCCCGTTCGAAAAGCGCTTTTTTCGCTATAAGGGAATTAACGGCCTCACTCGATCGGTCCCTTTCGAAATCGACGTGTACCAGCCCCATGTCCCTGAGCTTCAACAGGGCCTGTTCCCGGAAGGAATCCAGCACGACGACGTATATTTTTTTCATTTTGACAATCATGATTACGGAACCTTTACCAATTTGCTCTTGGCCATCTTTCCCCTTACAACGGCTGCCGTCTGCTGATCTCCGAGGTTGATCTGGATTACCCTGATGTTCTTTCTCGCTTCAGGGATTTTAATTTTTTCGAAAAGGTTCACTCTCTGCGTGGTTACATGAAGTTCTTCATCGAGAAGTTCAAGCTGTTTTTCCAGAATTTTTACCTCTTCATCGAAGGCAAGAAGTCGGGAGACGTTTTCGACAGCTGTATCGATCCACAGTGGCTGGATAAAAAGATCGTATTCGGGCAGCTCGCACTCAATCCCCCTGAATACGGGGATGTCCACTCCCGCAATATTTCCGTCTTCGATGATCAGCGATTTCATTTTTATAAATTCATCAAAACCGATCTCCTCACCAAAAACATCGATCCACGAAAAAATATCCTCCTTAAATTTATCGCGCTCCTTTTTTTTGCTTTCCAGGGAGGTCTCAACCTGCCTGATGATAAGCTGGAGTTGCTGCTTCTTAAGCATGAGGGTGGGCAGATATCGGCTGAAACGCTTCAAGCCGTCTCTCTGTTTTTTCAGCTCGTTTTTCGTCAGTTTGATTTTCGCCATTTTTTTGCTGCTATCCTTCAGGCCAGAACGTATTCAGGAGTTCTGTTCTCATGCCCGTTTCTTCAGGGGTGAAGCATTCGGCTAAAATTTCCCATCCCTTGTCGAGCGCTTTCTCCAGGGGGATGTTTACGGACAGGTCCATAAGCTGTTTTTCAAAAATCGCTCCGTACTTAAGCAGTTTGTTATCCCAGGCGGACATTCTGAAACCCATGGATTTCTTTTCGACGGACTCCCTGGAGGCCGCATAAAGTTTGATCATGCCATCCATCAGCGCCCGGTGGTCGTTCCGTGTGTTGTTGTTGACCTGTTGCTTAAGCCGCGACAGAGACCCGAATGGTTCAATCCTCCCGTTTTTCAGATAGAATTGGCCTTCAGTGATATAGCCGGTATTATCGGGGACGGGATGCGTCACATCGTCGCCGGGCATGGTGGTCACGGCAAGGATGGTGATGGAGCCCGCTCCGGCGAAGTCAACCGCCTTTTCATATCGAGAGGCAAGCTGGCTGTATAGGTCACCGGGGTAGCCCCTGTTTGAGGGGACCTGCTCCATGGTGATTGCGATTTCCTTCATTGCGTCTGCAAAATTGGTCATGTCGGTCAGGAGAACCAGCACCTTTTTCCCCTGGAGGGCAAACTGTTCCGCTACGGCAAGGGCAACATCGGGAACCAGGAGGCATTCCACGATGGGATCCGAGGCCGTATGCACGAAAAATATGGCCCTGCTGAGAGCGCCCCCTTCCTCCAGGGTTTCCTTGAAGAAAAGATAATCATCATATTTGAGTCCCATGCCGCCGAGGATAATCATATCCACCTCGGCCTGCATGGCAATCCGTGCGAGAAGTTCATTGTAAGGTTCCCCGGAAATCGAAAAAATGGGAAGTTTTTGAGATTCGACCAGCGAATTGAACACGTCGATCATGGGAATGCCTGTTCTGACCATATTTCGTGGGATGATTCGCTTCGCCGGGTTGACGGAAGGACCGGCAATCTCGATCAGGTTTTCCATTAATTCGGGACCTTTATCCCTTGGCCTGCCGCCTCCGTTAAAAATCCTGCCGAGCAGATTTTCGGAAAACGACACCTTCATGGGATGACCCAGAAACCTGATTTCATCGCCCGTTGATATGCCCCGGGATCCGGCAAAAACCTGAAGGGAGACCTTGTCGTCGTCGAGCTTGATCACTTGTGCCAGAGACTTGCCGTGGGCGGAAGTCACCTCGGCCAGATCTTCATACTTCACTCCGTCTGCGGAAACGGTGATGACATTTCCGGATATCGATTCGATCTTGCTGTAAACTTTGCGCATTTCCCCTATCCCTTATATGTTCGTTTCCAGTCATCCTGCCGCATTTTCGTCAAGACCTTTCTGTTTCGACGAGAGCAAATCCACTATCTCCCGTTCTTTTGCCGCGAATTCGTCCGTATTCCATCTTGCACCGTTGTAATCCAAGAAGAGTTGTCGCATTCGGTTAAAGTATTGCCTCGCCTCATCCTTGATCTGGAAGTCGAATTCTGCGGAGAGGATTCTGAAGACAATATCAAAAATATGTTTCTGTCTCTCGACGGAAACCGCGTTATCCACAGGATCAAAGGAATTCTGCTGCATATAAACGGAATCGAGAAAGTCGCTTTTCAGGTATACGATATAGTCTTCAATGCTTGTCCCTTCTTCTCCGACGACTTTCATCATCTGGGCGACATCATTTCCGTTGAAGAGAATGTTCCAGGCGTAGTCCGTTCTGGCCGGATCAACGGATCCTCTGTATTTACTCCAGCTTTCCAGGGGATCGATGGCGGGGTATTTTCTCGCATCCGACCTTTCCCTTGAAAGGCCGTGGAAGGCCCCGACGACCTTGAGAGTTGCCTGGGTTACAGGTTCCTCAAAGTTTCCCCCTGCCGGGCTGACCGTGCCGCCGATGGTGACGGATCCGCATGAGCCATCCTTGAGTCTGACCAGTCCCGCCCTTTCATAAAAGGAGGCGATAACCGATTCAAGATAGGCGGGGAAAGCTTCTTCGCCGGGAATCTCTTCCAGGCGGCCCGACATTTCCCTCATCGCTTGCGCCCATCTGGATGTGGAGTCTGCAAGCAGGAGAACGTCCAAACCCATTTGTCTATAGTATTCGGCGAGAGTCAGGGCCGTGTATACGGAGGCCTCCCGTGCGGCAACCGGCATTGAACTCGTGTTGCAGATGATGATGGTCCGTTCCATGAGGGAATTGCCCGTTTTTGGATCCACCAGTTCAGGGAAATCTCTAAGAGTTTCGACCACCTCCCCAGCTCGTTCCCCGCAGGCCGCGATAATGACGACATCCACGTCCGCGTTGCGGCTGGTGATCTGTTGCAGGACCGTTTTGCCGGCGCCGAACGGCCCGGGAATACAATATGTGCCACCCTTTGCCACAGGGATAAAGGTGTCGATGAGTCTAACTTTGGTAATCATGGGTTCAATCGGTTTAAGGCGTTCCGCATAGGCGTCAATGGCTCGTTTTACGGGCCATTCAAATTTCATGGTGAGGGGATAAGTATTCCCTTTGGCGTCTTCGATTTCAGCGATGTTCTGAATGACCCGGTATTCCCCTTTTGGAGCAATCGATTTGACTTTATATGTATCGTACATGTTGAAGGGCACCATGATATGATGGTTGAAAATCCCCTCCGGAACGGTTCCCAGGGTATCCCCTCTTGTCACGGTGTCTCCGGTTTTAACCACAGGGGTAAACTCCCATTCCCTGTCAGGCATTGGTTCAAGATAAACACCACGGTCCAGAAAGAAACCGCACTCCTCGGCCAATTGGGGGAGAGGGTTCTGCAGGCCGTCGAAAACCTGACCCAAGAGTCCCGGGCCCAATGTCACGGACAAAAGGTTCCCCGTAAGTTCGACTGTATCGCCGACTCCGATACCACGGGTCATTTCGAATACCTGCAAGTCGGCCCGATTGCCTCTTACCCGGATTACCTCGGACTTAAGGCGCTTGGTTCCCTCCGGTGTTTCGAGCTTCACATAACCCACCTCATTCATGAGAATTTTCCCATCAAATTCGACGGTGACCATATTACCGCTAACACCAACGACCCTGCTCGTATTTTGTACTTCCGCCATAAGAACCCCTGTAGATTAAAACATTTTCAATGAATCAATCCGATCTGTTTTTTTGCAAAACGCTTTTACCCGTGATGGCTGAATAAATCTCCTCGAAGTTGGACCGGCCTTTTTCTTTGTTTATGTTTGATTTTCTCCAGAGCAATTGCAGTTTCAGATAATACACAATCAATTTTCCAAGATCGAAATAATGGCCCGCCTCAAGGTTGTCCAGATACGTCCATCGTGCTCTTTCGAGAACCCTCTCCGCTTCGATTGGTGTTGCCGAGCCAAAGGCGTCACGTGCAAGGTTCTGCAGATCCGTTTCCATGACTCCCGGGGCAATGTACTTATCGCTGTCCACTCCTTTGCGCCCGGCCCTCATCTTTACAAGCTCATTCCGAAGGCCTCTTTCCCAGCTGTTCCATTTGGCTAAAACCGGATGGGTGGATTCATCACGGCTCGGCGGCACAAGAGAGATCCGTTTCAGTAGTTGAAAGTCCTTTTCGGTTACGGTCGATTCACAACAGACGAGAAATTCTTTTTCAGACATGAATTTCTCTGAATCATAAGAGAGCAGGGGCAGCGAGGCTACCGTGTAGTAATAGTGATTCAACAAACCTTATCCCTCCGGTTTGTCTTTCAGTCCTTCACTGAGCAGAGCCGATAATCTGGGGTTCAGCGACTCGGAGAGGACCGCTGCCATTCCTTCGGCGGAAAAATTGTGGTATGCGGAGCCATTTTTCACTGCAACAAAAAAGCCTGACTCAAGAGTTGGGGAAGGGTGTATTTCAAGACCCTTTTGAATTTCCTGGGCGAGCTTTTCCCTGAGATGCATCTCCAAATCCTGATAATCACGTACGCCAAGTACAATCTGAAGATTGGAAATATCTTCCTTCCAGGATCCGATTAGCCTGACAATGGTTTCACCCATAATTTTATCATCCATTGCGGCGGAGACCTCTTCCTTGACGATGATGTTGAAAAGATCAATTATTCTTGCCTGGAGATTCAAGATGAGATCCCGGCCTGCCTGTTTGAGAATCTCCCGGCCCGCTTGTTCCGATTTTTGCGCTTCCTCCCTCGCCTTTTCTGTAATCTGGGATGCCTCATCCTTTGCACGAGCAACAATAGCCTGCGCTTTTAACTCGGCCTCGTCGATGATGGCTGAAGCTTTGGCCTCTGCATCTTTAACCCCATCGTTCCGGATTTTTTCAATCAGTTCCTTGACATGAATTTCCATAACATTCCTCATGCAATAAATTGATTTCACTATATGGCGGGAGAGTATAGGGAAATCCATTTCACAAGTCAATGATAAAACAACCGTAGTGTCTGATTAAATAAGACACACCATTCTTAATTTTTCCGTCAAAAAAGTGGGGGGCATTGCTGTGTCATGCAGGGCAAAACCCCTTCTCTGGGCATGGTTGCCGAACGAGAAGGGGTTTTGTGGTTTCAGGGGTGGTCGCCGGCGGGCAGTTCAGAGCTTTTTCTTGGGTGCCGTCTGGAGTTCTTTGTACACTTTTTCCACAAAGCCGACGATGAGGGGATAGATCAGTTCGATCTGATCTTCGGACAGATGTTTTTTCGTCATTTCATACTTGAAGGTGGGGGCGTGTTTTTCCATGATCTGCAGCAATTTTTTCCGATCTTCAAGAAATTCTTTTGTCGCCATAGTTTGTTCAACTCCCTTTATGTTTTATTTCCTACCATTCAAGACTATCATCTAAAATGATCTTTCGACAATCCTTTTCGCTCAAGCCGTGCCAGTTGCACTGCCTGCGCATGCAGATGTAAAAATCGGCGTCGAACGAACTTCCCCTGACGTCCAGTTTGGCTGCTTTTGACCCGCACAGACCGCAATATTTCTCGCTTTGCCAGAAGCTTTCACCACAATCCGGACAGAGCAAGTCCACCACGTCCTCTTCGTCGGGGATCATCAGTGAACATTCGCTCGTAAAGAAGTTCAGGTAAGGACTGAGTCTCAAGGAGGCCAGGCGCCCCTCCCTGTCTTCGGCGACCATTGTCAGGTCTTCCCCCTGTACCAGTTTGGCGCCGCAGGTCGGACAGAAAAATTGGAGTTTCGTTCCGGTCCGGATCAATTCCAGTTGATCTTTGGGGTTTTTAAACCCTGTGATCTCCAATTCCATTTCCCGTTTTGTTTCCGGTCCAATGCCATGCCAATGGCAGTTTTTTTTCTGACAGATGAAAAAATCGATATCCTTATAGAAGGGGCGAATGATGAACCGCGCTACGGCGGAACCGCATTCATCGCATTGCATTGGCGTATCCTTCAAGGATTGATGGCAGTGGGGACAGAAAATATCCTCCACTTCCTCGTCATCTGGAATATAAATCGTGCTGGAACTTTCATGGACATTCAGATAAGGGCTGAGGCGGATCTTGCCTTTCTGGCCGGACGGTCGCCGGACATCCAGGACGACTCGATCATCTTCAATCAGTGTGTGCGAACATAGGGGACAGAAGCATGGGAGAAAGATCCCCGTATCGATTATTCGTTTATCCGTCTCTATGCGTTCCGCGCTTCCGGGCGTCACTTTGTTTTTCCGGGATGCCGCCTTTTTAACCGTTTCCGGATTGGACCGTTTCGCCATGCATGAATCTCCTTTCCACGTTGTCAGGTCTCTGGGGCGTCTTTAATTCCCATGATCAGTTTGTGGATGGCCTGGGCGGACTCTCGGCCGGCACCCATCGCCGAGATGACCGTGGCCGACCCCGTGACGATATCACCTCCCGCAAAGACGCGGGGTTTCGATGTAAGGCCCGTGACCGGATCCACGATATAGTAGCCCTTCGAGTTTAATTTCAGATCCGGTGTCGTTGATGAAAGCACCGGATTTGCGCCGGCGCCGACCGCGACCACGACCGTATCAAAGTCAAGAATCTGTTCCGATCCGGCAATGGGAATGACATTCCGGCGCCCGGAATCATCCGGTTCGGTCAGTTCCATGCGGATGCACTCGATCCCTTTGACCCAGTTCTGTTCGTTCGCCAGATAACGGATCGGATTTGTCAGATAATGAAAGATGATGCCTTCCTCCTCGGCCCGGATGACTTCATCCAGGCGGGCAGGCATTTCCCTTCTTGAGCGGCGATACAGAACGGTCACCATCTTTGCGCCGAGGCGCAGGGCCGTTCGCGCGCAGTCCATGGCCACGTTACCGCCACCGATGACGGCGACCTGGTTGCCCACATAAACCGGGGTGTCCGCGTCGGGGAACTCGTACCCTTTCATCAGGTTGACCCGGGTGAGAAATTCGTTTGCTGAAAGGATTCCATTGAGGTTTTCTCCGGGGATGCCCATGAAGACTGGAAGTCCCGCGCCAACACCCAGATAGACGGCTTCAAAACCCCGCTCGAACAGTTCATCAACGGTAAAAAGCTTACCGATGATCATGTCGGTGTAAATCTTGACGCCGAGGGACCTGAGGTAATCGACCTCGCGCTTGACGATTGCTTTGGGAAGGCGGAATTCCGGAATGCCATAGATGAGCACGCCGCCCGATTCATGGAGGGCTTCAAAGATGGTCACGTCATGCCCCAGGAGGGCCAGATCGGCGGCCACGGTCAATCCGGAGGGGCCCGAACCGACGACGGCGACCTTTTTCCCCGTGAGCTTGGCCGGGTTTTTTGCCTCGGCCAGTGGCTGGGTGTACTCATAATCGGCGGCGAAACGTTCCAGATTGCCGATACCGACGGGTTCTCCTTTCAATCCCAGGATACACATTTTTTCGCATTGATCCTCCTGGGGACATACCCTTCCACAGACCGCTGGAAGGGAGTTCTTTTCCTTGATCTTATAAATAGCCTCAAGAAATTTACCCTCTTTAATCAGCTTGATAAAGGCCGGAATATCGATACCGACAGGGCATCCATCCACGCATTTCGGATTCTTGCACATGATGCAGCGGGATGCCTCTCGCCGGGCTGCTCGTGGATCGTAACCCAGGGGCACTTCCGTAAAGTTGCGTATCCGGGATGAGACGTTCTGTTCTGGCATTTTCTGTCTGTTGATTTTTTCAGTCTGGGCTTTTTCCTCCATCATTGCGTCCCCTTCCTGGCTGTGAGTGAGGTGATTTGCAGATTTATCTGACAGAGAACAGGAGGGATTCCCGTTCCTGATTCAGGTACATGCCTTTTCTTTTGAGCAGTTCATCGAAGTCGACAAGATGGCCGTTGAAGCTTGGTCCGTCCACGCAGGCGAAACGGGTTTGCCCTCCGGCGGTGACACGGCAACAGCCGCACATACCGGTTCCGTCCACCATGATCGGGTTGAGACTGACCATGGTCTTGATCTGGAAAAGCCGTGTGATGCCGCAGACCGCCTTCATCATGGCCAGAGGACCGATGGCCCAGACCAGTTTTACGTCATGAGATGTTTTCAAGTAATTCATGAGGGCTTCCGTCACGATGCCCTTTTGTCCGCAACTGCCGTCATCGGTGGTAAGGATGAGTTCATCGCAAAGAGCTCCCATTTCCTCCTTCAGTATGATGAGATCTTTTTCTCTGGCACCGACAATGCCGACCAGATAATTGTCGAGGGCCCGGTAAGCTTGGGTGATGTGGTAGAGAACAGCGGTTCCTGTCCCGCCGCCCACCATGACCACCTTGCCGACTTTTTCGATTTCGTCCGGCTGACCGAGCGGTCCGACGACATCCTTGAACCGATCCCCGACTTTCATGTTGCGCATCAGGGCCGTGGTTTTGCCCACAACCTGATAGTAAATGGTGATGGTGCCTTTGGTGAGGTCTTTTTCCGTAATGGTCATGGGTACTCGTTCACCGGCTTCATTAACGCGCAGAATGATGAACTGGCCGGCCTTAGCCTTACGGGCAATAAGTGGCGCTTCGATGACCATCTTGCAGATGGTCCTTTTAGCCAGAAGCTCTTTCTCAACGATGGTAAACGGGTCTGGAGAAATGGGAACTTGTTGACGCGGGTGCTCCTTTTTACTGTTCATGCGCAAATACCCCCATAAAAGTTGTATTCATACCGGTTGCGCTCAATTCCCGTGCGGCGTTGCCCTTGCCCCAGGTCAGTTGAGGCCAAAGCCCCGGATGATCCGTGGGGGAACGACAGCAATATTCTTGAATGCAACTGCGTATAAATCAGAAATTAAAAGGAACTCTGTTCAGATTACCTGATTATTTTGAAACCCCGAACCTTTCTTGACATAGATCGTGTGAGAGAAAAAATATGTTTCCCATAACGTTAAAAACGAAGCGCGGTAGGAACTGACGCAATTTTAATATACCGTCTGGAAAAATCTGTGTCAAAGGGATTTTTTGTGTTGGTGAAGGTGTTTCACTCCGCAGAGCCGGTGAATGTATCAAGAGATGTAGAGAATGACGCATCATAAGGGTGACATCCAGGCTGATCGTGACCCCCTGTGTCAGGATAGTTGTCGCATGATCTAGATCTTTGTATAATGGAGTTTCTTTGGGGGCGTAGGAGGATCTTATCATGCAATATTCGAAAGAGCGTAAGGAAGCTGTTCTGAAGAAAA
>Ga0172382_10010513_pt1 | contig 12392 bp, 9 predicted proteins | sample Leawel138RmetaG_FD_122245 | JGI IMG/M metagenome (GOLD analysis project Ga0172382, IMG submission 122245) | Leachate microbial communities from a municipal landfill in Southern Ontario, Canada - Leachate well 138R metaG | ecosystem: Engineered > Solid waste > Landfill > Unclassified | place...
ATCAGTTCGGGCTGTTGCGGGCGTGACACCACATAGCCCTGAACGTAATCGACCCCCAGATCTTTAAGCACCCGCAGTGTCGGGATGTCTTCAGCCCACTCGGCAATGGTGAACATGTTCAGGCTGTGCGCCAGCGCAACAATGGCCCGCACAATTGCGACATCAGTCGGGTGATCATTCATGCTGCGTACAAACGCACCATCGATTTTCAGGGCGTTGGCGGGCAACATTTTCAGGTAGGCAAACGAGGTGTACCCCGCCCCAAAGTCATCCAGCGCCACACGCGCCCCCATGGCCTGAAGCCGTGCAATGAAGGTACGCGTTGTGTCCAGGTCTTGCAAGGCCACGGTTTCGGTAATTTCAATCAGAAGCTTGCGCGCCACATGGTGATAACGCTCGAATGTGGCAAAGAACGACTCGACAAACTGCGGGTCGTTCAGCGACATGCCATTCAGGTTCACACACACAAAAGCCGTGTTTTCAAGGCGCGTCTGGTTGGCGTCCAGCCAATGCAGCGTCGTATTGACTACCCACTCGTCGATACGGGTCATGACGCCGCTTTCTTCGGCGGCTGAAATCATTTTGCCCGTGTGCACCGCCACGCCCTTGCGGTCGTGCTTGCGCAGCAGTACCTCGAAGTTCAGGGAGCCAAACGGATCGGACAGCGACATAATAGGCTGCATGACCACGGAAAAACCATCGGTGGAAAACTCGCTGGTGAATTCGCGCAACAGGCGTAATTCAAGGCTTTGGTCGGCAAGCTCGCGGGCATTGTATTGCTGCACAACCACCTGCGCACCTTGCTGCTTGCGGGCGGTACGGGCGGCACGCTTTGCAACGACCAGGGCATCACCCGGCTCGATGGGGGCCGGCTTGAGTTCCACCAGCCCTACCGCACACTGGAAACGGAACGGCGTGCTGCCGATCATGAGCGGACGAACCAGCAAGTCATCGATAATGCGCTGGGCCAGCTCACGCGCTTTTTCAAGTGTGATGCTGGCAAAAAATATCAGAAATTCAGACCCGGTCACACGCCCCAGTTGCCCATCAAGCCCGAGAATCTCTTTGATGCGATCGCAGATCTGGCGCAAGACGTCGTCACCGGCAGCTTTGCCATACAGGTTGTTAACGGTTTTCAGTGAACTAAGCTCGAGGTAACCCAGCAAGAAGGTTTCACCGTTTGCCATGCGTTCGATACTGGTGCGCAACTCGGTATCAATGCCCTGGACATTCATCGCCCCGGTCAGCGGGTCGCAGTTTGACTGCAAACGGATACGCGACAAGGCATCGGCATGACCGGTTATATCTTGCAGCGAGCCTTCGATCTGGCCGTTTTCAAGCACAGCCTTCAACAAATAAGAGCGTGGCTGCTGTTCGGGGTAAAGCCGCTGGCTTTGAATTTCAAATTCGACCTCGCCATCGCGCTCAAGCAGATCAAGCAAGCGTATCCAGCCGGCCCGGCCAAAATGGTTTTCCCAAAGGCCACGCTCGCCCTCAAGACTGGAAATGCCCAGCAGCTCTTTGAGGGCCGGATTGACACGCAGCAAACGCCCCTGCAGCGACAGGCTGAACAAGCCGACCGGCGCCACCTGATAAACCCGTTTGAGGTCTTCCTGGGCCTGAATACGCTGCTGACGCTCTGTGCGTTCGCTGTTGGCAATGACCAGGGCGATCAACAAACTGGACACAAACGCCGAGCCTATATGCAAGGCTGTATCGTCAAAAAACGTAAAATCAAGAGCCTGCGCCAGCACACCAACAGCACCTGAACCAATGGCAACCACCACGGTCAACGCCACCGCGTACCAAACCACCTGGGTAGAGCGTGCCTGGCGAATAACCAGGGTCAGCAACCAGGCGACAAGGCATACCGCCAACGCCACAATCGTCCACATCAGTGGCAGGAACTGCTCGTACGTCAGGCCCAGCGCTGCCGCCAGCAAGACCACCCCGGACAGCCGGCCAGCCGTTTGAAGGGGTTCGTAGCCTGCTTTTGCAAGTTCAGCCTTGAACAACTGGGTAAACAAGGCATAGGTAAGGATGTAATACAGGGCGATGGTCAGGGCGCGCATCAGGGGCACCAGAGACTCGGGTACGGCCTGACCCAGCCATTGGGTATCCCACCCCATGGATAGCGCGGTAAGCCGCAAGTTACCCACGAGCCATCCGGCAAACAGTACGTACAGCCACTTGCGGCTGACCACTGACACCATTAACAGCCCCAGGGACAAGGCCAGCACCACGCCTTCGAGCATGGGCACGGCCTGTACGGCACCCGAGGCAAAATTACCGGCAGGTGCCCAGTACACCAGGGTACCCAGCGCCATGAAAACCACCATGACAGGGGCCAGATAGGCCGCAAAATCGCTGAACACGCGATCTACGCGAGAGCGTCGGGCGCGATCCTGGTCGTGCGTATCTGGCGCGTTCATTTCACGCAAAATAAATTCATCCTGATGCCCGACCTTGTACTGTTGAAAGACCTGGTAGACCCTGCCTAATCAAGAATGACTTCGTCAGCGAACAGGCTTTGCAGGGTTTCGCGGGGACGAACCACAGTAAAGGTCTGGTCATGTACCATGATTTCCGCCGCCCTTGGACGGGTATTGTATTGGCTGGCCATGGTAAAGGCATAGGCACCGGCGGACATAATTGCCAACAGGTCACCCGGTGCCAGGGCGAAATCACGATTTTTGGCCAGCCAGTCGCCCGACTCGCAAATGGGCCCGACAATGTCGTAACGCTGCGTGGCCAGACCTGAAGACGCCTTGACTACCGGCTCGACACTGTGCCACGCATCATAAAGCGTGGGGCGAACCAGGTCATTCATGGCGGCATCAACAATTGCAAAATTGCGGGCATCTGTGTGCTTGAGGTATTCGACGCGGGTCAGCAAGACACCCGCATTGCCCACCAGCGAACGGCCAGGTTCCAGCACGACCTGCAAATGACCCAGCCCCCGGGCCTGCAGGCGCGGGAACACTTCATCGAGCAGCATTTTGGGGGTCAGCGGGGTTTCATCGGTATAACGAATGCCTATACCCCCGCCCAGATCGAGATGGTGGATATGAATCCCGGCGTCAGCCAGCCGCGCAATCAGGACCAGCAGTTTGTCGAGCGCATCGAGGTAAGGGCTGACCTCGGTAATCTGCGAACCGATATGGCAATCGACCCCCACGATATTCAGGCTGGCGTGCTGCATCGCACGCTGGTAAACCGCCGGGGCCTGCTCGATGTCAATACCAAACTTGTTTTCTTTCAGGCCGGTAGAAATATACGGGTGGGTTTTTGCATCAACATCGGGGTTGACACGCAGCGATACCGGCGCCACAACGCCCATGTCGTGAGCCACCTGGGCCAGGCGCTCAAGCTCGGGCTCGGATTCGACGTTGAAGCATTTGACGCCGGCTTTCAGGGCGGCCTGCATTTCCCAGGCCTGTTTGCCCACACCTGAAAAAACAATTTTTGACGGGTCGGCACCCACTGCCAGCGCACGAGCCAATTCGCCCCCCGAAACAATATCGAAACCGGCGCCAAGCTTGCGAAACTCGTTGAGTACCGCCAGATTGGAATTGGCCTTCATGCCGTAGCACACCAGGACATCGCGGTTTTCAGCCGCCTGACTGTAGGCCCCCCATGCGTCGTGCAACGCTTGTTTTGAATACACGTACAACGGCGTACCGAAGCGTTCTGCCAGAAGCGGCAAAGGCACCTGCTCAGCGTGCAGAACGCCGTTGTGAAACGCAAAATGAGGCGAAACGGTCATTGGGAAACAAATAGTGCTGTTTATGAAAGGCAACAATGATAACAACGATTGCACGCGACAGGCTGTTTTACCACGGCAGGGTTAACGCGATATTGCAGCGCCTTGATCCATGGTTGCCGGTGCCGCCGGAGGCTGAACCAGCGCCGGGTCGGCCGGCTGCGGCATGTACAGGTCGCCCTTGTAGCCACAACCTGCCATCAGTACAAAGACAGCCATGCTGGCTACAATGCGGGAAACAGACACCGCGGGTGTCGAACGGGGCGCTCGCATCTCTTTACACTCCTGATATATAACGGATAGCCATTATGACCGAAACAGAATTCCTGGCACGTGCCGACGCCATCCTGGACCACCTTGAAAGCCAGTCGGACGACTGGCTGGCCATGTACGACTTTGACGTAGATGCCAGCCGCAACGGCAATGTGCTTACCCTGATCTTCAACAACAGCATCCACGTGGTGATCAACAGCCAGGCGCCTTTGCAGGAAATGTGGGTGGCTGCGCGCAGCGGTGGTTTTCATTACCGCTACGACGGCGAGCGCTGGGTAGACACCCGTGGCGGCCCCGACATGGCCGAGGCGCTTTCACAAATCTGCACCGACGCCAACGGCGGCCAGCCGCTCAAGGTGACTGTTTAACGCTAGAACTGCACCCGCTGTGTCTGGGCCGGCTGGGGTGCAGGCCCGTACGACGGCTCAACAGACACCGCACTGCCGTCAAGCTGGTTCAGCAGGTCGCCAATGCCATCGGAAGGTGCGGCCCCTTCGGGTAGCTGGCCATTCAGCATCAGCTCTTCGGTTGACGGCAAGCCAACACGGGCAACGGCCCTGCCGGGCGGAAACTCGGCAAAATAGAACTCACCGCCTTCGCGCAACAAACCATCGGGCATTGCGCCGGGTTGGGCGACGGGTTCGTCTTTAAGCGCAAACCGCATGTAATCGAGCCAGATCGGCAACGAGGCTCCGCCACCGGTTTCGCGTGAACCCAGTGAGCGCGGCTTGTCAAAGCCCATCCAGGCCACACCCACCAGCCTGGGCGTAAAGCCGGCAAACCAGGCATCGTGCGAATCGTTGGTGGTGCCGGTTTTACCACCCACGTCGGGGCGCTTGAGGTCTCGGGCCAGGCGCGCTGCCGTGCCCTGACGGGCAATACCACGCATGATGTCGTTCATGACGTAGGCCGTACGCGGGTCGATGACGCGTGCCGCGGCATCGCCGGCAACCACCGGCTTGGCCTGCATGACCACCTTGCCGTCGGCGTCGGTAACGCGGTCAATAAGGTAGGGCGGCACACGGTAACCGCCATTGGCGAACACCACGTACCCGGCGGCCAGCTGCATGGGCGTAACCCCGCCCGCCCCCAGCGCCAGCGGCAGCACGGCCGGGTTACGGGCCCGGTCAAAACCAAAGCGCGTGACGTAGTCTTGTACGTACTGCGGGCCAACCGCCTGCATGATACGGATCGACACCATGTTCTTGGACTTGTACAGCGCCTCGCGCAGTGTCAGCATGGGCTCGTAGCTGTTGCCGTAATTTTTGGGCTCCCAGGCTTTCGACCCCGTTTGCGCGGCCGTCAGGCGGAAAGGCTCGTCAGAGACCTGGGTGGCCGGCGTCAGGCCACGCTCGAGCGAACTGGCATAAATGAACGGCTTGAAGGCCGAGCCGGGCTGACGCCAGGCCTGGGTTACCCGATTGAACTGCTCTTCAAAGTCAAACCCACCCACCATGGCGCGAATCGCACCGTCTTGCGGTTGCAGGGCCACAAACGCCGCCTGTACCGACGGCTTGTTCAGCAATTCCCAGTAGTCACCGTTTTTGCGTATGTACACCACCGCACCGCGTGCAATGCGCACATCAGACTTGGCATTCTTGACCAGACCACGCGCAATGACCTTGAGCGCCGACTTGTCGGTCACTTCAACGATCTGTTCGGGGCTGCGCGCCACAACCACCTTGTCGGGTGCGGCTGAAAGCACCACGCCCACCATCAGATCATCACTGTCACGGTACTTTTCTTGTACTTTTGCAAGAACTTCATCGAACTGTTCAGCGTTTTGTTCGATACCTGCCGGCAAACTGATTGTTTCTTCCGGGCCCGGGTAGGGCGCACGCCGCGTGTAGTCAAGAATACCGTTGCGCACGGCCTCGTAGGCCTGCTGCTGCTCTTTGGAATCAATGGTGGTGTAAACGTTGAAACCCCGGGAATAGATGTTGTCCTGGTACACCGTGAACAACAGCTGGCGAGCCAGTTCGGAAACATATTCAGCACGAATGGCATAGCCGCCAGCCGGGGTGCCGGGCGCCGACTTGAGCACAATCGGTTGTTGAGACGCCTGCTGGTATTCGTCAGGCGTTATGTAGCCCAGGTCGCGCATGCGGCCCAGCACGTACATCTGGCGCGACTTGGCACGCGGCATGTTGGCAATAGGGTTGAAGCGTGACGGCGCTTTGGGGACACCGGCGAGCATGGCTGCCTCGGCGATGGTGATTTCACCCAGCGGCTTGCCAAAATAAGTACGCGATGCTGCCGCAAACCCGTACGAACGATGGCCCAGATAAATCTGGTTCATGTACAGGTCAAGAATTTCATTTTTGGACAGCGTGGCTTCAATCTTGAATGTCAGCAGCAGTTCGTAGAATTTGCGGGTGTAGGTTTTTTCAGATGACAGATAGAAATTTCGTGCCACCTGCATGGTAATGGTGCTGGCGCCCTGCGACTTGGCCATGCTGGTAATGTTGGCAACCGCCGCACGCGCCACACCCTGCCAGTCAATACCACTGTGCTGGTAGAAACGGTCATCTTCGGCGGCCAGAATGGCCGACTTCATGACATCGGGAATTTCGTTAAAGCGCAGTACGTTGCGACGCTCTTCGCCGAATTCGCCGATAAGCACCTTGTCGGCCGTGTAAATGCGCAGCGGCACACGCGGCTTGTAGTCAATCATGGCGGAAAGGTCGGGCAGGTTGGGCCACGCCAGGGCCAGGGCCAGCGACCCCAACAACGCGCCACATACGCCAAGACCCGCAAAAAACACGGCGGTCTTGATGAGAAAACGCCCAAACCAGTGATTGGATTCCGGTGTGGCGTTTTTGGTAGATTTTGCAGATGAACTCATTTAACGGCGATTTTAAGTCGGGGAAGAATCAGACTATGATGGCTGCTTCAAGATTATGTAACAGTTTAAGTCAGCAGCACCGGCCACGAGCCCAATGGCTGGTGGGATAATATAAAAATGAACGAAAAAACCTGTACCCCCGCCAGCGTCGAAACGACGCTTTTGCCTTACAGCCGCCCAATCATACTGGTTGGCATGATGGGCGCGGGTAAAACAACCATAGGGCGTGGCCTGGCCAAAACCACAGGGCGTGAATTCATCGACCTTGACCACGCCATTGAATCACGCTGCGGCGTGCCCATACCCCATATCTTTGAGGTCGAAGGCGAAGAAGGGTTCCGTAAACGCGAAACGCTTCTGCTTGACGAATATTCGCAACAACCCGGCATTGTACTGGCCACAGGGGGTGGCGCGGTACTGGCCCCGGAAAACCGTCGTATCCTGACAGAACGGGGTGTTGTTATTTATTTACGCGCCGGGGCCGACGAACTGTACCGGCGCGTTGCCAAAGACCGCAACCGGCCGCTGCTGCAAACCGCCAACCCCCGCGAACGGGTAGCGCAATTGCTGGCGCAACGCGCCCCCCTGTACGAAGAGGTTGCCGATGTCGCCTTCGACACCGGCCACCTGCCGGTCGCCCAGGCGGCCACCGCCCTGGCCCAGTTGCTTCAATCAGCAACAGTATCCCCATAACCCCACCACTGCACCGCATTCCATGACCACCACTGTTAACGTTGATACCCCCGGCGGACACTACCCCATCCATATTGGCCCAGGCCGGCTTGACCACCTGCACGACAGCATTCCTGCCGACGTCACGGCCATTGCCGTGGTCACCAACCCCACCGTGGGTGCCCTGTATGCCGAACGCACCATGGCGGCGCTGCGCAAAACCGGTAAAACCGTCATCTGCATCGAGCTGCCCGACGGCGAAAGCTACAAAACCTGGCAAACACTTAATCTCATTTTTGATGGCTTGTTACAAAATCGCTTCGACCGCAAAGGGGTGCTGGTTGCCCTGGGCGGCGGCGTTATCGGCGACATGACCGGCTTTGCGGCGGCCAGCTACATGCGCGGCATCAGGTTCCTGCAGGTGCCCACTACATTGCTGTCCCAGGTTGACTCATCGGTGGGCGGCAAAACCGGCATCAACCACCCGCTGGGCAAGAACATGATCGGGGCGTTCTACCAGCCCATCGCCGTTGAAATCGACACAGACGTCCTGAAAACGCTGCCGGCACGCGAAGTATCCGCCGGGCTGGCCGAGGTCATCAAGTACGGGCTCATCATCGACACCGCCTTTTTTGACTGGTGCGAGCAGCATGTTGACGACCTGCGCGCGCTTGAACCCGAAGCCATTCGCCATGCCATCAAGCGCTCGTGCGAACTGAAAGCCCTGGTGGTGGGCAAAGACGAACGCGAATCCGGGCTGCGTGCCATTCTGAACTTCGGACACACCTTTGGTCATGCTATTGAAGCCGGCATGGGGTATGGTGAATGGCTGCACGGCGAGGCCGTTGGCTGCGGCATGCTGCAGGCGGCTGAACTGTCGGCCCACACCGTCGGGCTCGATAACGACAGCGTTACCCGGGTCAAGCATGTGGTTCATGCCATCGGCTGCCCGGTTGTACCGCCAAACCTGGGTACCGAACGCTGGATCGAGTTGATGCAGGTAGACAAAAAGACCGAAGGCGGCCACCTGCGCTTCGTGCTTCTGCCTAAAATAGGCCAGGCCATCGTTCAGGGGGCACCGCTGAACGTACTGCGTGATGTGCTGCATAAAACATCGGTGCCCGTAATGTAAGGAGTTTGAATGACGGCCCTGGCCCCGTATGCCTGCGACCCCGCACTTTCCCGGGGGCGCCTCCATCACGAACCACCGCCGGTGGGCCGTTCCGAATTCCAGCGCGACCGCGACCGCATCATTCATTGCAACGCCTTTCGCCTGCTCGAATACAAAACCCAGGTCTTCATCAACCACGAGGGTGACCTGTTTCGCACCCGCCTGACCCACAGCATTGAAGTGGCCCAGATTGCCCGCAGCCTGGCACGCAACCTGGGGCTGCATGAAGACCTGATCGAAGCCATTTCCCTGGCGCACGACCTGGGGCACACGCCATTTGGCCACGCCGGCCAAGACGAACTGAACGCCTGCATGCGCGAGTTTGCGCCCGCTGCCGGCGGTTTCGAACATAACCTGCAAAGCCTGCGGGTCGTCGACACCCTTGAAGAACGCTACGCAGCATTCAACGGCCTGAACCTGTGCTTTGAAACCCGTGAAGGCATTCTGAAACACTGCGCGTTGAAACATGCACGCCTGCTGGGCAGCGTGGGCGAACGGTTTTTATTGCGTCGGCAGCCCTCGCTCGAAGCCCAGGTCGCCAACCTGGCCGACGAAATCGCCTACAACAACCATGACATCGACGATGGCCTGCGATCGGGCCTGATCACCATCGAACAGCTGCAAATGCTGGAAATTTTTGCCACGCACTACGCCCAGGTCGTGAACCGGTACCGCAACCTTGATCGCCAGCGTGCGATTTCGGAAACCATACGGGCCATGATCAACACCCTGATCATCGACCTGACACGCACCACGCTTGAAAACATTGATGCCCACCAACCTGACAGCACTGAGGCCGTTCGGCACTGCCCACCCCTGGCTGCGTTTTCACCTCCGGTACGGGCCCAGGCCGACGCCCTGAAGCGTTTTCTGCTGGAAAACCTGTATCGCCATCATGCCGTCATGCGCATGACCGTGAAGGCACGACGCATCGTGCGTGACCTGTTCCAGGCCTACCTGAACGAACCCCGCCTGCTGTCTGCCAGCTGGCGGCGTGACAACGCCGTTGACCAGGCCCGTGCCATTGCCGATTACATCGCCAGCATGACCGACCGCTTCGCCATCAAAGAGCATCGGGAACTGTTCCAGATGGGCGGGGCGCAGGTTTAGGCGCTGTCCGCATCGTCGAACGCCGGCATCCAAGGGTTTCAGCCCAGGACCTGTCACAACGGGGCCATGCCTATTGCACTTTGCCTGCCGCCTGTACGCGCGTCAGCACGGACGCAAAATCGGCGGCATTCATGAAGCCAACGACCCGTTCACCACTGATGTATTCCCCCCCGGCCGTGAAGAACATGATGCCGGGCGGGCCGAACAGGCTGAAACGTCGCAACAAGGCACGGTCGGCATCCGTATTTTTGGTGACATCGGCCTGCACCAGCACAAATTGCTGCATCAGACCGGCAACCATCGGGTCAGTGAAGGTGAATTTTTCCATTTCAATGCACGACACGCACCAGTCGGCGTAAAAATCAAGCAATACCGGTCGGTTAACATTGGCCAGCAGCTGATCGAGTTCCTGCACCGAAGACACGCTGACAAACTGTGACTTGATATTGGTGGCGGCCACAGCAGGGCCAGAACCTGCCACCATTACAGGCGCCGTCACAACGCCACGTAACGGCTGCAGCACGCTGTACGTGCCTGTGGCCAGGCCCGCCAGCATCAACACGGCCCACACGGCCAGCAGCAACCCAGCGGCCTTGCGCAAACCCGACCAAACGCCAACGGGCCCCGTATGCAATACCCCCATCAATACGGCTGACCAGAGCGCCAGAACGGCCCAGCCAACAACCATGACCGGGGCGGGCAACACCGGGTTCAGCATCCACCATGCCGTCGCCAGCAGCAACACACCGAACGCCTGGCGTATACCTTCCATCCAGGGGCCGGCCTTGGGTAACAGTGCCCCTGATCCGGCGCCCAGCACCAGCAACAGCAGCCCCTGACCCCAGGCCAGGGCGAACAAGGCACTGCCACCCAGCAGCCAGTCCCCTGTCTGGGAAATGAACAGCAAGACACCGGCCAGTGGCGCCGCCACGCAAGGCCCGACGATCAGGGCCGACAACAAGCCCATGACAAAGGCACCGCCATAATGCCCGCCGGGAACGGACGACAGGCGCTGGCCAAGTGCAGACTGCAGCCCCGACGGCGCCTGGAAGGTGTACACATTGAACATGGCCAAGGCCAGCAGCGCCAGCAGGGCGGCAAACACGGCCAGTACCCAGGGCGTTTGCAGCCAGGCGGCAAGACCGGCACCGGCCAGACCCGCAACAACCCCCATGCCGGTGTACAAGACAGAAACGCCCAACAGATACATTGTGGCCAGCGACAGGCCGCGCCAGCGCCCGGGCTTGACCCCGGCTTGCTGACTGCCGGCAATAACCGCCAGAACAATTGGCACCATGGGCAGCACACAGGGGGTAAAGGTCAGCAACACCCCCAGCAACAGGCTCAGGCCAACAACCGTCAGTGGATTTGCCGTCGCAAGGTACGATGCCAGGCCCGTGTCACTGCCTGCCAGGGCACGGTTCAGACCCGACGCCGGCTTCTGGCCCGGGTCTGCCGTGTTGCCTTGTTCAGGCTTTTCGGGGTTAACGACATGGTCAAGCGGTTCGGGCACAGATTGCACCACCCCCGCGCCACTGACCGTATAGCCCCCCGCGGCGGGGGTCAACGTCAGGGTCTTGGTGACGGGCGGGTAGCACAACCCCGCATCAGCGCACCCCTGGCTGGTTACGGCCAGCGTCTGCGGGCCATTGCCGGGGTTGAGCATGACACGCAAGGTCACTTGCCGATAATAGACCTCGAGGTTTTCGTTGAAGGTTTCATCAAACTTGACCAGGCCGGGCGGGTAGTGCACCTGATGTACGGTGTCTTCAGACGGTTGGGCCGTCAGCTCAAAACGGGTACGGTACACGTAGTACTGTGGTGCGATAGCGTAATGAATACGCAACTCGTTGGGTGCCACCTGTGCCGCCGACATGACGAACGCCACTTCGGGGTCAAGAAAATCATCTTGAGCTGCAGCCGGCAGCGCTACAAAGACAGCCAGAATAACCAGCAGGCCCGTAAAAAAGGCCCGGCTGCCGGCGCGAAACATGTACAACATTGAATGAGTGTCCTGCATCAAATAGCCGGGTCTTGTGTTTGCTCAACAACCCAGGCTGCGTAGGGTTCGAACCCGCCAATGACTGGCAACACAAGAATTTCAGGCACCTCGTGAGGGTGCAATGATTTAATTCTGTGAATGACATCAGGCACACGGGCACGCGTGGTTTTGATGGTCAGGGGGATTTCTGAAGCACCTTCCATTTCCCCCTGCCACATGTACATTGACAAGCCCGGTGCCCCAAGGTTCACACAGGCAGCCAGACGTTCTTCAACCAGATAATGGGCGATACGCTTGGCAAGCAATTCATCGGGCGCATTACCAAGAATAATGACAAGTTCAGGGTTCATGTGACACCTTGCGGCTTCTGCAGTGAATGAAGCGGCTACGCGTGGCCCGGCGCTTGACGACCGCCAGCACGACGCAACAGCTCGCCAGTGTAACGCGGGCAAAAAAAAACCCGCATGCCGTAAGGCAACGCGGGGGGAATACGCCGGTGTCTGTACGCATGACGCATGGCATACCGGTCGGTGTCATTCTGTAAACCAGGGGCAGC
>Ga0172382_10010514_pt1 | contig 12391 bp, 8 predicted proteins | sample Leawel138RmetaG_FD_122245 | JGI IMG/M metagenome (GOLD analysis project Ga0172382, IMG submission 122245) | Leachate microbial communities from a municipal landfill in Southern Ontario, Canada - Leachate well 138R metaG | ecosystem: Engineered > Solid waste > Landfill > Unclassified | place...
ATGGAATATGGTAAGTTGATAACAGATATGAGACAATACGAAGATAAATTGCTCGATCTAAAAGAAGATTTTTATGATCCTATACTTCAATTCTGGAATGGAGAGCAGAAAAAGATATATGATCAGATTAGAGAATTTAAAAACAACAACATAGCAAATCTCAAATATGTTGAATCGCCAGCAATTGAAGTACTTAAAGAGACTCTTGAGCATAATACACCATATAAAAATAATGTGATAAAAGATGCTAAAGAGGCGTTAGACGCTTTGTCCGAGAGGGTAGAGCAAATTATAAAAAGCGAACAGTTAGCTCTTATAAAAACAGCTACTCAAAGGATGGAGGAGATAATAAAAAGCTATGAATTTGATAAGGTTTCTGAGAATATCCAGAATTTAGCTTTAAAACCATTTAAGGAAATAATAAATAATGCAGATCAATTAAAGTTTATAGGTAATATTAGAGATAGTGTAGCACAATTGAGTGATACTTATACAAAACAACTTAACTTTTTAGCAGAAAACTTACCTCAGCTACCTGATGATGAAGTTTCAGAACCAATAATCAGATACACCTCTATAAAAGCAATAGAAAAACAGATAAAAGTATCTAAACCTCAACTTGAAAGTATGTCGGATGTTGATGACTATCTTCGGAAACTAAGACAATTATTAGAGGAAAAGATAAAAGACAACTACAAGATAACATTAAACTAAATGAATACTACACAACTTAAACGTTTTGCACAAGAAGCACGTAGAAAACTTTTAGAACAAGTAGCAGCTAAGCTTAAGTTTGTTAAGAATAATGATACGTCAGAATTAAGAGGAAAAACTCACACTCTGAATAAACTCAAAAGTGAAATCAACAAACATGGCGAAGAAGCTGTAATAGATAAAGTGGCCTACACATGGTTCAATCGCCTTGTTGCCCTAAGATATATGGATGCCAATGGTTATCAGCCCATTGGAATGTCGGTAGTTTCACCGGCAACTAAAGAGCAGGTAAGTCCGGAAATCCTTACTGAAGCACACAGAGGAAATATATCTTCGGAACTAATAGTTGACAGGGCTGAAGTGATGAACATTTTAAATGGCAGTCAGCCTTCAAACAACCCCGACAATGAAGTATATCGCAAACTGCTTGTCTCAGCTTGTAATCATTTGAGCAATCTTTTCCCCTTCCTTTTTGAGCGTATTGATGACTATACAGAGCTGCTGCTACCCGACGATCTCACCTCACCATTCAGCATAGTAAAAGATGTTTACAATGGTATGAGCGATGAAGATTGTAAGGAGGTAGAGATTATAGGGTGGTTGTATCAGTTTTATATATCAGAGTGGAACGAGGAATTGATACAGTCTAAGAAAGCATACAAAAAGAATGAAATTGCACCAGCTTCACAGCTATTTACACCAAAATGGATTGTTCAATATATGGTTGACAACACCTTAGGGCAATTGTGGAGTGAAATAGACCCCAAAACAAAGGTCCTCGAAGATTTGGAATTCTATATAAAGCCTGCATATAAAGATCAGCTACCTGAAAGGGAGAAAGTCAGTATAGAAGAGATTAAGTTCTTTGACCCATGTGCAGGATCCGGTCACATATTGTCATATGCTTTTGATGTCTTTTACAGGATTTATGAAGAGCAAGGATATAATGTTTCAGAAATACCAGGTTTAATTATTACTAAAAATTTATTTGGAGCAGAAATTGATGAACGGGCAGCACAATTAGCTTCTTTTGTACTTTTGATGAAAGGTCGTGAGAAATACAGAAGGTTCTTTAATCAGATAGCTAAAAATAATATCCAACCAAATATTGTAGCTTTTCAGAATTTTGAGGAAGATGAAAAATTCAATAATGCTTCTGTTTTAGGATCATTGATAAAAATCGAATCTTCTGAGATTAATACCGGTAAAATAGATGAAGGTTCACTTTTTGCAGAAAAACAAAAGGCTCTAAAAGATCAGTACCAACTACTTGGTGAAAGATATGATATTGTGGTAACCAATCCACCCTATATTAATTCTTCCAGAATGGAAGAGTCTATGAAGGAGTATGTAAATAAAAATTATCCCGACACAAAATCAGATCTATTTGCGACTTTCATTTTGAGATGTCTTGAGCTATGTAAACCTGATGGATTAACCGGATATATGACTCCCTTTGTCTGGATGTTCATTTCAAGCTATGAGAAAGTAAGGAAAGGTATTATAAACAATCATTTTATTAATAATCTCATACAGTTAGAATACTCAGGTTTTGATGGAGCAACTGTACCTATTTGCACTTTCACATTACGGAATGCTCCTATTAAAAATGCAAAAGGCAGCTATATTAGATTAAGTGATTTTAGAGGTTCTTCAAATCAAGCACCAAAAACCCTCGAAGCAATTAATAATCCGGATTGTGGATGGTTTTATACAGCCAATCAAAAGAACTTTGAGAAAATACCGGGATTGAATATAGGTTATTGGCTTAATAGTTCAATTATAGATTCTTTTAAAAATAATAATGTAAAAGATTATACAATTGGTAAAGCCGGAATTGTCTCTGGTAATGATAATGATTTTTTGCGTTTATGGCATGAAACTTCATTATTAAGAATTACTTTTGATGCGACTTCATTTGAAAAGAACAATAGTTTTATATGGGTTCCAATAAGCAAAGGTGGATACTATCGAAAATATTATGGTAATAATGAGTATATTATAAATATAAGAAACCTTTACCTTGAAGGTCGTACAAATAAATCTGTTAGAAGAGGCGATAAGAATTATTATTTTAAAAATGCTGTTACTTGGACTTATGTTTCAAGTAGTAAAACATCTTTTAGATATATATCAAATTGTGTTTTTGGAACTGCTGCACCCGCTTTATTTAAAAAAAATGGAGATTATTTACTATATATTTTAGCTTTTCTAAACTCCAAAATTACTTCTGTAATTTTGCCTGCACTAAATCCAACTTTAAATATGGTTTCAGGTGATATTGCAAATCTACCATTAATCTTAACTAAAGATAGTAGGGTTATATCATCTATTGCTGAAAATCAAATTAAGACTTCCAAAACCGACTGGGATTCCCGTGAAACCTCATGGGATTTCAAGCAAAATGAATTAATACGTTTAAAATCTGATACACTCGAAGAATCGTTCAAAAATTACATGAATTATTGGAATGAACAATTCTTTCAACTTCATGAAAATGAAGAGGAATTAAATCGTCAGTTTATTGAGATATATGGTTTGCAAGATGAATTGACTCCGGATGTTCCTCTCGAAGAGATCACTATTCTACAAGAAGAGACCGGTATAGAAGATGGAGAATTGGTTTTCTATGCCGATAAGGTGATGGAGCAGTTTGTGAGTTATGCCGTGGGTTGTATGTTTGGCAGATATTCACTGGATAAGGAGGGATTAATTCTTGCTAATCAAGGTGAAACATTGCAGGACTACCTTATAAAAGTGGGTAAGAGTGAGGAGGAGTTGACCTTTGTTCCTGATAAGGATAATATTATACCTGTGCTCGATGAGGAGTGGTTTGCAGATGATATTGTTGAGAGGTTCTACTCTTTTCTGAAAGCAAGCTTTGGAGAGGAGAAATTCCGTGAGAACTTAAGTTTCTTGGAGGAGTCGCTTGGTAAGGATATCCGCAGGTATTTTACCCGGGATTTTTATAAGGATCATATTAAAAGGTATAAGAAGCGTCCTATTTACTGGATGTTTTCATCGCCTAAGAGTCATTTTAATGTGCTGATTTATATGCATCGCTATACGCCTGATACTGTAAGCAGGATTTTAAATTCTTACCTGAGGGAGTTTATAGATAAGCTTGAAAGGCATAGGAAGCATCTGAAACATATTGAGGTTTCGGGAAGTGCTGTTGATCAGAACAGGGCCCGAAAGGAGATTGACAAGATTGATATTATGCTTAATGATTGCAAGGAGTATGAGAGTGAGATTCTTTATCCTTTGGCTACTAAGCGTGTGGAGATTGATCTTGATGATGGGGTTCTTGTGAATTATAACAAAATGGGTAGTGCTGTTGCTAAGGTGGCAGGACTAAACGATAAGGATGCCAAGAAAAAGGTGAGAAAGTTTGATTGGATTGATACAAGTGAGATAAGGGATTAATGTTATGAGTAAAATTCAGGAGAGTTTATCCAGGCTGTTTGAGCATTATAAGGTGATTATCTGGTATGATGAGATAGAGGATTTCCGTGATGATTGGGAGTCTTTGCAACTTGTGGATGTTAACAAGGTGTTAGTAAATAATAATGAGTTTGCTGTGAAGCATTTGATATATATTGAGAAGCCGGATGAGAGGTTTTTGCTTTATATTCCTTATGCTCGCCCTGATAATGAGGAAAACTGGTTGCTTGATCTGGAGCTTTCAAACTACCTTTTTCATACCGACCGTGAGGCTATGATTCTTCAGGAGTTGGATCTTCCAATATCACTACGAGGGTGGCTAAAGCCTCATGTGGAGTTTTTTAGATCGAAGGAGCGGATTAGTAATTTCAATCAGGTGAAACAGTCTGGTGACAATGAGCATGATTTGTCATTAAGGTTGTTGCAGGTTGTTATTAATGCAGATTCAATTAATTTAGATGAATTAGTAACAGCATATGCAAAACAGTTTGCATTTGATAAATCGGAGGAGATTGAGAAAGAACTTAATAAATTTAGTCTGCAAGCTGTTTTTTGGGATGAGGTGAAACGGCAGTATGAATATGAGAGCAAAGGTGTTTCTATTTATAATCTTTTGCTTGAGATGTTTCAGAAAAGTTTTACTCCTTTATCCGATAAGGCAAAGTTGAATCATAATGCTGAAGTACTGGTCTCGAAATGGAAAGATCGGAAGAGCTTTGAAAAATCGTTCAGAGTGCTGAGTCGAAAGATAGAGAAGGATTTAAGAATTGAAGAGTTGCTTGAGAAATTACCATTATCTGAAATTATAGATGATGATTCTTTTGAAAGTATCGACAAGCGGATAATTATTGAGTTGGTAGAACGGATTGTATCAGATTCTATTAGTTTATCTGAACTTGAGAAGATTATTAAGAAGAGACAGTCAAAGTTTTGGGCAAATGAGTATTCTGCTTTTTATAGGGCTCTGGAAAGAGCTTTAAGGTTGATTGAGGATGTAAAAAGATATGAGAATATCGAGATAAAGAGTTATAACGACGGTTTTAAACAGTATACTACGAGATGGTACACAGTTGATCAGTGTTATAGAGAGTTTATTCAGTATTATCGTGAAGTAAAGCAAAACAGAGTGCTTGCTTCGTTGTATGAATGGGTGCATAAGATTTATTCTAACAACTGGCTGATTAATCTAAGCAATAAATGGCAGCAGTTTATTGACAGGAATGACGGATGGTACAAAGGAGAGCTAGCTCAGTCCAACTTTTTTGAAAGAGTGGTTAATAAGTATTTTAATAGTAAGCCTAACTCAAAATTGTTTGTAATTATCTCTGATGGTTTCAGATACGAGTGCGGTAAGATATTGAATGATTATCTGAATGATGAGAACAGGTTTATATCTAACCTGGAATATCAGGTTACTAATCTACCTTCTTATACTCAACTTGGAATGGCTTCTTTGTTGCCTCACAATAAACTGAGTTTTGGTGAGGGAGGAACTATAATTGTTGATGGTATTAGTAGCTTGGGGACTAATAACAGGATAAAGATTCTTCAGGAGAACAGCGGGTACAAAGCTACTGCTGTTTTGGCTGAGAATTTGATGCATATGAATACCAAGGGCGAAGAGGCAAAACGACTGGTACAGGATCATGATTTGATTTATGTTTATCATAACCGCATAGATGGGACAGGTGATGATACAACTTCCGAAGATAAGGTGATAGAGGCTTCTAAAGAAGAGATTGACTTCCTTATAGATGTGGTGAAGAAGATTGCAAATATGAATGGTACTAATATGATTATTACGGCTGATCATGGCTTTATTTATCAAAATGAGATGATTGAAGAGAGCGATTTTTCTGATGGGCAAATCAGCGGTGATATTGACAAGGGTGCCCGCAGATATGTTATTGGCAGCAATCTTGAGCATAATCAAAATGTATTTAAACTAAGTGCAGGAGAGCTGAATATTGATTCAAATAAGGAGGTTTTGATTCCTAAGGGAATTCAGAGGTTAAGAAAACAGGGGTCGGGGAGCAGGTATGTTCATGGTGGTGCTACTTTGCAAGAGACAGTGGTTCCAGTACTCTCTATTTCAAAGAAAAGAGCTGATACTGTTTCTAAAGTGGATGTGGATATTCTGAATAAGGCTAATGATAGAATTACTACAAATATTCATACTGTGAAGTTTTATCAGATGCAGCCTGTGAGCGATGGTTTTATTGCACGTACAATAAAAGCATATTTTGCACTGATTGAGAATGGTGAGAAAACTGCAATAAGTGATTCGTTTACTTTTACTTTTGATCTTACGAGTGAAAGAACTGAAGAGAGGGAGGTTTCTAACCGATTTACTATATCAACACACTTAAAGAGAAGTACTAACGTTTATTTGGTGCTTGAGGAGAAAGTGGATAAGTCCGATAAATGGATTCAGATAAGCAAAATACCATACAGGTTATCGTTGTTGATGGGTAATGATTTTGATGATTTTTAATCTTGCGATTGTATGAGTATATCTAATAAAAAGTTGAATGATCTTTTCCCCGGTAGTGTGGTGAGAAAGGATCTTACAAATAGAATAAAAGGGAACGCAAGTGTGCCTACCTACGTTCTGGAGTATCTGCTTGGTCAGTATTGTGCTACTGATGATGTGGATACTATTGAAGAGGGGGTGCAGATGGTAAAGGATATAATTAGCAGGCACTTTGTACACCGGGATGAAGCTCAGCTGATAAAGGCAACTATTAAAGAGAGGGGCTCACACAGGATTATAGATAAGGTATCGGTAAAGCTGAATGATAAGCTGGACCGCTATGAGGCTAATTTTGCTAACCTTGGTTTAAACAAGATTCCAATTCTTAGCGAATATATTAAGTCCTATCCTAAACTTCTCTCGGAGGGTGTATGGGCTATTGTTACCATGAGCTATAAGCCTGTTGAAGGCAGAGATTCATCGCCCTGGAATGTGGATCAGCTCAAGCCTATACAGATTTCTTCGGTTGATTTGGATAATTATAAAGAGGTAAGAAAGAGTTTTACTACTGATGAATGGGTAGACTTACTTTTACAGACGATAGGATTGAATCCTGAAGAGTTTACAAATCGTTCAAAGTTATTGCAGATTGCGCGACTGATTCCTTTTTGCGAGAATAATTATAATTTAATTGAACTGGGTCCAAAAGGTACGGGTAAGTCGCATGTTTACACGGAGTTTTCTCCTCACGGGATTCTGATTTCAGGTGGTGAGGTATCTAAAGCTAAGTTGTTTGTAAATAACAGCAACGGTGAGATAGGTTTGGTGGGTTACTGGGATGTGGTGGCTCTTGATGAGTTTGCAGGTAAATCAAAACGCACTGATACTGGACTGGTTGATATTATGAAGAACTACATGGCTAACAGGTCTTTCTCTCGCGGCACTCATGTTATGCAAGCTGAGGCGTCTATTGTTATGGTGGGGAATACTGATCATTCGGTGCCTCATATGCTGAAGCATACTAATCTGTTTGATGCGTTGCCTAAAGATTATTACGATACTGCTTTTCTGGACAGGGTGCATGCTTATTTGCCCGGATGGGAGACTAAGAAGCTGCGTAATGAGATGTTTACAGATAATTTTGGCTTTATTGTTGATTACCTTGCTGAGATTTTAAAGGCTCTAAGGAAAGAGGATCATACAAAATCGTATCAGAAGTATTTTGATCTTTCTTCTACTATAACAACTCGTGATAAAATGAGTATAGAGAAAACCTTTTCGGGACTTGTGAAGCTTATTTATCCTAACGGCGAGTTCAGTATGGAGGAGGCTAAAGTGCTTTTGGATTTTGCTATTGAATGCCGTAAACGTGTGAAGGATCAGCTTCGTAAAATGGATGAGACTTTTAATGATGATCCGGTTGAGTTTGAATATAGAACAAAGGATGGTAAACTGACTCAGATAGAGACTCTTGAGGTGATGGAGTATGGTGATGCTAAACTAAATATTCTGCCTTTGGCAAAACGACAGGTTCAAACATCTTCAGAGAGTGCAACATCTTCTGCAAATGAAACAGTTTTAGCAGAATCAACTTCAAAAGAAAAACGTTTGGAGGGTTTCCATCTTAGTATAAGGGATAATCAAACAAATGTAAGTTATAAAGGTTTGTTTGGCGATTATTTAGTTGGTGCAACAGAATATGTGATCAGGGACCCCTACGTGAGGCTCCCCTATCAGATTCGTAATTTTGTTGAGTTGTGTCGCTTGATAGCAGAGCTTAAGCAGGAAGATGAAGAGATAACTATTGAGCTTGTAACATTTAATGATGAGGAGTACCTTGAAAGCTCGCGACAGGCTTTTGAAGAGTTGGCAGATTCTCTTGAGACTTTAGGAATTAAGCTGAAGTATTCTTTTAGTGAGACTTTGCACGATAGGTGTATTGACATGAATAATGGTTGGAAAATAATCCTTGGTCGTGGATTGGATATTTGGCAAAAGACCAATGGCCGTTACGATATTGCAGAGATTTATCAGGAAAAACGGCTGTGTAAGGAATTTGATATTACTGTGGTGAGGGTATAAGGTAATTATTTTCTAAATGATAAAAATTGAATACCTATTTGATATTCCGATGATACCCACCCAGTGATTCCGGCGATATCCACCCACTGGCTGAAACTATCAATTTGACAAAGTTATCTTTTTTTTCTTAAACTATCTCCGTTCTTATGGAAAGCTTTCCATAAACAAGGTTATGACAACAATATAATTATGTAAAGCCCGGTGCAAAGCATATTGATTATCGGCATATTACAAGCATACTTTACGTTTGGACTTTACATAATATTCATTTCTTACCGAGTCTTTTGAGCCATGAGATCAAGTCATTATTATCAACCCATTCCCCAATAACATCAGAAGGAGTGAGATTTTCAGATGCCTTTTCAATAGTCTCTCTTTTCTGTTTTGAGTCGGCTCTCGCATATATCTCTGTTGTCTGTGTTGTTCTCCCAGTTAATATCTTTGAAGCTGAGGTTTGCCACATCTGATACTCGTAGTCCAAGTCTGGAATATAATGCAACCATTGCGTAGTCACGTTTTCCGACATTGCTGGTTCTTGATATCGATTCTTCCAATTGCCGTATTTCTTCCGGGCTATAGAATGATGGTGTTTTGATATGATTGGTATTCTTGCCCAGAGACCGAAGAACATAAGAATAGTCCTTGGCTATAAGTCGCTCTTTGTAAAGATAATTCAGGAAACGCCGTATCGTTCCTAGTGTCGTTTTTTATACCGCATGTTGTGCGTTCGTGCTTTTATTTCCATAAATCCTCTTTCACTTTGCTGTTCAATAAAAGAGTAGATGATTGATTTGTATATATCCAATCATTTATCAATTTGTCAACAGAATAGTTTTTGAACGTTCTTTTTAGATATTCGGCAAACTCTTTAGTGGTTGAACCAGTATCCTTAAATTCATCATAATATCCTTTTATAGCATCAAAAAAAGCTTTTTCACCAACTGTATGATATAGAATGTAAAAAAACAACATCCCCTTTGAATATGAATAATCTGTCATATTCTTTTCCCCATATTCAATAATTGGTGTACTTGCAAAGTCTGAATTATTCTCAATTTGTTTTTTTACCTTTTCAAGAGTTATTTGGGCCATTTTTTCAAGGTAATTATTGTTCTCAATTTTCCCCTTAACCAAAAATTGCATGAACATAGCTAGCCCTTCGCTTTCTAGTCGACAAGGAGCTCTGTCTTTATGGGGAACATTCCATAAATGGGAAATTTCATGATACAATTCCTCAGTATATTCTGGATTTTTGAATGCAGTTGAAGTGAGAATAATTCCGCATGCATCTGTTTGCGAACCATATCCCTCTAAAACTTCTATTACAGTAAAATCAGTTAGTTCTTTTTTGCCAAACCAGTTGTCATAAAGCAATTTTGTTTGGCGTATTGCACTAAGTACTCTTTGAGCCCCCACACTATCTTCTCTAAAGTAATGTATTCTAAAGTTATCAAACGATAATGTTCTGTATTTTCCTATAGCCAAGTCAATTCTCCATGAAGGCACTATACTTTGATATTTATATTTCACGACTCCAGTCTTTTGCTCAGTTTCAAGGAGTTTTCCAATAGTTACTACTTTTAAAGAGTCAGGCACAGTTGCAGCAATATTGTAATCAAAAAGCTGCATTCCCAGTCTTCTTAACTCTTGTATAGAAGGATTTCCTTGCACAGGATAAGCAAATGCATCCATTCGTATCATTGTAAATTCGGACGAGATATGATCTTTTACATAATTCATTCCAGTTTCAGTATAACCCACAATCGTTCCTTCGTAATTGATAGTCAATGTAGATTTTGTCTGTGCGAATTCTCTTACAGGTATCTTTATGTGATTTACCTGAAGTTTTTCAAAGTCTTCAAATGATACTACGTTTTGAGTAAAATCAACCTTTCTACCCGAGGCATCTGTTATACAAGTTACTTTTAACAACCTATATAATAGTAGATTCAATGTATCTCCTCGCCCATTAATACTTAAATTAGCCACACATGATAATCTCTCGTTTTCAAAATCAAATTGAAAGTCCAAGTCGTATTGACTAACCTTAATCTGTGAAAATAAAAGGTTTGAACTTCCAAAAGCTAATACTGAAATTAAAATCAGTTTTCTAAATATCATATCATAATGTTATTGTTTTATAGCATGACACACAACGGCTGACGGGTATCTGAAGTTTGAGGTCGAAGACTGCAAATTTGGGTCGAGCGAAGGCAACGAAGCGAGCCAGATACCACTTGTTATCTGCTGTGCACACAAAAGTCATTCTATCTTATCCCTCTTTTATAAATTATGCCTGGCACAAAGAATTTGAATATTCTCGGCAACGAGTGATGAACCTCCTTTTGAGTAAGGGATAATATGGTCAAAGTGAAGATTGTCTCGACTCCCACATTTTACGCATCTTCCCTTATCACGTCGCCATACTTCTAATTTCACTGAAGTTGGAATAATGCGATTATGATCAATATTATGCTGCCCGCGATCTAACACATCATTCTCATCATTTAACAATTCAAGTTTGAATTTAAAGTCCATTCTGTTGTTAATTTTTTCTTGCCAGGCATCAACAAGTTTAAAGATCCCATTATAGACCCAAATACCAGGCTTAATCTTTTCATACACTTTTACCAATTCAGGCTCACATTCTTTATTTGAACTATGTTTATTAGCAGCAATATAGAAAAGGTCGTTTTGTGTATAAGCTCCACTCGGATTTTTTTAAAGGTTGATCTATCAATTTTGGATTTGTGCCACTTTTCTTTTGGGGGGGCATCATGTCCTTCATAGATCAGGGTTTTTCCTTCATCTTCAACACGATCGGCGTAAGGAGCACCGGGTCTTACACTCATTAGTATAACACTAAAACCGCCTTTTAATCTAAATTCATTCCTCGTTGAAGATTAACACCTTCTTCTTTGCACATATCTAGATAAGATATGACATCACCTTGTTTGATCATTTAAATTCTCCCCTTAGTGTGCATTTCAGCTAACGTCTTATTTATGCAACAAATATAAAACATTCTTAAATACAAAATATTAAACCTGCGTAAATTATTTTATTCATATTCTGAATACTTGTGGATAAAAGACAATATATCAACCGAATAAGATAATTTTTTATTATAAAAAAAGTTGCATTTACGAATGATTTATTAATTTTACCGTTGTTGATTTTGAAAAAAATGGACATCGAAAATGAGGCATCGTACCTTACGCTCTGCTTCTTTTTCTTGTCTCTTTTTTCTCCGTTACATTTCCGCATCCGATAAATCCCCAATGTATCATTTTATATGCTATTTATCCGGTTTATATAGTTTTATAAAAAATCTACTTTTTATGTATGATGAATGCATTCAATTAAGGAATGGTATGATTTGTTCGGATCGTTTTGACCTTTTTATAGGAAAAGACAGCAAGGAGTCCGATAAGCACAAAAGGAACGAATAAATAAAAAATCATTCCCCCTATGGCGTCGCTTTGTCCGTAAGAATGCATGCCGCTGAAAAAATAGTTCACCCCAAAAAACGTTATCAATACCGATGAGAAGGCGATAATGGATAACAGGTTGAACAACCAATCGTTGTTTCCTTTTTTTATCAGATGAATGTGTGTGACGATGGTATAACTCACAATGGTGATCAATGCCCATGTCTCTTTTGGATCCCATCCCCAA
>Ga0172382_10010516_pt1 | contig 12389 bp, 13 predicted proteins | sample Leawel138RmetaG_FD_122245 | JGI IMG/M metagenome (GOLD analysis project Ga0172382, IMG submission 122245) | Leachate microbial communities from a municipal landfill in Southern Ontario, Canada - Leachate well 138R metaG | ecosystem: Engineered > Solid waste > Landfill > Unclassified | place...
CGCCGCCGACAACATCGCCGGCTGGCCGGTGGGCGAGACCTTCCCGGTGGCGCCGAAGATGTCGGAGATCACGCTGGAGGTGATCCTGCGGACGGTGATCGGAGCCAGCGATCAGGCCCGGCTGGCCGCGTTGCGCACGGTGATGCCGCGGGTGCTCAGCGTCGGGCCGTGGGAGACGCTGGCGATCGCCAACCAGGATCTGCTGCGCCGCCGCCCGTGGCGCGCGGTGCGCGACGCCATCGCCGAGGCCGACCGCCTGCTCTACGCCGAGATCGCCGACCGCCGCGCCGACCCCGACCTGGACACCCGCACCGACGCGCTGGCCATGCTGGTGCGCGCCGGTGACATGTCCGACAAGGAGCTGCGCGACCAGCTGATCACGCTGCTGGTGGCCGGCCACGACACGACGGCGACCGCGCTGTCGTGGGCGCTGGAGCGGCTCACCCGGCACCCGGCAGTGCTGGCCAAGGCGGTGCGGGCGGCGCGCGACGGGGACGACGACTACCTGGACGCGGTGGCGAAGGAGACGCTGCGGGACCGGCCGGTGGTGTTCGACGTCGGCAGGGTGCTCAAGGCGCCGGTCGAGTTGGCCGGATACCGGCTGCCCGCCGGAGTGATGGTCATTCCCGGGCTGGTGGCGGTGCATGCCGACTCGCAGATCTATCCGCACGCCGACCGGTTCGACCCCGACCGCATGCTCGGCGCGACGCTGAGCCCGTCGTCGTATCTGCCGTTCGGCGGGGGTAACCGCCGCTGCCTGGGCGCGACGTTCGCGATGGTGGAGTTCAAGGTCGTGCTGCGCGAGATCCTGCGCCGGGTGGAGCTGGAGACCACCACGGCGCGCGGCGAACATCGTCGCCTCAAGCACGTCATCTTCGTGCCGCATCGGGGCGCGCGGATCCGGGTCAGGGCGAAGCGGGTGGTGGCGGCGGAGGCGCCGAAGTGCCCGATGAGCGGGCCCGCCTGACGGCCGGGGTGTACCCTCGATACCAGGTCGAGTTCGCGGACGGTTCGTCCGCCGCCACGACGTGACAGGAACGTACTCGGCCCGCGACGCGATTTTCTTCGCTCGGACACTGTGCGGGGCCCGCCTCGTACCACTCAAGGACCTTTAACTATGGATTCCTCTGACTTGTTTTCCCATCGACAGACCTCGCACGCCGAACCCGTCGGAAACACCTCCGACGAGCGCGTGCAGAACCCGGTCTTCTCCGACCTGCCGCAGAACGGATTTCCCTCTGAATCGCGTTCGCGGTGAACGGAATTCCGCTCGCACGTCGGGCGGCGAAGCCAATCCGCGTCACGCTGGCCAAGGAGCTCGGCGCCGGGATCGACGGCGCCTGGTGGCCGCATTCGGCCGCCATGGCAATGGAGCTGCCGGATCTCGTCGGCGCGTTGCACCCGCAGCTGGGTGAGATCGTCGCGATCCGGGTCAACTGGTCGGCCACCGAAGGGCAGCTCGACCTGGAGACGATCGCCAGCGCGGCGCACCTGACGCTTTCCGGGGCGCATCACCGGCGGCCCCGCCTGATGAACATCGACGGCCGCACCGCGTGCGCGAGACTGCTGGTGGTGCCGAGCATGACGTCGCAGGCGTTGGGGGCGATGGTGCTGCGTACCGCGGCGGGTCTACCCACCTCGGGTGGATCCGGAGACGGCCGACTTTTCCAGACCGCGTGCGTGGTGATGAAAATGGCCGAGGCCGAGAGCGAGAACTGGAGCGCAGTACCCGCTGTTTCGTGAAACCGATTGGCGTGCAAAGCCTTTCAGCGGGATCCAATGCCGATCCGCGATTTCTAGGGCTGACGTGATAGCCTGAACAAGGATGTCTGTCTGACATTCGTGCAAAGTGAGAGAAGAAATGTATGGCACAGGGAACTGTGAAATGGTTCAACGGCGATAAGGGCTTCGGCTTCATCGCCCCTGACGGCGGCGCACCCGATGTGTTCGTCCACTACTCGGAGATCAGCGGTAACGGATACCGCTCGCTCGAGGAGAATCAGCGCGTCGAGTTTGAGGTCGAGCAGGGTAACAAGGGGCCGCAGGCGGTCCGAGTGACCGCGGTCTAACAGACTTCGAATACGCAGTGTGGGCTGGCAGGGTATCCCTGCCAGCCCACACTGTTTTGCAGCGGTCTTGATTGGGAGCCGGATCGGAGACTCATCAGACTCCAAGGCTTTCAGGGAATTCGGCGGCGACGAACCTCGGTCCGCAGGTGTCGTCTCGCGGCGGATTCTGCGTGTCGGCGCAACTCGAAGGCCCCGTTGATCGACCTGGCGTGGCAGCTGCGGTCATAGCATCGCGCGGTTTACGCCTGCGCATACGAAGGGATCCGTCGTGATCCCGCCTCAGCGCCGCTGATTCCGTCGACGCAAGGCGGGCTAACTGACTCATCGGTAATAAATCCCGAAAGGGGTTCCGGAAGCCCGTCGGCGCAGGGTAGACACATTGTTCATGGGCGCGGGGTCATACGTGGGTCGAGTCGGTGGTCTGGCAGTCGCGCTGGGGATCGGTGCAGCGGTCTTCACGGGGGCAGGAGTCGCCTCCGCGGACGACGGCACCGGGGCCTCGGCGTCGGACTCGTCCGCGGAAACCTCGCAGTCCTCGCAGCCTGTGGCGTCGTCGGATGGGGCCATGGCCGACGAGAAGGCCGGGGACTCTTCGCAATCCGGAGCTGAAGAGCCGGCTGAGGACGAACCGGCTGAAGAAGAGCCCGTCGACGCGGAGCCGGCTGAGGAAGAGCCCGTCGACGAAGAGCCGGCTGAGGAAGAGCCCGTCGACGCGGAACCGGCTGAGGACGAGCCCGTCGACGAAGAGCCGGCTGAGGAAGAGCCCGTCGACGCGGAGCCGCCCGTCGCGGAGCCGCTGGAACCGGAAGAGGCGCCGGCCGTCGAGCAGCCCGCCGCCCGGGCCGAGACCGACCAGACCGAGACGGTGACCAGGGATATCTCCGACCAAACCGCGCCCGACCAGCCGGTCGCCGACACCGAGGCGCCTGCGTCACCTGCGCTCGCCTCGCTGGTGATGTCCGTACTGGCGGCGGGGCGGGAAGCCACCGACGAAACCCCGCAGTCGGCGGGTGACCAGGTCGGCACCAGCCTGGCCGCCGACGAGTATCCGATCCCGACCGACGTCGTGGTCGAGGACTTCAGGCCGCCGCTCGAGTGGCTGCAGTACATCCCTGTGCTGGGCAGGTTCGTCGTCACGCCGCTGGTACACCTGGCGCACGCGCTGCCGTTCGTGGGGGAGTTCCTGCATCCGTTGATCGGCTGGCCGGTCGACCACGACGCCGCACCCGGCGATCCGAAGCCGCGCACCGTGCGGGTCACGTCGTTCGACGGCGCGAAGATCTACGTGCACTTCATGCCCGCCACCGGGCTGAAGGCCGGCGAGAGCGCGCCGACGGTGCTGTCGGGTCCGGGGCTGGGTCTGCCGGGGGCCACGACGCTGGGCATCGACATCGACGGGTTCCTGCCCAACGACGTCGTCGGGGTCGGGATGTTGCGCAAGGCCGGCTACAACGTGGTGACCTGGGATCCGCGCGGCGAATGGCATTCCGAGGGGACGATGTTCCTCGACTCGCCCGACTACGAGGGCCGCGACGTCTCGCACATCATCAGCTGGCTGTCGACGCTGGACGCGGTGCAGAAGGTGGACGGCGACCCGAAGATCGGCATGGTCGGCGCCTCCTACGGCGGTGGAATCCAGTTGGCCGCAGCGGCAATCGACCGCCGCATCGACGCGATCGTGCCGACGATCGCGTGGAACAACCTCACCGACGTGTTGTTCCCGCGCGAAGCGGTCAACAGCGGCTGGGGCACGCTACTGCCGACGGTGCTGGCGTTGACGCTGGCGCGCGAGCATCCGCGGATCTTCCCGGTGGCGATCGCCGGTGTGCTGTTCGGCCACGCCGATCCCGCCGACATCGATTTGGTGGAGAGCTTCGGCTATCAGGATCAGTTGGCCGGCATCACGATTCCGACGCTGTTGATCCAGGGCACGGTCGACACCCTGTTCACCCTGGACCAGGCGCACCGCAACGCGCTGGAGCTGATCGCGGCGGGTACGACGACGAAGGTGCTGTGGTACTGCGGCGGCCACGGCGCGTGCCTGAGCAGCTTCAACGACGGCGAGAAGGTGTGGGGCGAGACGCTGGAATGGCTGGACCGCTACGTCAAGGGCGACGAAACCGTCGATCCCGGAGCGCAATTCGAGTGGGTGAACCAGCACGGTGAATGGTTCTCGTCGGAGACCTATCCGGCCGGGTCGCTCGGCGCGCCGATCGAGGCGTCCAGCGACGACCCCAAGACGATCCCGTTCGTGCCGTTCATCGGCGGGTCGGGGCCGAACCCCCTGATCCTGCTGAAGGGTCTGGTACGCACCCTCGTCGGATTGCCGTCGGCGGCGCCGGCCTTGAACGCGGTGAACCTGACGGTGCCGGATGCGACCGTCGAGACGCACATCGTGGGTGCGCCGGAGCTGACTCTGACCTACTCCGGAACCGGGACCGCCAAACATGTCTACGCCCAGATCGTGGACGACGAAACGGGTTTGGTGCTGGGCAATCAGGCGACGCCGATTCCGGTCGAGTTGGACGGGCAGTCGCACACGGCCACCTTCTCGCTGGAGCAGGTGGCGCACACGCTGCAGCCGGGCCAGTCGGTGACGGTGCAGATCGTCACCTCGACGATCTCGTTCCTGAACTTCTACTCGTGGGGCAACGTGACCGTCGAGGGCATGTCGGTCAAGCTGCCCACAGCCATCGCGGCAGCGGCGTCATCGGCGTCCGAGGAGACTGTCGCGGCGTAGCAGCCGATCCCGCCGAAGTCGCATTCCGTGCGGTCTCTTGGCGGATCATCCCGAAATGGAGGCAATCCCGGCGCGGGAAGGCGTTCAGCCGTTGTCTGTCAGCGTTTTTTGATCTCGTGGATCGACTCGGCGGCCGACGTCTTGGCTGCCGACTTCGCATGCTTGTCCGCACGTTTCTCTTTGAGAGACTTACCGGACTTTTTCGACATTCCTTGACGCGGAGACTTGTCAGCCATGGCGGGCCCTTCATCGTGGGCCCTGAATGGTCCCGATGGTTCGACCCTACGCTGCGAGTCCAACCGGTGGGGGGCATCGGGTGTAGCCTGGAGTTCATTGGGAACCCCGCCGGTCCGGCTGTCAGCTGACTTCTGCTGACCTCGCCGAGCAACCGCTCACGCCGCCGCGCCGGTACCACCGGACGTCTGGATTGCCTTGAACGCTGCGCCCACCTTTGAGTCTGTTCTCGCTCCACCCGTGAAGCGACCGATCCCCCGGACGGTCCGATTCGGCCTGCTCAGTACTTACCCTCCAACACCGTGCCGACTCGCGAATTACAGCTCAGCGCTGTCGGGCGCATTGAGCGCGCGCGGGTCCCAGGTGAGCGTGGTGCGGGTTGCCGACGGCTCACAGTCGAGTGACGCCAGGATCGTCGGGGAGTTGGTCAACGGCTCGGCGCGATCGGCGGCGCACTGCGTCGACTCGCTCAATCACAGCGACGTCGCGGTGATTCAGCACGACTACGGCGTTTACGGTGGCGCACACGGCGACGACCTGCTGGACGTCATCGACGGGCTGCGCGTCCCGACGGTGGCCGTCGCCCATACGATCTTGAAAAACCCTGCGCCACATCAACGTTGGGTGATGGAGCGGATGGCGGCGACGATCGACCGGATGGTGGTGATGTCCGAGGCGGCACGGGAGCGGCTGTGCCGTGAGTACGGCGTGGACCGCCGCAAGGTCGTCACGATCCCGTACGGTGCGGTGCTGCCCACCGGCCCACGTGCGAAGCGTGGCAGCAGGCCCACCATCCTGACGTGCGGTCTGCTCGGCCCCGGTAAGGGCGTCGAGCGCGTCATCGACGTGATGTCCTCGTTGCAGAGCGTGCCCGGCCATCCCCGCTATGTGGTGGCGGGCCGCACGCATCCGAAGGTGCTGGCCCGCGACGGCGAGGCCTACCGCGAAGCCCGCATCGAGCAGGCCCGCCGCCTCGGTGTCGCGGATTCGGTGACCTTCGAGGACCGCCACCTGGACCGGGCATCGCTGGCAGCGCTCTTCCAGGCGGCGGCAGTCATCGTCTTGCCCTACGACTCCACCGATCAAGTGACCTCGGGAGCCCTGGTCGACGCAGTCGCCAGCGGCAGACCCGTCGTGGCCACCGCGTTCCCGCATGCGGTGGAGGTCCTGCGGGACGGTGCCGGCATCCTCGTCCCCCATGACGATCCCGAGGCCCTGTCCTGCGCGCTACGCCGTGTCCTGACACAGCCGCGGCTGGCCGGGTCGCTGGCCGCCGAGGCGCGGCAACTGGCGCCGGCGATGGCGTGGCCGGTCGTTGCCGACACCTACCTGGAGCTGGCGGCTCGCCTGCTGACGGAGCGGCAGCTACGCGTGTGACCCGGACGGACACCCCGACCCGATGAAACGAGTCGTCGGCTCAGCACTGGAGGTCGCCGTCACCGCGCCGACGACGCTGGAGTTCCAGATCGCCGTCGCACCGCATCCCAATGCCGTGGTCTACGAGTCATTGTCGTTCGTGCTCGACGGGACACCTGTGCAGGCACTGGAGGTCAGCGGAACGCACGGCAACCGGATTCACAAGCTGGATGTCGCGGGGGGCACCCTCGAGGTCGACTACGCGGCGACCGTCATCGGTCAGACGGATCCGGCGCCGGTCACCGAGTACGACCTGTCCATGTACCTGCGCCCGAGCCGCTACGCCGAGGCCGACAAGTTCTATGGTTTCGCCGCAACCGAATTCGGCCGGTATGCCGACTCGGCCACGCTGCTGGAGAAGGTGTCGGCCTGGGTCGGCAGCCGACTCAACTACGTCCCGGGGTCCAGCGACCCCATCGACGGCGCGGTGGACACGCTGCTCGCGGGCGCCGGTGTGTGCCGGGACTTCGCCCATCTCGTGGTGGCGATGCTGCGGGCCGTCAACGTCCCCGCACGCGTGGTTTCGGTGTATGCGCCGGGGCTGTACCCGATGGACTTTCACGCCGTCGGCGAGGCCTTCGTCGACGGTGCCTGGCGTGTGGTCGACGGGACGCTGTTGGCGCCGAGGCAGACGCTGGTCCGCATCGCGACCGGTCGCGATGCGGCCGACACCGCCTTCCTGGACAACCACAAGGGCGCGATCACACTGGAGAAGCTTGAGGTCACCGCGATCGTCGACGGTGATCTCCCGACGGACGACATCGGAGAACTGATGTCGATCAGGTGACGGTCACCGATGACCGGTGCCGACCTCGTGGGGATAGGCGCTGTCCCGGTGCTGGTACGACAGGATGTCCTCGTTGAGAACCACCCCGTCACGGATCTCGATCGCGCGGGCGATGGTCGGCGTGACGGCCCAGGTCGCGGGTCCCTCCAGCAGTGGGCGCAGGTGGGGCAGGAGCGCCTCGCTGATCTCCCAGGTGGCCGAATCCCACAGGTAGGACGGGCTGTGGTCCACCGCGTAATACAGGACGTCGTTGGGCAGCGTGACGACGGGCCTGGCGAAGGAGGTGGGTCGCGCCCAGGAGAAGCCCATGCCGACGTCGCAGGACACGTCGACGATGAGACTGCGCGGCGCGAAGGAGGACAGGTCGTCCTCGGTGGCGAAGATCAGGGGCGCGTTCGGGTCCTGGAGAACACAGTTGACGACGATGTCCCTGTCGGCGAGGAACTGGGCGAGCGGGACGCGGCCGTCCGGCGCGTCGGCCCAGATCCGGTCGGGCGCGCCCTCGTCCCGCCCCATCTGCGAGATCTGGGTGGAATGGATGGGTGATCCCACGGCCGCGGTGTCGCGGTTGGTGAGTACGTGTACATCGTCAACCCCGAGGGCGTTGAGGGCGGTCACGGCGCCGCGGGCTGTCGCGCCGAACCCGAGGATCGCGGCGCTCAGCCGGCGACCGTAGCTCCCGGTGACCCCGGCCAGTTGCGTGGAGTGCAGCACCGAGCAGTAGCCGGCGAGCTCATTGTTCTTGTGGAAGACGTGCAGGCTGAAGCCGCCGTCGGGTCGCCAGTGGTTCATGGCCTCGAACGCGACCAGTGTCAGTTTCCGGTCGATGGCGACCTGGGTCAGGTCGGCATCCTGGACGCAGTGCGGCCACCCCCAGACGATCTGTCCCACAGAGCATTCGGCAAGATCTTCGGCTTGAACCTTTGGCAGGAGGATGACATCGCACTCGGCGAACAGTTCTTCCCGGGTGCGGATCCCCCCGACGTGGTCCGACAACCCGGCGTCGGTGGCCCCGAAACGGGAACCGTAACCGTGCTCGAGAAAGACCCGCGACGCCACCGCCCGATCGATCCTGCCCAGGTGTGCGGGATGAATCGGCAGCCGTCGTTCGTCGGGCTTACGGGATCCCGCCAGAATCCCGATCGAAAGTTGTTCTTTCTCAGTGCTTTCAGGCATCGAGCCGGCCCCTCTCGTCGCACATCGCTGGGCCCTGGCCTAACCGGCCCGGTAGTCCCGACCCCAGGTCAGCGTACCCGCGTGGCCGGCCGCCCGGGCCCGACGGCCGCATGGTCCGGACGCGTTGACGCACAGGCGCAGCCTCACTAGGCTTGGAAGCGCCGATACACCGCCGTCGCCTGTCCAGGCGGCGCCGGTGGTCCGCGATCAATCGGGTTCACCGCACAGCCCGGGTACCTCACCCAACAAGAAGGATCGGCAGGAATTTCATTGGCAATCGCCGATCTTGCTGCGTACGCGCATCTGAGCAAGGAGGACATCGAGGCCCTCGGGCGGGAGCTCGACGAGGTTCGCCGCGAGATCGAGGGGTCGCTGGGCGAGCGGGATGCGGCCTACATCCGGCGCACGATCCGGTTTCAGCGGATGCTCGAGGTGGTTGCGCGTGTGGGGATCGCCGTCACCGGGTCGCGGGCCGGATGGATGGCGGGTACCGCCGCGCTGGCATTCGCCAAGAGCGTGGAGAACATGGAGATCGGTCACAACGTGTCCCATGGTCAGTGGGACTGGATGAACGATCCCGAGATCCACTCCGCCACGTGGGAGTGGGACATGGTGGCGGTCTCCTCGCAGTGGAGGTATTCGCACAACTACCGCCACCACATGATGACGAACATCGTCGGCGTCGACGACGACCTCGGGTTCGGGATCATGCGGATGACCCGCGACGAGCCGTGGCAGCCTGTGCATCTGCTGCAGCCGCTCCGAAACATGTTGTTGGCCGTGATCTTCGAGTGGGGGATCGCCCTGCATGGCATCCATTCGGAGCGTGATCGCCTGATGCCGGATGCCGACCGACTGGCCGAGCAGCGAGCGACCCTGAGGCGAAAGATCGCGCGACAGGCGGTCAAAGACTACGTGATGTTTCCGGCGATGAGTGGAACCCGTTGGCGCAGAACGCTGGTCGCCAACGTGACGGCCAACGTCGTGCGTAATCTCTGGGCGTACGTCGTGATCTTCTGCGGGCATTTCCCCGACGGTGCGGAGAAGTTCACCCCGGACGTCATCAAGCAGGAGACCAGGGGAGAGTGGTATCTACGCCAGATCCTCGGCGCCGCGAACTTCAGGGCGGGCCGACTGCTGGCGTTCGCCAGCGGCAATCTGTGCTACCAGATCGAGCACCATCTGTTCCCTGAGCTGCCGAGCAACCGCTACGCCCAGATCTCGGTCCGCGTGCGTGCGATCTGCCGTCGGTACGATCTGCCGTACACCACCGGTTCAATTGTGCGCCAGTACTTCTTGACACTTCGAACCATTCACAAGCTTGCGCTTCCCGACCGGCTGCTCACCGCCACGAGTGACGACGCACCGGAGACCGCGTCGGAGAGGAAGTTCGTCGGTGACCGCTTTGCGGTGGGCGGGCTTCGGACCGCGCTGCGCAACGGCGCCCGCGCGCGTCGACGACGGCGAGCCGCCTGAGGGATTCGCCGTACTCCCGACGCCCGGCGCGGGAACGGCGTACCGTCGACCTTATCGGGTACTCGATTTCGAGTGAACATGCCTGACTTCAAGAGGAAATCATGACGGCTTCGCCAACAACGTTCCGAACCCCCTACGAGAAGCGTGTGGGTCTCGTCCGGGACACCATCAAGGACCATTCCAAGCTCGGTGACAAGGCTGCGGGCGAATTGGCGGTGCGCGTGCTGCACGTACTGGACTCGATACCCGAGAGGGTGCGTTGACAGACCGGGTCGTCTGCACGTGCGCAATGGATGCCATCTTTGGAGGTGTAGGACGTGACTGTCATGGTGAAGCTGCCCGGTGGCGGAGTCGACGAGTACATGAGGTCCGGTGACGTCTACGTCAAACACGACGACGGCACCCTTGACGTCGTCCGTACCGGCTCCAGCCAACCGCACAGCTATGCGGCAGGCGAGTGGACCGAGGTCGACGGAGACGAAAAGCGTTGGAAGAAGCTACGTTTCCGGCACTGATGTGACGGCTCCGGCGTCTGACGAACGGCTGTGGACATAAACCCGGCGCGACGGCCGGCGGGCCGGAACCGGACGGATTGCGGTTGAGCGTGTCGATCGTCGAACAATTGCTCGCGGCCGTCGACGGCCGCCGCGGAGTCGACGCAGCCGATCGTCTGTGTGAGGCGTGCGTGATGCTCCTCGCCGTTGACGCCGTGGCGATTTCGCTGGTGTTCGACGGCGCCAACGCCGGCACGCTCGGTTCGAGCGGTCCGCGGGCCAGGGAGTGCGACGAGTTGCAGTTCATCCTCGGCGAGGGTCCGTGTCTGGAGTCGGTGACGCGGCGCGCCCCGGTGCAGGTGGCCGATCTCGCCGGACCGGCGGGCCGGCGCTGGCCGGTCTACGGTCCGGCGATGCTCGCCATGCGGATTCACGGGGTTTCCGCGATGCCCGTCATCGTGGCCGGCGAATATGTCGGCGCACTCGATCTGTTCCGGGAAGCGCCCGGCGCGCTCACCGCTGCGCAGCTCGGTGGGGCGGTGGTGGCGGCCGAGCTGGCCGGGGTGCCGCTGCTGGACCTTCTCGACGAGGACATGCAGGCCGCCGTCAACGACCCCGGAAGTGACGCCTGGGCAGAGCTGAACACGCTGTCCCGCGTGGAGGTCAGCCAGGCCACCGGCATGCTCGTGGCCCAGCTCGACGTGGAACCCGCCGAGGCATTGCTGCGACTGCGCGCCCACGCGTACTCGACCGGCCGCGCGGCAACTGACGTCGCCCGCGACATTCTCGAGCGCACACTGAACTTGGAGGCCGACTGATGCGGCCTCACGAAGAATCCCCGGGGAGGAGGGCGGCGTGACCGATGGCGCTCGCGAGACACAGGTCCTGGACGTGGTGGCGTCTTTCGTCGACCGACTGCTCGTCGACTTCGACACGGTGGACCTGCTCACCGAGCTGACCGAGCGTTGCACAGAGCTGCTCGACGTGGCGGCGGCCGGTCTTCTGTTCGCCGATCCGTTCGGCAAGCTCAGCCTGCTCGCCGCGACTTCCGAGCAGGCCCGGGAACTGGAGCTGTTCCAGTTGCAGGCCCACGAGGGCCCGTGCCTGGAGAGTTTCGGGTCGGGTGAACCCGTTTCCGTCGCCGACCTGCACGAGGCCGTGCGGCGGTGGCCGACGTTCGTTCCCGCGGCGCTGGACGGCGGCTTCGCATCGGTGCATGCGGTGCCGATGCGGGCGGCCGGCGACGCTATGGGCGCCCTCGGCCTGTTCGGCGTCAGGCCCGGTGCGCTCCTCGACGATGACCGCCTCATCGCCCAGACACTGGCCCATATTGCCTGTGTGGCGATCCTGCAGGGGCGGGCGCCGACACCGTCGACCATCATTCCTCAGCTCCGTACCGCCTTCACCAGCCGTGTCGTGGTGGAGCAGGCGAAGGGCTTCCTGCGGGAAGTACTCGACGTGTCCACCGAAGATGCGTTCAGGGTCCTGCGCGGCTACTCGCACGCGAACGGTGAACATCTCACCGAGGTCGCCCGCCGGCTGATGAAAGACCGGCATTCCCGCCCGACGCTGGTCGCCTCGATCCTCGACTGCGCCGCACGCCCGGAGCGTTAAGGGGTTTTCCTGGCCCGTGCGCGGCGCACCGCCTCGTCCACCAGTTGCTCGGCGACGACGGCAAGCTTGACGTTGTCGGCCTGGCTCAGACGCTTGAGCCGGTCGAACGCCTCCTCCGCGGTTGCGCCCGAGCGGCTGCGGATGATCCCGATGGCCTGGTCGATCACCGCGCGACTGCTCAGCGCCCGCTGCAGCCGTTCGGTCCGCTCCCGCGCGCCGGCCAGCAGGTAGGCGTTGTACACCGCGACCGCTGCGGGCTTCGCGAACTGGGTACCCAGCTGCACGGCGTGGTCGCCGAATGCGTCGCGGGCGTGGGCATAGGCGTTGATCGCGCCGATCACCTGGTCGTCCACGATCAGGGGTAGCGACAGCGCGGAGTGCAC
>Ga0172382_10010517_pt1 | contig 12388 bp, 10 predicted proteins | sample Leawel138RmetaG_FD_122245 | JGI IMG/M metagenome (GOLD analysis project Ga0172382, IMG submission 122245) | Leachate microbial communities from a municipal landfill in Southern Ontario, Canada - Leachate well 138R metaG | ecosystem: Engineered > Solid waste > Landfill > Unclassified | place...
CAGGCCGCCGCATTCGACGGTCCGCCGACCACGAGGTTAAGGAAGGCCTCGGCCGCCTGCTCGGCATCGCCCGGCCCGACCCGGTCCCCGCCCATATGGCGCTGGAACAGTTCGGCCAGATAGGTGATCGTCGGCCCGGTGCCGAATTTGACGTTGAACGCGCCGATGTCCGGCATGCGGCCGGAAACGGCATTGGTCAGGCGCAAGAGCCGCTGGCCGGATGGGCTCATCATGTTGGCCACCAGCAACTGGCCGATCGCCAGCAGGCTTTCCTCGAAATCATCGACTTCGGCCGCGCGCAGCCGCTCGACCGGGACGATCCATTCCTCGATGGCGCGTTTCAGCGCTGCCCTGAACAGCGTCGTCTTGTCACCATACCGGGCATAGACCGTGCGCTTGGCCATGCCGGCAGCGGCGGTGATAGCCTCGATGCTGGTGCCTTCGAAACCTTGCTCGAGAAACAGGTCGAGCGCCTTGTCGAGCAATTCCTCATTGCTCAGCGAAGGGCGCCCCGGACGCCGTTTTCCGCCATTGTCGACGCCGTTTGCCATCCCGGCATCGTCATCCATCGTTTTCAAGAGAAGCTGCCCTAATTCTGTTGCTCATCAAGGTTCTCGCAAAGTTTTGCGCGAATTGACACCTCTCCTATGTCATATTGCCCAGCGCAACAATGCGGCTTGATCGCGCTGCCGGGAAACCGGCGGTAAAATCAGTCCATACAGGAGAAAACAGCGCCGTGTCCCAGCCCAGGCCAGACATCGATCCCGCTTCCGACGCGGCGGCGCAGCCGGTGATGATCGTGGCCACGGTGCGCGTCCACTCCGCCATGGGCGATAAATTCGAAGCGGCCTGCGCCCGCTTTATTCCGCGTATCCGCGCTGAAAATCCGGGCATTATCACCTATCGCCTCGGTCGCTGCCAGGTCGATGCAGACACCAATCGCATGATCGAATGTTATGCCGATCGCGCCGCGATGGAACGCCACATGACCAGCGCCCTCCTGCGCGAGGCCAGCGCGGCGATGCAGGACTGCATTGCGCGCGTGGATGTCCAACCGCGCGATATGATGTCGTGAAGTCCTGCCCGGAAAAATACGCAAGATCAGTGTGCAAGATCGACTACTTGCGCAACAGTCGGCGAAGTTCAGCCCGCATGGTGCGGCGCATTACCAGCGGGGATCGTCCGGATCGACTGCGACCGGGCGCTTGTAGGAAATATCGTCGCGCGTGCGCAGGCCGCGCAGGAAGCCTTTGACGGCTGGTGAATGGAGCCAGGTGGCATCGCCTTCGCAGACCATTTCCACCGTGGAACGGCGGCGCAGGATCCGCCATTCGCCGTCACGCCGTTCCATCTGGTCGATATAGCGCCCCATGGCGATCTTGCACGTCCGCTCGTCCAGCGAGAGCAGGCCGCCAACCACATAGGATTCGCAATAGGCCGTATCGCCCGCGATCGCGCAGGTGTGGTTGGTGATGTTATGGGCGTTGGCGGCGAAGAACGCCTTGTGCCCGGCGTTGGCCCGTTCCGGATACTCCAGTGCCGGGGTTGGCTGCGGGCCATGTTCGTCATAGCCTTCGGGCCAATAGCAACTGGCAGTCAATTCCGCGTCATGCCGATCACGCCCGCGTGCTTCGCGCACGATGCAATCCAGGATGTCCTGCCGGTCCTGCAAGGCACGCACCTGTTGCTGCAGCGCGTTGAACGCCTGTTCGTCGATCATCCCTGTCCCCTATTTTATTGTCTCAAGCCCGGCCAGTCTGGCTCGATAGCAGTGCCGGATCGATGCCCTCGGCCCGCCAGATGGAACGCCAGCGCTGCTCCGCCGGAACTTCCCACAAGACCTCCGGACCACCTGGCGCCGCGTGCCAGCCGTGCCGGCGCATTTCGCCATCCAGTTGCCCCGCAGCCCACCCGGCATAGCCGAGCGCGAACAGCCATCGGCTGGGGCCGCGTCCTTCGGCGATGGCCCGCAGAACGTCAAGCGAACCGGAAAGCGCGCCCAGCGGACTGACCTGCACCGTGCCTTCGCCACCCCAGTCCGTCGTGTGCAGCACAAAGCCGCGCCCCGGCTCGACCGGACCGCCGTTGAGCACGGGAGCATCGGGCGCCTCGCCGGGATCGATCCCCAGATCTTCCAGCAAATCGCGGAACGATACGCCTGCCAGTTCCTCGCCCACGCCGATGCCGAACGCGCCATGTTCGTCATGCATGCACATGGCGATCACCGCGTGATCGAAACGGGGATCGCCCATGCCCGGCATTGCCAGCAGGAACCGTCCCGACAGGTAGTGCGCTTCCATCGTCACGCCGCCAAGCTTAAGCAAAGCCGCGCCAACGGCAAGCGGTGAATGCTCGCTCAGCCGACGCCTTGCACCGGTTCCTCGCCATTCAGGGTAAAGCGATGCAACTGGCGGCCGCTATCCTCGGGGAACGGCAGCACGCGATGCATGGTGCCGGTGTTGTCCCAGATCAGCAGGTCGCCCATCTGCCAGTCATGCCGATAGACGTACTTGTCCTGGGTGGCATGCACCATCAGTCGCTGCAACAGATAGACACTGTCTGCCGGGTGCATCCCCACCACGTGCGATGCGGAGGTGGACAACACCAGCGACTTGCGGCCGGACTTGTGATGCCACACCAGCGGATGAACCCGGTTGGGGTAGCTGCTCCACAAGGCGAATTCCTCCACCGTGCAGTCCCGCTTGGCCGGAAACAGCGCTGCCTGCATGGTGTGGACCACCTGAAGCCGGTCCAGTTCCGCCTGTTCGCTTGCCGGAAGATCCTCGTAGGCGGCGTAATTGTTGGCGAAATGGGTCTGCCCTCCGGTTTCCGAAAGCTTGCGCGGCGTCAGGATCGTCGCGAAGGGCGGCACTTCCTCATAAGTGCCGTCCATGTGCCACAACTGGCTGCCGAAGAAGAACTGGGCGTATTCGGGGTTCACTTTCTTGTCGAACGTCACCCGCATCAGACCTTCCTCGCCCTCCTGCTTGACCGTACCGAGCCGCAGGTCGCCCAGCGACCGGGCGAAGGCGCGCTGTTCATCATCGGTGAAATGGATGCCGCGGGCCACCAGCACGCCACGCTCTACCAGCAGCGCGCGAATGTCCTGCGCGTGTTCGCCGGAGAGCAAGGCATCCTTGGTGATTTTCAGTTCCGAACCGATTCGCGGCGCGATGTCGACAGCCTCGATCCCCATGGCTTCCTCCCTCCGTTATCTTTCCCGCACCTGTCAGCGCGGTCCGCCCAGGCTATATTATTACCTTATCCGTTTCAATATATGCACGTCCGGTGCGGAAAATTTCAGAAAATGGCGGAATGGCCGCTGGAATTCGTCGATTTTGAAACGGATGCAATGTCAAATGCCGCTGGAACCATTCTACCGGTCCAGCCGAACAGGACGGCGGCGATCATCAAGCCACGCGACGAGGTCCGCCCGCGCGGGCATTTCGCGCAGGATGTGCCGCGTCAGCCGCTCGTAGTGCTGCACGAAACGGCGGATCATCGGCTCGTCCATGGCTTCGGGCGAACCGCCATCGCGCAGCGGACGCTCCGCTTCGTCCCGCCAGCGCACGACCACCTCGAACGATGGCGCGGCCAGCAACGCCAGGGCATCCAGCCGGGCAAAAAAGCGCTGGTAATCACCGGCAAGCGCCGCGTTGACATGGTACCGCCAGATGCGGTCCGCGTCTTCACACGCTTCCAGTGGGTTCACCGGTTCGATCAGTTCCGCAGGCTGCTGTGCTGTTGCGCCGACGCACCAGCCTTCGACGATCAACAGCCGGACACCCGGCCCCGCGAGTGGCCATTGCGCTTCGGGGGTTCTGTCGTCGCGCCCCTTGTCAAAGCGCGGCAGGCGCACCGCTTCGCCCCGGTCCAGCGCATCGAGCAGATCAAGCCCCAGACCGATGTCGTGGGTTCCCGGCACCCCGCGCGTGGCCAGCAGAGGATGGACATCACGCGCCAGAACTGCCCGCTCTGCCCGCGTACGATACAGATCGTCGAGCGACAGGACCGCCATCGGCACCGCAGCGGGTCGCGCGGAAAAGCGCCTGCACAGGGCATCGGCCAGCGTCGATTTCCCCGATCCTTGCGCGCCGCAAATGCCCAGCACCACCATGCGACTGGCCGACCGGGCAAGGCGATCGTCGACGAGCGCTTCCAGCGCATCCACCAGGGCGGCATCGGCCTGTCCAGAAACCAGCATAGTGCCAGAGTAGCAAGGTGGCGCGCCCACTGCGAGCCACCACAAGCAGACAAAGAACAGGGCCGCCACTCCCTCCGGAATGGCGGCCCCATCAGGTGCGAAAATCAGGTCAAAGCGGAACGCGCACGACGGCCTTGACCCCGTGGTCCTTCAGGTTGCTGCCGATCTGGCCGGAATAGGTCAGCCCCAGCGTGATGCCGTTCCCGACCGTGGCTTCCGCTCCAAGGTCGACCGCTGCCACGTCCTTGGCGATCGCCGGTGCGGCAACCGAAAAGACCCCGCCGCCGCCAGCAAAGCTCAGATCGGCCAGAGTCGCGCGATCGTTCATTGCGTGGCGCCAACTGGCCGAACCGGTAATCCGCACGCCATTGGTTTCAGCGCCCAGATTGGCGTTGAACCGCGCGCCCAGGTTGGTGAACACCGCGTGCGAATCCTTGCTTCTGACCTGCACGGCCGCCGCACCGCCCAGTTCCTGCGCGCTTTCACCCACGACGCGAACCGCAGCGGCCGCGGCGAACGGTTCGATCTCCACCGCGCCGAGCGGGATGCGATAGCCCAGTTCGGCAAATGCCTGACCGATGCCCAGTTCGTATTCGGCCTTGAGCGTGTTGGCAAAGCCAGGGAACACCACGTTGCGCCGCGTGTCCACGTTGCGGAACGTATAAGCCGCCCCCATGCGCAGGCCGACTTGCCCCACCTGGCTGCCGAGATACACCCCCAGATGCGCATCCTTGGCATCGGCATGCGAGCCGCGCGCGGGCAGCTTGATCTTGCTTTCGCCGTAACCCGCGACGAGGCCGATCGTCAGGTTCTCGTTGCGCACCGCGTCAGCCCCCAGGAAGAATCCTGCGGTACTGCGCTTCCAGCGTGCTGCGTTGCCATCGCCATTGCGGTGTCCCCACGAACCATAGCCATGGAACCACAAGGCCCGATCATCATCGGCGCGCAAGCGGTTCTGCACAGCTTCCCGAATGAAACGGCTGTCTTCGAACGATGCCGCCCGCGTAGTGGCGTGGATTTCGCCCGAAATGGCGTTGAACGCCTCGCGCGCCTGAGCCTGCGTCTGCAAATAGCCGATCGCGGTATGCAGATCGCCGGTGGTGCGATCGGCAGCCGTGGCTGCCATGCGTTCGTTGAACGTCACCCCGGCCGTGTTGAAACGGCTGGTCTGGGCCACGTCGAGGAATACACTGTTCGCCGTATAGAAGGGGCGCAGGTCATAGAACAACGATACGTTGGTATCGCCCGTCAGCGTGTAACGACCGGCGCGGCCGCCGGCAGCGTTCAGCACCAGATAGCGCTGACCCAGCCGATAGCGGGCGGTATCCACCTTGGTAACGTTGATTGTCGATCCGCTGGCCGCGCTGGCAGTGCCGGTGGCGAGAATACGGTCGCCCGCGCCACCGCTATGCAACTGAGCCTGATAGGTCGAACCTGCCGTCTGCGCATAGTCGCCATGGACGTGAAGCGCACCGATTCCATTGCCCGACAGCACATCGCCCGGAGCAATGGCGCCGCCTTGCCGCACCGTGGCTGCACCCGTGGCGCCAGTGCCGGAAAGCGTGCCGCCATTGGCCACCGTCACGGCGGAAGCACCGAGGTTGCCACTGACCTGCAACGTGCCGGCCTGAACGGTCGTGGCGCCGGCAAAGGCATTGTTGCCCGTCAGGTTGAGTACGCCGCCGCCGCGCTTCACGAGATTGCCGGTCCCCGCGAGCGTATTGCCGAACGCGGCATTGGTCACCTGATCGAACACCAGCGTTCCCGCCGCGCCGATATTGGCGGCACCGCTGCCAAAGCTGGTGGCGGAGCCGACCAGCGTCCCTCCGGTGACCGTGGTCGTGCCGGTATAAGTGTTGACGCCGTTGAGGACGAGCGTGCCGAGACCGGTCTTGGTCAGGCCCCCGGAACCGTTGAGGACCGAATTGATCGTGGCGGTCATGCCCGCGCCGGCCGGAGTGCCGTCGCCCACGTTCAGGGCTGTCGCGGTCGAGCCGAGGCCGATCGCATCGCCGGTGATGGTATAGCCATCGATCTGGAAATCCATCCCGTTGACGGCAATCGCGCCGGCGCTGTCGTCCACCGTCACGGTGCCGGGCGCCCCCCGGAACACGATCGAGCCGGGATTGGGCGAATAGACGCCGTTGGTGGCGCCGGTCGATGTGGTGAAATTGGTGCTGGTGGCCGTCCAGGCGCCATCGCCGCCATCGACAAGGTTGTTGTTGGGGTTCCCCACGGCATCGCCGTCCCAGTACTGGGCGGTCGTGCCGCCGCCGCCCGTGCCGCCGCCGCCGGGGACCGAGCCGAAGCCATCAAGCAGCGCATAGCCGGCATGGCCGCCGTAAGGGCAATCGTGCGCCAGCAGCGACAGGACGAAATCGTGGCCCTGACGGCCGGAAACGTCAATGCTCTCGGTCAGCCAGTCGGTATAGTACCAGTTCTGCGACGAACGGGTGAACGTGCCCGGTGCCGTCGCTGAATTGAGGTTGAAGGTGTAAAGCACCTCGTTGGTCGTTGCGTCGGTCAGCGTGATGATGAACGCGTCCGAATCGGTCGGCCCGTGCGAATCTTCCAGCACCGCAGCATAGGCGAACGCGATCAGGTTGTTGTTATAGCCATTAACGCGCTGGCTGAGCACCGAGACGCTGTAATCCTGGAACTGGTTGTTGACCTGTGCCGAGTGATTGCCCGCATAGACGTTGCGCAACACGTTGTCGGTCCGCGGATCGAATCCGGCTGTCGTGATCGTGTTGTTCTGGACCGATGCGTCGAAGCTCATGCCGCCGGGCAGATAGTCCTGCGGCACGGGGTAGGCGCCACCGTACCAGTAGCCGCCGCCCGAAGTCCAACCGGTGAGGTCGCCGGTTTCAAAGCTGCCATTGACGAAGGTCTGCCCATGGGCCGCCCCGGCCAGAGCCGTGGCGCTTGCAGTTACCGCGAGAGTCAAAAGTAGATTTCGCATAACACACTCCCTGAATCGCAATCAGTAACGTAGCTACTTTGGGCGACCCGGCGGGATTATATCGCTCGAGCACAGGCACGAGGCCTGTAACGATCCTTATTTGATAGGGCATGAAAGCCCTCAGGGAAAGGACAATAAGCGTCCGAATTATATTTGATCCAGATCAACCGTTTGCATTCACTCCTTTGATCAAGCCTTCGACCGCTTGCAATATTGTGTCAGGATTCATTCCCCTGATTTGCGTTGATTCCGTCGATAGTGAAATCGACGATGGCCTGGCGGATCGCGGCCGCATCGCCCATCCCCGCCGGGAACAGCCAGTCGCGGAACATCACGCTGGCAAGCACCGCGGCGAACGACACACGCACCATGAGTTCGGGCGGAACTTTCGCCACGCCCTGCGTGCGGTCGGCCATCGTGCGGGCGCCCTGATCGAAATAGGCCTTGAGGCCCTCGATCTCCGGCAGGCTTTCCGATCCCCCCTGATCATAAGCCCGCGCGACGATCAGCGACATCAACATGCGTGAGTGCCGTTCCATGAACTCCTGGAGTTCGTTGATATAGCGTTCGGCCAGCTCGCGGCGGGGTACGGCGTTTTCTGTGGCGGCGTTGCGGTCCTGGAACTCGGCAAAATGGCGGTTCAGCGGCTGGAAGATCGCTTCGCGAAACAGTTCCGCCTTTGACGGGAAGAACCGGAAGATCTGCGCCTCGGTCACTTCCGCCCGGCGCGCGATCGCGGCCGTGGTCGCCCCGGCATAGCCATTGCCCTCAAACTCATGGGCAGCCGCGCCAAGGATCCGGTCGCGCAGTTCCTCGGGAGTCCGGCGCTTGCGCCGTGTCGGCGATGTGCCGGTTTCCCCGCGCGAAGCGCCGTTTGCCTTGCGCGAAGCGCCGTTTGCCTTGCGCGAAGCGCCGTTTGCCTTGCGCGAAGCGCCGTTTGCCTTGCGCGAAGCGCCGGTTTCCTTGCCCAGACTGACTGCCATATGCCCCGTTTCCTTCTTGCGCCGCACGAGAGGCTTTCCCCGCTTAAAGATAGCGTATACTATCTTATGAATTCGAAATCCGGCAATACCGGATTCGCAACCCGGATTGCATCCGTTTGAGGGAAAGGCCCGCCATGACGACCGACAGCACCGCTGCCATCCTGCCCTATCTTAGGGATCTGGAAGGCGCAGTGGCAAATCTTGCCGATACCTGGCACCCGCAAGACCCCGCCTATCGGGCCGATGTATTCCGCCAGACGATGACCAGCCTGTCCTATGCCTATTTCATGTATTTCCACGCCGATGCCGAACATCCCGACTGGGCGCCGCTGTGGAACCCGGTCTATACCCTGCAGCCCAACCCGGACGACATCTATGTCCAGTCGCCGATCCGGGGCGACCTGACCTATCGCATTTCAGGCAACCGGGGAACCTGCAGGATCCTGTCGTTCACCACGCAGGCAGCACTTTCGGGCACTTATGATGAACCGCCGGTGCCGAACGGTCATAACGAGGTGGATTGCACCGACCTTGGCCTGGAACTCGGCGAAGATTTCGAAGTGATCTTCAGCGCCAAGCGTCCGGCAGGCTACACTGGCAAGTGGGCGCCGATCCACCCCGACGCGCGGGGCATGTTCGTTCGATACCGCATGTATGACTGGGCAAGCGAAGTGGACCCGGTGCTGTCGATCGAATGCCTTGATCCGGTGCCGCCCAAGCCTCGCCTCTCGCCCGAGGAAATCCTGCACCGCATCGAGGAAATGGCCCGGTTCCCGGCGCGCAAGACCAAACAGTACTACCGCATGCAGAACGGGGTGAAGGAGCGCGTGGGCTTCAACGTCTTCGAACCGGTCCGCTATCCGGGCGCACTGGTCAAGCAGACTTACTGGCCCGCCTGCTTCCAGCTGGAAGAGGACGAGGCGCTGATCATCGAAACGGAGATCCCCGCCCGCGCCCCTTACTGGAACATCCAGTTGAACGATCCCTACTTCAATGCGCTGGAATACGTCTATCGCCTGTCCAGCACCAACGGCGCTATGGCCACGCTATCGAGCGACGGCAAGTATCGCGGCGTGATCGCGCTGACCGATTCGGGCGTGCCGAACTGGCTCGATCCGGCAGGCTACAAGGAAGGCGGCATCTATGGCCGCTGGTACGATTGCGACAGCGAGCCGGTGCCCACCCTTACCCGCGTCAAGCTGAAGGATCTGCGCGCTCACCTACCCGCCGACACGCCGGTCGTAACGCCGGAACAGCGCGCGGAAGAACTGCGCCAGCGCGTGCGCGCCTGCCAACGCCGGCGCCGGTGGTGATGTTGGTCGCCCGGCACTACGGATCAAGGACACAACGATGGATCTGACTTACCCCGCACCCGAACGCTTCGAAAGTGCGCTTGACCAGTTGCACGAAATCGTCACCGGCGAACTGGGCAGCGACGACTTCGGCCCGGCGGATTACCTGCCGGGGCTGAAAGCGCTGCTCCAGTCGATGGACTATGATCCACACTTCCATGAGCAGGGCCGCAATGCCGCGTGGGGCCAGATCGTCGGCGTGCTAAAAGGCCGCGCCCATGCTTTCAAGGCGATGCGCGCCAATCCCGGCTTCGATGCCCACGCGATCACCAGCCCGGTCGTCATCACCGGCGTGCCCCGCACCGGCACGACCGCGCTGCATCGGTTGATGGCCGTGGACGAACGATTCCAGGGGCTCCAGACCTGGTTGCTCGACAGTCCGATGCCGCGCCCCTCGGTGGAAACCTGGGCCGACTATCCGGAATTCCGCAAGTCAATGGCCGTGGTCGAGGCGCGCTATGCCGCCGCCCCGCAGAAACGCGCCGCTCACCATATCGCCGCCGAGGAAGTCCACGAATGCTGCATGCTGCTGCGCCAGAGCTTCGTGTCCAACATCCTGTCATGCGGCTGGTCGGCCCCCAGCTATGACGCCTGGTGGCAGGCGCAAAGCGAAGCTCCGGCCTATGCCTATTACCGGCAATGCGTGACGCTGATCGGATCGACCGCACCTGACAAACGGTGGCTGCTGAAGAATCCCGGCCATATCGAGAACCTCGACTTGCTCTTTACGGTGTTTCCCGATGCCAAGGTGATCCAGACGCATCGCGATCCCGCCCGCGCCGTGCCTTCGCTGGTAGCGCTGCTGATGATGCTCCATCCGATGATGGAAGACCCGGCGCGCGCGCCATTGCGCGCGCGCATCATGCTGCGCCGCGAAGTTGCCAAGTGGGCCAATGCCGTGCGCAAGGCAGACCGCGTGCGCGAGCGTCATCCCGGCCAGGTACTCGACGTGATCCACGCCGATTTCCATGCCCATCCGATGGACGTGATCGAACGGATCTATGGCTTCATCGGCATGGACATTCCCGATCATACCCGCGCCGGCCTTGCCCGCCGGATCGCGGAAAAGCCTGAACTCCAGCACGGCGTCCACCGTTACGACATCGCCGACTACGGCATGACCGAGGAGGAAACGCGCGAGGCTTTCGGCGATTATGTCCAGCGGTTCGATCTTGCGGAGAAGCGGAAGTGAAGGCAGCGATCTACCCCGGCGATGGCAAGCCCATCGTCATCGAGAACATTCCCGCGCCAGAGCCCGGCCCGGATGACGTGCTGGTCCGCGTCCATCGCTGCGGCATTTGCGGCACCGATCTTTCCATGACGCGTGGCGGCGTCTGGGATTTCGGCCGAGGCGTCCAGTTCGGCCACGAATATGCCGGCGAAGTGATCGAAGTCGGCCGCAACGTCAGCCGAATCAAGGTGGGAGACAATATCGCCGTGCTACCTTCAGTCGCCTGCGGCGAGTGCGAGGCATGCCGCAGCCATGGCAACAACGTGCTGTGCGGGGAAAGCCCGGCGCTTGCATCGGTGGGTTTTGCCGAACTCGCAAAAGTTCCGGCCAGCGTGGCGACCCTGCTGCCGTCAACTCTGTCGATGGCCGACGGCGCCTTGATCGAGCCGATGGCCATCAGCCTCTACGGCACGAAAATGGCGCATATCCAGCCGGGCGATCGCGTACTGGTGCTCGGCGGCGGAACGGTGGCGCTCTACGCAACATACTGGGCGCGACGTCTGGGCGCCGGCCGGATCGTCGTGATGTCGCGCTCGTCGCGCCGCAAGGATCTCGCCATCCGGATGGGGGCAGACGCCTTCATCCCGTTCGGCGACAACGAAGTGGGCGAAGTCATGGAGGCCCTGGGCGGTGCGCCGCAAGTCGTGCTGGAATGCGTCGGCGCGGAAGGGATGCTGACCAAGGCAGTGATGCATGCGGCGCAATTCGGGCGGATCATCAGCCTGGGCTTCTGCACCTCGCCTGACCCGATCATCCCCGGCATGGCCTCCTACAAGTGCGTGTCGATGCAGTTCGCGGTTGGCTATTCGATGAAGGAATTCATCTATATTGCCGAAATGCTGAACCGGGATCGCCTGTTCGGCGGCGGTCATAGCGACCCCAAGGAGATCATCACCAACGAAATCGCGCTCGACGACCTGCCCGCCATGTTCGCCGCCTTGCGCGGCCCGAACATGGAAACCAAGGTTCATGTTCATTGCTGCGGCGGCTAGGATCAGGGCTCCAAGCGCTTATTCCTCGGCGAAAGTGAACGGCTCGGCGGCGCGCCGGTAGTCATCGGGCAGGATTTCCCGACCGATCGGTGGCGCCGCGCGCGCGGTGCATTGCGCGCGATGGCACAAGCGGCAGGCGACGCCGATCGGGGTTGCTTCCGCCAGCGCCGGATCGACCCGGCGTGCATAGACCAGCTTCGGTGCATGCTCGGCAGCGCAAGCCAGCGCGATGGCGCGGGTGTGACGTGGTTGGACGAAGCCCGTGCCCCCTGCCCGCACCGTCCGCGCGATGGAGAAGAACCGGGCGCCATCGGGCAGTTCCAGCCACTGCGTCGCGATCTCGCCCGGCATGCGGAACACGTCATGGACATTCCACAAGGGACAGCCGCCGCCGTGCGCGGCAAAGGGAAAGCCCGCCCCGTCCAGCCGTTTCGAGACATTGCCCGCCGCATCCACCCGGATGAAGAAGAATGGCACGCCTTCCTGTCCCGGCCGCCCGAGCGTCGTCAAGCGGTGGGCGACTTGCTCGAAACTCGCCCCGAACAACGCGCCCAACTGATCGATGTCATAGCCACGTTCCTCGACCGCCCGCAGGAACCGGCCATAGGGCATGACCAGCGCCGCCGCGCCATAGGCAGCCAGCGCACGCCGCACCAAGGTTGCG
>Ga0172382_10010519_pt1 | contig 12387 bp, 11 predicted proteins | sample Leawel138RmetaG_FD_122245 | JGI IMG/M metagenome (GOLD analysis project Ga0172382, IMG submission 122245) | Leachate microbial communities from a municipal landfill in Southern Ontario, Canada - Leachate well 138R metaG | ecosystem: Engineered > Solid waste > Landfill > Unclassified | place...
CAAGGGGAATTAGAACTAGTCCTCAAACGGCCTTACAAGACCATTATGAATCAGGGCGTTTGCGATATCAACCAGCCCAGTAATGACAGTATTTACTGGACTACAAAACTATTATACGAGGGGGAAATCATATGAAAAAACCGATGCAGTTGCTGCAATCGCTCGGTCAGGTTGACGACACCTACATCACCGAGGCGGCAGCGCCAGGTGTGCAGAATCTGCGCCGCGGCTGGCTCAGATGGGGCATTCCGGCCGCATGCCTGGCTCTGGCGCTGGCTATAGGAACCCCACTGCTGCCTGTTTGGCTCAACCGGCTCCCGCTGTCAAATGGTTCCCGCAATGTCCAGGTCCGTTATGTCAACCAGGTGCCCGCCGGTTCGGTCTCGCTTCAATCCCTGCTGGAGTGGCTCAGCGAGGATGAATTGCTGACCCAGTGGAACCCGGCCATGGTCCGGGGCACGGTCAAGCGGATCCGCAACCTCGAGATCCGATTCGGCTCCACCACAGTACACCGGGCGCTGGCTGAGATCGCGGTCGAGACAGTCTACCGCGGCGCCGTCGAACCGGGTACGGTCATCCGCGTCCTGTTGCCCTGCCCGGTCGGCACCGGCATCTGGGTTGAGGACACCGAGATCGTCGCCCAGATGCAGTCAGGCATGCCAGGCATCTTTATCCTGATCGATTACGACGATCAGGCGATCTGGCAGCAGAACAACGGCACACTCAAACTCAGCGATATCGCCGATTTCGGCTTAGCGGACGGCCGGCGCTTTGCCTTTTTGGAAACGTCAGACGGCCTGGTCTTTGCCCGGCACGATTATCCGTCATTAGCCGGGGCGACGGATCTGGACGCGCTTGAACGTTTTCTGCTCGAATCCATCGGCAAGCATTAAAAGCGCGACCCCTTTGCCTGCTTTGCCCTGACGTGCTAAAGTGGAGCAAAGGGAGGGGCGCCATGTACCGGATCGACTATTATTGGCATGAAACCGTCGCGGACGATCGTTTCCGCTATGCCGTCATTGCGGCCCGCCACGCGGGCCAATGGCTCTTCGTCCGCCAGAAAACCAGGGACAGCTACGAGCTGCCGGCCGGCCGGCGCGAATCGGGCGAGAGCATCGAGGGAACCGCCCGCCGCGAGCTTTATGAGGAAACGGGTGCTGTTCGGTTTGCCTTGGAAGCGGTCTGTGCCTTCGCGGTTTCACCGGCTGGCCAGGACCCGGATCCGGAGGGCGACTGCGGCATGCTCTACCTGGCCGAGGTTTTCGAACGGGAAGATATTCCGATTGAGTCCGAAATCGGTGAAGTCAGGCCGGGGGCGCGACTGCCCGAACCGCTCCATTACCCGGAGATTCAACCTAAGCTGTTTGCCCTGGCCGAAGCCTGGTTCGGGTATCGTGTCCGTCCGGCTTTGCCGGAAGACGCCGCGGCGATCTGCCGCATCAACAGCCTGGGTCTTGGCTACGACTATCCCGAAGATAAAACAGCCGGTAAACTTGCGGTTATTCTGGCAGCAGGGCAGGACGGCTTGTTCGTGGCTGAGCACAGGGCGAGCAGCGAGCTGGCCGGATATATCCATCTTGGCCCCTACGAGTGCACGTATGCCGATAGCTTGAAAAACATCCTGGCGCTGGCCGTGCTGCCCGAACACCAGGGGAAGATGGTCGGCCGGATGCTGCTGGCTGAAGGCGAACGCTGGGCGCGCGCCGCGGGTGCCAGCGGGGTTCGCCTGGTGTCCGGAAGCGACCGGACCGGCGCGCACCGATTCTACGCCGCCTGCGGCTACCGGTTGCGCAAGGACCAGAAGAATTTCATCAAGCAATGGCTGCAGTAGCCCCCGGGAGGTTTCGATGATCGCGTATTTTTCTGCAACCGGCAACAGCCTGTATGTTGCCCAGAAGCTGGCTGCCCAGCTGGACGACCGGTTGGTGTCCATGGCCGACAGCCTGAAAACGGGGCAGACTGCCTATGCGCTATCTGACGGCGAACCGGTCGGACTGGTTCTGCCGGTCTATTTTTACACCGTCCCGCTCCTGGTCCGGCAATGGATCGGGCAGCTGCGCCTCAAGGGCAACCATAAGCCGTTCGTCTTTGCTGTGCTGACCTGTGGCGGCCAGACCGGCAAGGCCGGACGTATCCTGACCCGTCTGCTGCTCCAAGAGCGATTCGACCTGCAATACCTGGCCTCAGTGGTCTTACCGGACAATTACATCCCGCTCTTGACCGTTCCCGAGCCAGAGCGTCAGCAACGGCAGTTCCTGGCGGCCGACCAGGCGCTGGTCACGATCGCCGGGCAGCTGAAGCAAAAAACCAAGGGTGACCACGACACGAACAAAAGTGCCCTGGCTCCTTTGCTCACCGCCTTTGCTGCCCCGCTCTATAAAAATGGCCGCAAAACCGGTCCGTTCTACGCCACGGACCGCTGTACGAACTGCGGGCTTTGCGCCCGGATCTGTCCGGACAACATCATAGCTTTGCCCGATGGCAAACCGGTCTGGAACGCGCCCTACTGCACGCATTGCCTGGCCTGTTTGCATCGCTGCCCGGTCGAGGCGATCCAGTACGGCCGCAGGACCGCGGCCAAAACCCGATATGTCAATCCTCACGTGACCTGGCCGGCCTGAAGACCTGCAGCAGGTCTCCTGCCCCCAGCGGCTGGACCGCCTGGAAGGCAACGCGGTCAGGCATGAGAGACCCCTTTGAACCGTTTGGTGTCAAGCATGCTCTGCCGGCAGACGGATCAGGGCCTGGCGCACCAGCCAGGCGATGGCAAACCCGAGCAGCAGGCAGGGCACCAGCACGGCGAGGACCAGCAAGGGCCGGGTTCCTTCGACCATCGCGATGATTTCAGAAGATCCGGCCATGTTGCGCAGCAGCAGGCCGTAGGTGAAGGTTTGCGGCGAATTGAGGTAAACGATTGCCGGCATGAAGCCGCCCCAGGCTTGGGCCGCAACCGCCAGAGCCCCGGCGAAAGCCAGGCGCAAGGTGCTGCTTTGGCGCTGGCCGAAGCGGACGAGCAAGGCGAAGAGCAGGATCAGGAGCAGGAACGAAGGCTGCAGCCATCCGGTCAGAGCCGGCGCGATAAACGTACCGATCAGGCCCAGCGCGCGGGCGATGATGTACTGGCCGATGATCGCCTGGCTGAAGGTGAGCAGGAATACACCGGCGATGACGGTGACCAGGGATGCGCTGCCGGCTGCCCCGAACAAAACCAGGCAGGAAACGCCAAAGGCGATGATGGCAGCAGAAACGGCCAGGAGCAGCGACGGCAGCAGGTTGCGGGAAAGCTCGCCGGCGATCCCCCAGGCCGGACGGCCAAAGGCAAACAGCAAGGCAAGGGACAAAACAGCTGCCACGACGAAGGCGGCCAGCGTGCCCCGTGAACGGCCTTGGGCGGCCGGGGAAGCCAGGGGCCGGATCGACGGGCTTTTGCGCAGCAGGACAAACAGCACCAGGGCCGCCAGCAGGGCGGGGACAAACTGGAACAGGCTGCGCAGCACATAGACGGCCGCTCCCTGGCTGATGTTCATCTGCATCAGGCTCGTGCGGTAGTTGAACGTATCGAGCGTGTCGGCGATTTCATAGACCAGCGGATTGGCCGAGAGCAGGGACGCCTCATAGGACGGCTGCAGCATCTGGAAGCCCGCCAGCAGGGCGGCGGACACGCTGCCGGTCAGCGCGCCGGCTTGCGCACTACGTCCGCTGGCGCGCCAGATCAGGGCGAAGGCGAGGCCGGCAAAGGCGACCAGGGCCGCGCCGGGCAGGATGGTCTGCAGGGTATAACCCAAAACATAGGAGTTCCGGCTGGCGAACAAGGTGGACGGGAAGATGCGCAGCAAGAGCATCAGGGTGACGCTGGCCGGGATCAGCGCCGGCAGCAGGACCAGGCCGGAAAGGGACGCCAGCGTGCGGTTGTCTTTGGCCAGGCTGCCCAGAAGGGCAACCGGAAGACCGAGCAGCAGGGCCGCGCCCAGGCTGACCAGCCAGAGCAAAAACGAATTGGCGACGACGCGGGTGAACGCGAAGGAGGACAATATCTGGGCGTAATGCTGGAGTCCGGCAAAGGGACTGCCGAATAGGCCCCGGGCGGGTTGATACTGAATCAGGGAGAGGATGAGGCTGAAAAGAGCAGGAACCAGGGAGGCCAGGGTGACCAGGACGAGCAGGATGGTCCAGGCACTGCTTTTTCGCGAAGACAGCGTGTTCATGGAATCACCTTCCTTCACTGTAAGTGTAGGTACCTCCCGAGCTTCTGTCAAACGCGCGGGGCGTTCGCACGACCGCCTGTCAGGTTTTTCACGTTCATGTTATGATAAGCAGGATACAAGCGTTTATGTAGCGGAGGATGCCATATATGATCAAGGACACCTTGAACCGGATCGAACGGTACCGCGGTCTGAGCCCACGCTTGGACCAGGCGATCGATTTCCTGGCTGCAGCCAATTTGGCCGCGCTCGAAACCGGCCGGCACGTCATCGACGGCGATCGGATCTATGCGACCGCCAGCGGGTACCAGACACGGCCGCTGGCAGAGGGCAAGTGGGAGGCGCACCGCCGCTATATCGACATCCAGGTGATCGTCGCCGGGCAGGAACGGATCGGCTGTGCCGCCATCGAGGGTCATGCGGTTTCGCAGCCCTACAGTGCCGAGCAGGATGTCCTTTTCCTGGATGTGGTCCAGGGGGATGAACTGCTGCTCAGCGCCGGCGATTTTGCCGTTTTCTGGCCAGAAGACGCGCACCGGCCCTGCATGGCCGTCGGCCAGCCGGAACCGGTGCGCAAGGTGGTCGTTAAAGTTCTGCTCTGAAAAAAACTAATCGATCGCGACGATGCTCTGGCTGTCGTGCGAGCGGTAGGCGTTTTCCAATAGTTCGGTCAGCGCCTCGCCTTGCTGCGTGCCGAAAGGGATCGGCGTGCCCTTGCTGATACCGTCCAGCCAGAGCCGCATCGCCATCGGGGTGGCATCCGGCAGCTTGTCCGGAATGATCCAGCCGTCCGCAGATAGCTTCTTGCTGCGGTATTTCACCTGGCCGTCCACGGCGACGATGGCGCCTTCGGTGCCCAAAAGCTCGAAGCAGTTGGCCGACCAGGGCGAGACGAAGGAGGTCTCCAGCACGGCAATGGCCTTGTTGGCGAATTCGACGACGGATACGGCGTTATCTTCCCCCGGCGGCGGACTGCAAGTGGTGTTGAAGACGGAGGCGATCCGGGCCGGCTTGCCCAACAGGTAGGACGCGGTGTACATCGGATGGCAGCCCAGGTCCATCATGGCCCCGCCGCCGGACTTGGTTACGTCATACCAGTAGTCGGGCAGCCAGCCCATCAAGGCCCCGGCATGGGCCGTGCGCATGCGGAAATAATGGATGCGGCCCAAAAGGCCGTCATCAATCGCCTTGCGGGCGAATTGCGCCAGCGATGTGGTCAAGTTGGGGAAGGAAATACAAAACTTGACCTGCTGTTCGGCGATGGCGGCGGAAATCTGACGGCATTCGGCCAGGGTCGGCGCCATCGCCTTTTCCGTGAAAATGTGCTTGCCCGCTCGGGCTGCGGCAACCATCACCCGGGCGTGGTCGCTGGTCGGTGTGTCGACGACGACGGCATCGACGTCCTCGCGGGCCAGCAGTTGGTCGAGGTCCGGCTCGAAATCGACGGACAACTCCTTCGCCCAGGCCTGGCCGCGCGCGGCGTCATCGTCCCAGACGCACGTGATCGAGGCATCTTCGGCTTTCTGGATCTGGCTGGCGTAGCCGGCCGCGTGGACATGCCATTTGGATAACATCGCAATTCGGATCATGGAAAATCTCCTTTCAGATCGCGGGAATCTCGATTTCAATCTCGCGTTTCAGCTTGGCCGACCGGTAGATACCGTCGCAGATCGCCTGGTTGTAGAGGATCTCCTCGCCCGGAATCGGCGCCGGGCCGCCAGTCAGGACCGCATCGCAGTAGGCGCGGACCTTGGCTGCGAAGATGTCGACTTCCTTGGGACCGGCGTAGGCGTTGTACATGTTGGACGGCAGGACGTAGCTGTCCGTCTGCATGCCGTTGACATCGGTGAAATGCATCACGCGGGAGGGCTTGTTGGCGTAGTCGAAGCTGTTGATCACCTTGATGCCGCCGTCTGTGCCCAGCCAGAGCGTGTCGCCGAGCGAATCGGCATGCATCGCCCAGGATTGCTTGAAGATGAAGGTGATGTCGCCTTCGAGGCGGATCAGCGCGACGGAGAAGTCGTCGACATTGAAGTTATCCGGGTCGGGCCAGTATTTAGGGTTCTTGCCGAAGTAGTCGGTGGCGACGGCCGAGACGGTCAGCGGCTTGGGGTAGCCGATCGCATGCATGCATTCGTCGATCGAGTAGCAGCCCAGATCGCCCAGGCAGCCGAAACCGGCCTTGTCGGCATCGACAAAGGTTCCCGGCGGGATGCCGCGCCGCCGGCCGCCGCCGCTCTGGACGTAGTAGACCTTACCGATCGCCCCGGAGGCGATGATCTCGTCGACCTTCTGGCGCATGAAACTGTAGCGCGGCTGGAAACCGATCGTCAGGATCTTGTCTGCTTTGCGCGATGCCCGCACCATCTCGACGGCTTCCTGCAGCGTGAAGGACATCGGCTTCTCGCACTGGACATGAAGACCTGCCTCCAGGGCCAGGATCGCACATTCGGCGTGGGTCTTGTTGTAGGTGCAGACACTGACCCCGTCCATGGCGACATTTTTGATCAGGTCCGCGGCCGAGGTGAACGCCTCAGCCTTGCTGAGACCGAATTCGTCCAGGAACGCGCGCGCCTTGCCGGGGACAATGTCGGCGCCGCCGACGATGTCGACATCCTCAAATTGCCGGTACGCCCGCATATGGGCGTGAGCGATGCCGCCCGTACCGATGATGCCGATACGAAGCTTAGCCATCCAGATCACCTTCCTTTTTGCCTGAAATCGTGCTGCCCAGAGGGCTTGTCTTCATTATTGGCCAGACAGCCGGGAATGTCCAGACCATGCGGTCAGGTCTTCCCAGGCTTGGGAACTGTGTTAAGATGAGGTTGGACTACCGCCGCTAGGCGTACGAGGAGAACCATATGGCTGTGAAGATCCAATACGATTCAGACAGCAAACTGACCCTGACCGGCCTTGCCTGCGACTGCGGCGGCGAGCACCGCCTGCCGACCCAGGACATCTATGTCGGCACGGGCCTGATCGACCGCGTCCCCACCTTGATCCAGAAACGCGGGTTGGGTCGCCAGGCTGTTCTGGTCGCCGATGACAACACCTGGCCGCTGGTCGGCGAAAAACTGACCGGGCTGCTGCGCGCGGCCGGTTTTACCGTGCTGCCCTGCGTGCTGCACCGCGACGGCGAGCTGGTGCCCGACGAACGGGCCTGCGGCGAAGTCCTGCTGACGATGCAGCCTGAGACGGAATTTCTTATCTCGGTCGGCTCCGGCTCGATCACGGACACCACCCGTGTGGTGGCGGTGCGGACCGGAAAACCCTTTGTCTGCGTCGGGACCGCGCCCTCGATGGACGGCTACACCTCGGTCGTGGCGCCTTTGATCCTGCGCGGGGTCAAGATCCACCGCGCGGCAAACTGCCCGGAGATCATCGTCTGCGACCTCGACATCCTGCGCACGGCGCCGATGCCAATGGTTCTCTCGGGGATCGGCGATGTCCTGGGCAAGTACATCGCCTGGGTGGACTGGCAGATCGGCGGCATCGTCAACGGCGAGCGCATCTGCACGGTCTGCGGCGAGATCGTGGTCCAGGCGGTCAACAAGCTGCTTGACCATATTGACGACTTGAAAAGCAAAAGTGAGGCGGGCGTCCGCGTCCTGATCGAAGCGTTGCTTTTGGCCGGTGTGACGATCATGGTGGTCGGCCACACGCGGGCCGTCGCCTCGGTCGAACACAACATCGTCCACTACTGGGACATGATGAAGCTCTTAAAGGGCGAACGGCAGCCGCCGCACGGCACGGCCGTCGGCTTGTCCACCTTGCTGGTCTGGCCGCTCTACCTGCGCTTTGCGAAGGAAGACTTGTCTCGCCTCGACCTGGCCGATATCCGACGCCGGCGTCTTGGCCGCGAAGAGCGGACGGCCTGGCTGCTGGAAGCCTACCGCGAGGAGGCCGCGACCGAAATCATGCGCGAAAATCCGGACGATTTCCTCGACTGGCCGGAACAGGAAAAGCGCATTCGCCAGGCCCTGGCGCGTTTTTCAGACCTGCAGGCCGTGATCGACGATCTGCCGCCCTTCACGCGCATCCGCCAGGCCTGGCAGGATCTGGGTGGCCCGGAAGACGCCGCCCAGCTGGGTATCGACCAGGCCATGCTGAACCGCTCCATGCACGCCGGCAAGGACTACCGCACCCGCTACAGCCTGGTTAAGCTGCTGGACGAATGCGGTCTGCTATCTGACTACCTGGCCGAATACCCGCTGCTGGACGTCACGCATCGTGACACCCGCTCCTGAACAGATGCCAAGCGACAAACTTATTTCGGAGGATAACCCCCATGGCGATCACCCCCATCCGGCCCAAGTGGAAAGGCACCCTGACCGATCGTGAACGCTTCAACCGCCAGATGCATTACCAGGACGTCGACCGCTGCTTCAACATGGAGTTCGGCTACTGGGAAGAGAATTTCCAGCTCTGGAAGCTGTTCCGCGACCACAACATCCGCAACAACCGCGAGGCGGATATCTTCTTCAACTTTGACCGCATCGAGGTGATCGGCGGACGCACCTGGATGTTGCCTCCCTTCGAGACGCGCGAGATCAGCCGGGACAGCAAGCACAAGATAATCATCAACGGCGATGGATTGCTGGCTGAGGTCCCGCTCGACAGCCATGACACGATCCCGCACTTCCTGCGCTCCTCGATCGAGACGCCGGACGACTGGCATAAAGTCAAGCGGGAACGCTTCCAGATCGACGAAACGCGCACACTGGACATCGACGCCCTCAAGCGCGCTCATCCTGACGACCGCGACTACCCACTCGGTGTCAACACCGGCTCCATGATCGGCAAGATCCGCGACATGCTGACTTTCGAAGGTTTGGCCTACGCCTGCTACGACTATCCGGAGATGGTCGAGGACATGGTCGAAACGGCCTGCCGCCTGGTCGAACACAGCCTGGACCAGCTGCTGCCCCATTTCCAGTTCGATTTTGCGGCCGGCTGGGAGGACATCTGCTTCAACAAGGGTCCGATCGTCCGGCTCGATTTTTTCGAGTCCGTGGTCGTGCCGCGCTACAAGCGCATCAATCAGAAGCTCAAGGCCCATGGCATCGACATCTGGTATACCGACTGCGACGGCGATGTCCGCCCCCTGCTGCCGGGCTTTCTGGCCAGCGGGATCAACTGCCTGTTTCCGTACGAGGTCAACAGCTGCACGCATCCGGCTGACTTGTTCGAGACCTATGGCCATGAGCTGCGCATCATGGGCGGCTTCGACAAGATGCAGCTTGGCGCCGGACGCGAGGCGATCGACCGCTACATGGAAACCTTGGTGCCGCTGGTCGCGCGCGGCGGTTATATCCCGTTCTGCGACCACCGCTGCCCGCCCAATGTCAGCGATCAGGATTACCTGTACTACCTGGATCTGAAAGAGAAGACGTTTGGGTGTAAGTAGACGCGCTGTCCGCGCGTACCCGGAGGGAGGACTCCCCATGCTATTTGGTGGACCGGTCCTGAAAGCGTGCCGCAACCCGGAGGAATGGTGCGGCGAGGTCATGAAACTGGGTTATTCAGCGGTCTTTTTCCCGCTGAAACATACGGATCCTCCGGATCTGATCGATGCCTATGTCCGGCTAATCCGCGACCGTCAGCTGCACATCGCGGAGGTCGGCGCCTGGAGCAACCCGCTCAGCCGGGACGCGCGCACCGCCCGCCAGGCCTTCGATTTTTGTTGTGGTCAGCTCGATCTGGCGGACCGGGTCGGCGCCGCATGCTGCGTCAACATCGCCGGATCCTGTTCCGACATCTGGGACGGCCCGCACCCGGACAACTTCAAAGCGGAGACGTTTATCCGCATCGTCGACGTGGTCCGCCGGATCATCGACACGGTTCGCCCGATGCGGACGTTTTATACCCTGGAGCTGATGCCCTGGATGCTGCCGGACAGCGCCGACACCTACCTCGATCTGATCCGGGCGATCGACCGGCCGTCGTTCGCCGTGCACCTCGATCCGGTCAACATCATCTGCAGCCCGCGGGCCTACACGGACAACGGGGCCGTCATCAAGGAGCTGTTCGCCAAGCTTGGTCCCTACATCAAGAGCTGTCACGCCAAGGACATCCGCCTGGACAGCCGCCTGACCACGCACCTGGACGAGTGCCGGCCCGGACTCGGCGCGCTCGACTACACCGTTTACCTGCGTGAACTGGACAAGCTGCCCATCCCGGCCGCCCTGATGATGGAGCATATGAGCCAGCCCGAGGAGGTTGCCGCCGCGGCCGGCTTCATCCGGCAGCAGGCCCTATCGCTCGGGATCCGGATCTAGAGTGCCTGCTTGCCAGGTCAGCACGATCAACACCGACACCGCAAGCAACGAGGTAAGCTGCCCATGAAACAGATGACGCCGCGCGAACGCATGCTGACCGCGATGCGAAACGGCACGCCGGACCGCGTTCTGGTCGCGCCTGACATGTCCAACATGATCCCCTGCCGATTGACCGGCAAGCCGTTCAGGTCGATCTATGCCGAAAATGACCCGCCTCTGGGCGACACCTGCATTGAGGCCTGCCGGACTTTTGACCTGGATGGCTGGTATACGCATGGTCGGCTCGATGATATGTTTCCGGTCGCGTTGAACTGGCGCTATGAATTCGTTGAAAATGGCCCGGACAAATGGGTGCGTCGCACCGTCGTGGAGACGCCGGCCGGCGATCTTCAAATCGACACAGAGATCGCCGCGCTAGAACGACGCGTATGATGAGATGGCCGCATGGCCAGTAAAGCAAGGAGATAAGCTATGGACGCGTTTAATCAGAAATCCGCCTGGCGCAACCCGGACATCATCGCCCAGAACCGGACGCCGGCCCACACGCCCTGGGGGGCTTACGTGTCGGCCGAACAGGCCCGGACCTGCGACCGGACACGTTCACCCCGGGTCAGGTCCCTGGACGGACGGTACGATTTCAGGCTCTACCGGTCGCCGGATGACGTGGACGAATTCTACGTGTCCGATGATGCTCCCTCAGATTTTACCTCGATCACCGTACCGGGCAATTGGGAGACACAGGGCTTCGGTGAGCCGATTTATACCAATTATGTCTATCCCTGGAGGCTGGATCCGGGCACGCCGCCTGCCGTTACGGCTAAAGCAGGCTTGCAGGTTCCCAATCCACCCGAGCTGCCCCAGGACAACCCGACCGGCTGCTACCGCAAGACCTTCACCGTGCCGCAGGCAGACCTGGAGCAGGACCTTTACATCCGCTTTGACGGCGTGGAGACCGCCTTTTACGTCTGGATCAACGGCCAGATGGTTGGCTACGCCGAGGATTCCAAACTGCCGGTCGAATTCGAAATCAGCCGTTTTGTCCGGGCCGGCGAAAACCTTTTGGCCTTGCAGGTGATGCGTTTCGCGACCGGCACCTGGTTCGAGGACCAGGACTACTGGCACCTGTCCGGCATCTACCGGCACGTCTGGCTGATCGCCAAGCCGAGGCTGCACATCGCGGATTACCAGATCGTCGCCGAACCGGATTTGCCGGGTACAGGCGGGCACTTTTCGGCCGACGTGATGGTCTCGCGCCAGCCCGGCTACGCCGAATGCCGCATCAGGGCCAGCCTTTTCGATCCCGAAGGCCAGCTGCTGGGCGAGGTTGAAAGCGCCGTGGTGGCCCGGGCGCAGTACACGACCCGGGAACAGCCCACCACGGGCGCCGCGCGGGTCCGGATCGATCTCGGCCAGGTACGGCTCTGGACGCCGGAAACCCCGATCCTTTATACGGCGGTCTTTTCGCTCCTTAACGGTGCCGGCGAGGCAATCGACCACGAGGCCTGCCGCGTCGGATTCAAGAAGATTGAGATCCGGCACGGCGTCGTGCTGCTCAACGGCAAGCGTCTGCGGGTCTGCGGCGTCAACCGCCATGAGCACAGCCCTTCCGGCCGTACGGTGAGCCTTGCGCACATGCGCGAGGAAATCCGCCAGATGAAGCGGATGCATATCAACGCCGTACGTACCTGCCATTACCCGGATTGCCCGGAATGGTACGAGCTGTGCGACGAACTGGGCCTCCTTTTGGTGTGCGAATGCAACCTGGAGACCCACGGCATCTTCGGGCAGCTGTCGCACGATCCCGAGTATGCCCTGCACTACCTGGATCGCGCGACACGCATGGTGCGCACCTACAAGAATCACGTGTCCATCTACGCCTGGTCGCTGGGCAACGAAAGCGGTTTCGG
>Ga0172382_10010520_pt1 | contig 12386 bp, 10 predicted proteins | sample Leawel138RmetaG_FD_122245 | JGI IMG/M metagenome (GOLD analysis project Ga0172382, IMG submission 122245) | Leachate microbial communities from a municipal landfill in Southern Ontario, Canada - Leachate well 138R metaG | ecosystem: Engineered > Solid waste > Landfill > Unclassified | place...
AGGGGCTTGCCGTAGGAGGGCGAGTAGGCCCCAAGCCGCGAGGTCATCGACGCCGGGGGCCTCAGGGTCCTGCCCGGGCTCATCGACGCGCACATGCATGTCCAGGCGCCCTTCCAGGGCGTCACGCCCCAGCTCACGGTGTTGGGCTCGCCGCAGGCCAGCCCGGCCATGAGGGTTTGCAGGTCGCCGGTGACGTTGCGGGGCTTGCCGTCCCCGGCCACGGCGGAGCGATAGATGCAGTTGGCCGTGTGGGGCTCGACGATGACGAAGCGGGGCGCCTCGGCGCCCAGGGCGGCGGTGAGATGGCCGACGACGGCGCTGGCGAAGGAACCCACCCCGGCCTGGAGGAAGCAGTGCGTGGGCATGGTTCCCGTGGCCCGCATCTGCTCCAGGGCCTCCTGGGCCAGGGTCATGTAGCCCTGGGAAATCCAGGTGGGGATTTCCGTGTAGCCCTCCCAGGCGGTGTCCTGGACCATCACATAGCCTTTTTCCTGGGCCAGGGCCCAGGTCATGCGCACGGCCTCGTCGTAGTTCAGCTCGGTGACCGTGCAGCTGGCGCCCTCGGCCCGGATGCTCTCCATGCGCGAGGACGTGGAGCCCTTGGGCATGAAGACGATGGCCTTGTAGCCCAGCTCCCGGGCCGTCCAGGCCAGGCCCCGGCCGTGGTTGCCGTCGGTGGTGGTGACGAAGGTCACATCCCCGATCTTCTCGCGGGCCTCGGGAGAGCACAGCTCGTCGCGCGTGACCTGCGACATGTCGCGGCCCAGCCGGGCGGCGAGGAACCGGCCCACGGCATAGGAAGCGCCCAGGACCTTGAAGGCCTTGAGGCCGTAGCGGGAGGACTCGTCCTTGACCAGGAAGTCCTTGAGGCCGAGTTCCGCGGCCAGGCCCGGCAACGGCGTGAGGGCGGTGGGCTTGTACTCCTTGAACGAAGAATGGAAGCGGCGCACGGCTCCGGCGCAGGCGGGGGAGAAGGCGGCAAGGTCCGCGCCCTCGCCGACGGCCTTGCGGGCGGGATTGGCGTACATCCAGATAGACATCATGACCCCGAAGGTAACAGGTTGCTGAAGGCGGGACCCTGCGGAACCGGCGGTCTCCGGTTCCCCTGCCCGTGCCCCTGGTACAGCAAGAAGGGGGCCAAGGCGCCCAGGAAATAAAAAAACCTGCCAAGACGGCAGGTTATGTACAAGGGAAACGGGAGAGGAGGAGGCGGAGACCCTTCTCATATTGAGAATTTTCTCAATATGAGAAGGCATCTCCGGGAGTCTCGGCACGGGTATTTCTCAAAGTGAGAAGGCGGCCATCTTGCGATAGAGGGTGGCCAGGCCCAGGCCCAGGGCGCGGGCGGCCTGCCTCTTGCCCTCGGTGCTTCGCCCGTAGCGGTCCAGGGCGGCGCGTATGGCGCGCTCCTCCAGCGCCCGCAGGGGCTCCACCTCGGGCGGGGCGGCGGGGGGCGGCTCGTCCCGGAGCGCGGCGGGGGGCGCGCCCCCGTCGCCACGGCCCTCCCGGATGTTCTCCAGCAGCTGGGAGGGCAGGCAGTCCAGGCCCAGGGCGCCGCTCTCGGGCATCATGTTCACGGCGTATTCCATGACGTGCTCCAGCTCGCGCACGTTGCCGGGCCAGGCGTAGCCCTCGAGCATGCGCAGCAGCGGGGCGCGCAGGCGCGGCTTGCGCTTCTGGAACAGGGAGCAGTACTTGTCCAGGAAGAAATCGGCCAGGATGGCCACGTCGCCCGCGCGCTCGCGCAGGGGCGGGATGTCCAGGGGGATGACGTTCAGGCGGTAGTAGAGGTCCTCGCGGAAGGCATTGCGGCGGATGCAGTCCTGGAGGTTCTCGTTGGTGGCGGCGATGACGCGCACATCCACGTGCACGGGCCGGTTGGACCCCAGGCGCACCACCACGCGCTCCTGGAGCACCCGCAGCAGCTTCACCTGCATGTACAGGGGAATGGAGGATATCTCGTCCAGGAAGATCACCCCGCCCCCGGCCAGCTCGAACTTGCCCATGCGCCCCTTGTTGGAGGCGCCGGTGAACGCGCCGCCGACGTAGCCGAACAGCTCGCTTTCCAGCAGCGTGTCCGGAATGCTCCCGCAGTTGATGGCGATGAAGGGAAAGTCGCGGCGCGGGCTGGCCTGGTGGATGGCCCGGGCCAGCAGCTCCTTGCCCGTGCCCGACTCGCCGGTGATGAGCACGGTGGAGTTGGAGTCGGCCACCTTCATGGCCCGGTCCTTGAGTTTGCCGATGGCCTGGGAGCGGCCGATGAGGTTGTCGAACCCGGCGGGGGTTCCGCCCGCCGAAAGGTCGCCCACGAACTGCGCCAGCCGCGAGGGCAGCTCGAACACGAACAGCGTGGCCTTGGCGTGGGGCCCGGCGTCGAGCTTCTGGAGCCGCCCCTGGAGGGAATGCCTGCGCCCGTCGGGGGCGCGGACCTCGAACTCCTCGAACCCGTAGAGCCCCTGGCCGCTGCACTGCACCGCCCCCAGGTCCATGCGCGCGTCGGCGGGCAGGCCGAAAAGCGCCCGGGCCGGGGTGTTGCAGTAGGTCAGCCGCCCGTTTTCGTCAAAAAGCATGATGCCCTGCCCCGGCACGTCCACCACCTGCAACATGAGGTCCAGGAAGCGGCTCACGCGGTCGAGGCGGTTTTGCTCCTCCACCTTGCGGGCCAGGGCGTCGGCGAGAAAGGAGATGAAGGCCGTGTAGCTGTCCACGCTGTCCAGCACCCGCCTGCGGTCCGCGTCGTTGAAGCAGACCAGCCCGATGACGCCGTACAGGGTGTCCCCGTCGGCGATGGGCGTGGCCAGGGAGCAGCGCTCCTGGCAGTTGTCCCGGTCCGGGCAGCGGAAGCAGACGCGGTGGTGGCGGGGCGAGTCCACGAGGATGGTCTCGTGGGCCAGCATGACCTCCTTGTAGACCTCCCCGGCCTGCTCCATGCTGCTGCCCACGCCGGGGGCGTACACCCCCGTTCCGGCGATGCGCAGCATGGCGCTGTCCATGATCTCCACGTCGATGCCCGTGACGTGGGAGATGACGTCGGCGTAGGTCTGCACATAGGCCTGCATGTCGGCCAGCTTGGCGGTATTCCTGGTGATGGTCCCTTCTCCTTGTGTCCGGGCGGCGGGCGCCGCGACCGGGATGCGGCCTGGGTGCGCGCCGCCCTGCGGCTAGACGAAGCAGCCCGCCAGGCGGGGGTCCTCGTCGAGCATGGCCCGGAACTCCGGAAGGCAGTCGCGCGTGGACAGGACGGTGAAGAAGTCCTCCTTGAGCGAGGGAGCCAGGGCCAGGGCCGCCAGCCAGTCCTCGCGCGCGAAGGGGTCCGCGCGGATGGCGTCCCAGAAGCCCGTGGTCTGGAACAGCCGGTCCACCGTGTCGGCGCGCTGGCCTTGCAGGCGGCAGGTGACGTAGGTGGCCATGCCCACCTGAAGCCCGTGCAGGCGCGGCCGGGCGGCCAGCTCGTCCAGGGCGTGGGAGATGAGGTGCTCGCTGCCGCTGGCCGGACGCGACGACCCGCAGATTTCCATGGCGATGCCGTTGAGCATCAGCGCCGTGCCCAGGTGGATCATGCCCTGGGGCGTGAACTCCGGGTTGGCCAGGAACTGGTGCACCGTGGCGTCGGACAGCAGCGCCGCCAGGTCCTCCACGGGCTCGCCCCGGTGGTGGAAGGCCAGCTTCCAGTCGAACACGGCCGACAGCTTGGACACCAGGTCGCCCAGCCCGGAAAGCCACAGGATGCGCGGGGCCTCCAGGCAGACTGCCACGTCGACCACCACCCCGTGGGGCAGGGCGGCGGCCAGGGAGCGCCGCCGGCCCTTGATGGTCAGGCTGGCCTGGGGGCTGCAAAACCCGTCGTGGCTCAGGGCCGTGGGCGCGGCGAAATAGGGCCGCCGGGCCAGGTAGGCCAGGTATTTGGCGATGTCCAGGGCCTTGCCGCCCCCCAGGCCGACCACGGCGCCCACCCCGCCGGGCAGCTCGGCGAACAGGGCCGCCGCGGTCTCGAACTCGTTGTTCTCGACCTCCACCCACCGGACGGCCTGGACACCCTCGCGGGCCAGGCCCTGGCGCACGGTGTCCAGCACTCCGCCGGGCAGCCCGGCGCTGGCCGCCACCACCACCCGCCCGTGGCCCTCCCGGCGCAGGTAGAGCCCCAGGCGCGCCAGGGCGCCGCCCTTGATGCGCACAAGGCCGGGAACGGTGATGCGCGGGGGTTGGATCATGGTCTCTCCGCCAGCGGAAGGGGCGCGCCGCTCGCCGGGGCCGCAGCGGCCGCGACCGGACGGCCCGCCCGGGGAATCAGGCCCTGTCGTAAGGGCGCACGGTGATCACGGGCACCGGGGAGGTCTTGACCACCTGGTCGGCCACCGAGCCGAAGATGATGCGGTCCAGCCCCTTGCGCCCGTGGGTGCCGATGACCACGAGGTTCGCCCGGTGCTCGGTCACGGCGGAGAGGATCTCCCGGGCCGGGTCGCCCATGACCACCAGGCCCTGGACGTTCTGGCCCTCCAGGGTGTCCAGGCAGTCCTCCATGTTCAGCCGCGCGCCGTTCATGATCTCGCGCTCGAAGCCCGTGATGTAGCCCGCCGAGACCTGGAAGTCGCTGTAGCGCCCCATGTCGGGCACCACATACAGCAGCAGCACCTCGGCGCCCAGGGTCCGCCCCAGGTATGCCGCCCAGTCCGCCACCCGGGCCGTGGCTTCCGAAAAGTCCACGGCGCACAGTATCTTCTTGATGTCCTTCATGTTTTTTCTCCGTCCGGGCACGGCCCGGTCCTTGCCCCGGGCCCGGCGCCCGCGGCGTTGCCTCCAGGGTAAGGCCCCCGGCCCGTCCTGTCACCTGGGAAATGCCGCCCCCGGGGGCGCAAAACGCGGGCGGGGGCCCGGCCACGCCGCGCCCCCGCCCCGAAACCCCCGGCCTGACGGCCGGTCTACCAGCCGCGCTGGGTGATGATCTCCTGGATCTTCTCCTGGTCGTGCTTTTCCAGCAGCACCAGCTTCTTGGCACTGGCGCGCTCGATGCGCTCCATGAGCGTGCCGAAGTTGGCGGGCTTCTCCAGCACGTCCAGGGCGCCCAGGCGCACGGCCTGGATGCCCTTGTCCACCGAGGCGTGGCCCGTGAGCAGGATGACCTGCAACTCCGGGCGGGCCTGCTTGATGGTCCGCAGGAATTCGATGCCGTCCATGCCGGGCATCTTGAGGTCCAGGACGATCACGTCCACCGGGGCCGTGCGGGCCATCTCCAGGGCCTGTCCGGGGTCGGAGGACGCGGTCACGTCCAGCCCCCTGCCCTTCATGCGCTCGGACAAAACATCCAGGAAATCCTTCTCGTCGTCGACAAGCAGCACCTTCTTGCTCATGGCGCTCCTCCTTTTGTTTTCAGGTCAATATGTTGCAGGCAGATGGGCCAGGGCCAGGCGCAGGGCGCCGCCATCCTGGACGCACTGCGCGCCCAGGGCCGCCAGCAGGGCATCCGCCTCGGGGCCGCGGGGCGGGGCCGCCTGCGGCGCCCCCCCGGCGAACACCACTTCGCCGCCCGCGGCGCTCGGGGCCACGGCCACGGCCACGGCCCCGGGCCCGGCCGCCAGCAGGGCGCCAAGGCACAGGTCCAGGGCCGCCGCCAGCAGGAAGGGCCGCGTGGACAGCGAAACATCCCCGCCCGGGGCCAGGGTCAGCTCCACCTGGGCCTGGGCCGCCTGGCGGCGATGCAGGGCCAGGGCCAGGGCGACCTCCTCGCGCAGCTCCACCGGGCGCCTGGGCACGTCGGGCAGGTGGGCGAAGCGGTTCAGGGAGCCCAGCACCGCGTTGGCCCGCTCCACATGCCGGGCGATGCGCTCCATGCCCTGGGCCAGCCGCTGCGGCTCCAGGGGCTGGCCCCGCTGGGCCAGGGCCGCGAGGTCCTGCATCAGCCCGGCGTTCTCGTTGATCATCGCCAGGGAGTTCTTGAGTTCGTGGGACACCCCGGCGCACATGCGCCCGAAGTATTCGAGGCCCGCAGGGCCAAGGGTCCGCCAGTCCAGGTCCGTGGTCATGGCTGCCGCCCTCCCTGGCCGTCCCACGGCCCGGCTATGCGCGCGAAGGTTTCCAGGAGCACCTCGATGCCCACGGGCTTGACCAGGTAAGCCTCGCCCCGGGCGGCCCCGGCGGCGAAGTCCAGCTCCGAGCCGTGGCCGGTGAGGAACACGGCGGGCAGGTCCGGCTGGAGCTCGCGCAGCCGCTGGTGCAGCTCCAGGCCGCCCATGCCGGGCATCTTCACGTCCAGCACGGCGATGTCGTAGGCCGTGGTGCGCGCAAGCTCCAGGGCCTGTTCGGCGGACACGGCGTAGTCGGCCCGCACGCCCCTGAAGCCCAGGCGCTCGGCCAGGGCGCACACCAGCTCGTGCTCGTCGTCCACTAGCAGTACTCGCATGATTCCCCTTCCTCCCGCCCGCATTCGGCGGGCAGGGTTATGGTGAAGGTCGTGCCCTGGCCGACCCGGCTCTCCACCTCGATGACCCCGCCGAGCTTGCGCACGAGCCCGTAGGTGATGGACAGGCCCAGGCCCGTGCCGCCGCTGCCGCACTTGGTGGAATAGAAGGGCTCGAAGATGCGCTTCTGGTCCTCGGGGCGGATGCCGCAGCCGTCGTCGCGCACCAGGATGCGCAGGTGGCCGCTGTCGGGGCTGTCGGCGGCGATCTCCACATGCCCGTGGTCGGCCACGGCCTGGAAGGCGTTGTTGACCAGGTTGAGCAGGATCTGTTGCAGCTTGCCCCGGTCGCACTCGAATTCCGGCAGGCCCGGGGCCACGTTCACGGCGATGCCCACGCTGCGGTATTCGGCCTCCTTGCGCAGGAAGGACAAGACCTCCTCGATCACCCGCTCCACGTTGATCCGCTCCACGCGGACGTTGATGTGCCGCGCGAAGCCCAGCAGGTGCTTGGTTATATTGCCGCAACGCTCAACGGAGCTGGCGATCTCCTCGGCCAGGCCCCGCAGGCGCGCGGGGTCCAGGTCGTCGCTGCGGTAGGTCAGCAGGTCCTTGAGCAGCCCGGACTTCTCGCCGATGACGGCCAGGGGGTTGTTGATCTCGTGGGCCACGCCGGCGGCCAGCCGCCCGATGGAGGCCATCTTGTTGGCGTGCTCGGCGTGGTGCAGGGCCACGAAACGGTTGCGGTCGGCCTGGAACACGAGGTTGACCAGGAAGGTCGCCACCGCCGTGACCACCAGCAGGATGACCACGACGCTGGCCGCCAGGAGCCAGACCATCTGGAAGCGGTTGTCGTACCATGAGGCCATCAGCTCGTCGCGCGACTTGACCACCAGCAGGATGAACGGGGAGTTGGGCACATAGGCGTAGCCGATGGTCAGCTCCCGCTCGCCCTCGTCGAAGGCCATGATCTCGGTGTATTCCGAGTAGGGCGGCACGGGCAGGTTGACCACGTCGAGCACGGCGCCGTGGTGGCGCGAGGGGGTCTGGAGCACGCCCTCGGCGTTGATGATGAACGAGTCGCCGCCCGCCAGCAGGTCCAGGCCCGCGAGGTTGTTGAAGCGGTCGGTGTCCAGGGTGGCGCGCAGTACGAAGAACCCCCCGCCCGGCAGGTCCTGGCGCACGGCGATGACCAGGTGCGGCACGTTGCGAAAGCCCAGGAACACGTCGCTCACATAGCTGCCCTCGGACACGACGTGGTCGAACCAGCCCTGGTCGCTGTAGTCGCGGCCAAGCAGGCTGTAGGGCCCCACATAGGCCCGCTGCACGCCGCCGGAGTCGATGACCCCGAGGTCCACGAAGCCGCCGTGGCTGCGCTTGAGGTTGTCCAGCAGCTCCCCCAGGACCACGGGGTCGCGCAGGGACTCGGGGCTGCGGTCCTGGAGCACGAAGGACAGGACGCTGGCGCGCTCCTCCAGGTAGAAGGACACGGCCCGCCGGGCGTTGGACACGATGCGCGAGGTGCGCAGGCGCACCTCGGCCTCCACGGCGCTGCGCGTGACCTGGTAGTCGATGAGCGTCATGGCCGTCAGCGGCACCAGGGCCGTCAGGGCCGTGAGCACGATGGCCAGGGCCCAGGCGCGGCGGTAGTTGAACAGGCTGCGCTCGGGGGCCGAATCCCTGGGGTGCAGCCAGAAGCGCGGCGCTATGAAGTCGCGAAGGGGCATGTCCGTTTCCGTTCCGGCGCGGGCCTAGCGGGCCCGGTTGCGGATCTTTTCGTGGGCCTCGCGCAGGGTGCGGCTCAGCACCTCGATGTCCACGGGCTTTTGCAGGTAGGCGAAGGCGCCAAGGCTCATGCAGGTGTCGCGGTCCTGGGCGGAGCCGTGCCCGGTGAGGATGATGACCTCGATGCCGGGGCTTTCGCGCTTGACGCGGCGCAGCACCTCGATGCCGTCGATGCCGGGCATCTTGAGGTCCAGGATCATGACCTCGGGCTCGTCGCTGCCGACCATGTCCAGGGCGGATTCGCCGTCGTAGACCACATGCGAGCCCACGTCGCGCAGGGACAGCCGCTCGGACAGGGTCTGCACGAACTCGCGCTCGTCGTCCACCAGCAGGACCTTGGAGGGCATCTCGAAGTCCACCTTGCGGTAGATGTCGGTCTGGTAGAACCCGCTGCCCACGCGGACCTCCACCGCCGCGACCCCCGGCACGCGCCCGGCCTCGGCGCGCAGCTCCTCCTCCAGGCGCGACAGCAGCATCACGTTCTTGTTGATGGTCAGGATCGCCGTGCCGCCCCGGGCGTCCACGGCCACGTCGTGGCCCTCGCCCACCAGGTGCACCCCCACGCGCGCGGCCAGGGCGAAGTCCTCCACCGCCTGGCGCGAGGCGTCGGTGGTGCGCACGGCCTCCTTGCCCAGGTTTTCCAGCACCAGCCCGGCGGCCCCGGCGGGGTCCACGTCGTTCATGGGGATGAGGATGTCGTAGAGCCCCGCGCTCCAGGGGTCCTTGTTATGGAACACGGCGTCCACCCAGGCCGCGCAATCCTCGTCGGACTGGCGGATGGTCCGCAGGGCGTCCTTCTCCGTCACGCCCTGGGCCAGGGCGGCGTCCAGGCGGTGACGGATGTCGGCGATGAGGCATACGCGCAGGGCGTGGGTCACCGTGCCGGGCACCAGCAGCCCGGCGAACCCGTCCAGAAGCAAGCCGTCGTCCTGGAGGGCCTTGGCCGTGGCCAGCCGCAGCCAGGCCACGGCGCGCTCCTTCTCGCGATTGAACTTGTTGAAGACCGAGGTCCTGGCCGTGAGCGCCCGGGCGATCTTGTCGCGCGAAAGCCCCGACAGGGCCTGGGCGCTGTCGACGATGGCCGCGTCGTCGACCACCGTGTAGCCGGTGGCGCTCCGCAGGCGCTCGACAACCTCGTCCTTGCCGCAAAACGTTCCGCTCATGATGCTGATGACGGACATGGGCTTCTCCTTAAATGTTGTAGCACACGGAGGTCAAAGGGCAGCGCTTCTCGCCGGAGTCGGCGTGGGCGCCCTGGTGCACGGCGCGCAGGGCGATTTCCGTGGACGGGAAAATATGGTCCTGGCCGATCTTCTCCAGCAGGTGGGTGCGCCGCAGGACCTCCATCACCGCCTCGTTGACCCCGGACAGGGACACGTCCACCCCCGCCTGGCGGCAGCGGGCGATGAGCAGGGACAGGGTCTCCTCGCCCGAGGCGTCCATGTCGTTGATGCCGTTGGCCACAAGCACGATATGCCGCAGGTTCTTCTTCTGGGCCATGCGCGCGGTGATCTGGTCCTCCAGAAAGCTCGCGTTGGCGAAGAACAGCGGGCCGTCGAAGCGGATCACGTCCACATAGTCGCACTCCATGAGCGAGTACTCCCTGGCGCAGCGCAGGGCGGAGTCCTCGGCCAGGGCCAGGGAGCGCACCCGGGGCCGCATGCTCTTGTAGAGGAACACGCCCAGGGACAGAACCACGCCGACCATGATGCCCTTGTCCAGGTGCGGGGCGAAGGCCAGGGTCGCCGCGAAGGAGATGATCGAGATGATGCCGTCGTAACGCTGGGCCCGCCAGGCGTGGATGAAGCCCGAGGCGTTGATCAGCCCGATGACGGCCATCATGATCACCGCCGCCAGCACCGACTGGGGCAGGTGGTAGAGCAGCGGGGTGAAGAACAGCAGCACCAGCACGACCATGACGCTGGTGAACACGCTGGACAGCCCCGTGACCGCTCCGGCCTGGAGGTTCACCGCCGAGCGCGAAAACGAGCCCGAGGTGGGATAGCTGCGGGTCAGGGCGCCCAGGATGTTGGCCAGGCCCTGGCCGATGAGTTCCTGGTTGGGGTCCAGCCGCTGGCCGGTCTTGGCGGCCATGGCCTTGGCGATGGAGATGGCCTCCATGAAGCCGAGGAGGGAAATGATGGCCGCGTAGGACAGCAGATGGGCCACCGCGCCGAGGTCGAGGCCGGGCATGGCGAAGGCGGGCAGGCCCTTGGGAATGCTCCCGACCACGGCGCCGCCGCCCACGGCCGTCAGCCCGGCCACGTCCAGGGGCTTGTTGCCGACCTTGAGCCGCCAGGTGCGGCCGTCGGCCTGGGCCCCGGCGGGCACATCCCCGCGCGGGAAAAGCAGCAGCCGGCCGCCCTCCTGCACCCCGGCGAAGAGCATGGCCCGCAGGGCCTCGCGCTGCTCGTGGGCCACATCGCGCGCCAGGGCGATGTCGTGGTTGACCTTCAACAGGTCGTGCTCGGCGTCGTTGGCGGCGTCGAAATCGTGGTTCTCCCGGGCCTGGGCCAGGGCCTGGGACAGCTCCGTGCGCCGGGCCGAGAGGTCGGCGATGCGCACGGTGGCCTCGTTGAAGGCCTCCACGGCCTGGCGGGCCCCGGGGCTGCGCACGGCGTCCAGGGCGACGCGGGCGTCATGCTGGAAGCCCACGGCCCAGGAGATGACCGTGGTCAGCGCCACGGCCACCAGGACGTTGGGAATCCGGGGGTTGATCCGGCGCAGGAAGAACATGACGGCGAAGGCCAGGGCGCCCAGGGCCAGGGTGGGCCAATGGGTGTAGTGCATGGCGGCCTGGACCACGCGGACGATGGTCTCGTAATGGTGCTCGGCGCTGTCCACCGTCACGCCGAACATCTTGGAAAGCTGGCTGGAGGCGATGATGATGGCCGCGGCGTTGGTGAAGCCGTTGACCACCGGGTGGGACAGGAAGTTGACCACCAGGCCCAGGCGCAGGATGCCCAGGGAAAGCTGGAACAGGCCCACCAGCAGCGCCAGGATCACGGCGTAGGCGATGTATGCCTCGCTGCCCGCCGTGGCCAGGGGTTCCAGGCTGGCGGCGGTCATGAGCGACACCACGGCCACCGGACCGGTGGCCAGCTGGCGGCTGGAGCCGAACAGCGAGGCCAGGACCGGGGGCAGGAAGGAGGCGTACAGCCCGTAATACGGCGGCAGCCCGGCCAGCTGGGCATAGGCCATGCTCTGGGGGATGAGCACCAGGGCCACGGTGACCCCGGCCACGGCGTCGAGTTTCAGCTTCTCGACCCCATATCCTCGAAACCAGGCGAGGAAGGGAAAAATTCTGGTGAGCATCACACGTCCGTCCTTGGGGAAAGGGGTTGGGTCAGGATCTTGCGCACCGAGGCGATCATCTCGTCGAACAGCGCGCCCGCGTCATAGAGATTGTAGGTCTTGAACCTGGCCAGGCCGTCGACCATGGTGAACAGCACCATGGCCACCTTGCGCTGGCGGACGTCGGCCACTGAGCCGTCGGCCCGGCCCAGGGCCACGGCCTGCTCGAACAGCTCGATGAAGCAGTTGTAGATCGCTTCGAGCTGCTCGCGGCAGACCTCGTTCTCCCGGGCCAGCATGTAGGGATAGTGCCGATGCAGGAGCAGGAAGGCGTCCTCCATGACGCCGGAGAGGTAGAGGTAGAAGCCGAGCAGCCCCTCGACCTTCTCCAGCCCGCAGGAATAGGCCTGGACACGCTCGTGCTCCTCGAAATGGCGCAGCACCTCGCGGCGCACCTCGCGCAGGACCTCCAGCAGCAGGTCCTCCTTGCTCCCGAAATGGTAGAAGATGGTGCTCTCGGCCACGCCGATGGCCTTGGCCAGCTCGGCGGTGCTCGTGTCGGCGAAGCCCTTGTTGGCGAACAGCCGCAGCGCCGCGTAGAGGATCTTCTCTTTCTTCGTCATCGGCTCTCCCTTTGCTACTGAGTAATCACTCAGTAGCGTTTCATTCCTTTATCCGGGGTGACGGGTTTGTGTCAAGACACACTGCTCAAAAAATATATTCTTATTATTCGGCATATTGAAATAAAAAGCGAGCCCCGCGCACACCGAGCCCCCAAAAAACCGAGTGTTCACTCAGCACGAGTATCCCTCCCTGTGCCCCACTCCGCGCACGGACCGGGGGCGCGAAGCCGCACGGCACGGCGGGGCGGGCCCCACCTTCGCACAAGCAGGGGGCGGATGCGTGTGCAAGG
>Ga0172382_10010521_pt1 | contig 12386 bp, 7 predicted proteins | sample Leawel138RmetaG_FD_122245 | JGI IMG/M metagenome (GOLD analysis project Ga0172382, IMG submission 122245) | Leachate microbial communities from a municipal landfill in Southern Ontario, Canada - Leachate well 138R metaG | ecosystem: Engineered > Solid waste > Landfill > Unclassified | place...
CTCGAGGTCGTAGTGGACGCGGCGCATGGTTGGATCCTCCGGATCCATCGCGATCCTGAAGCCGACCGATTTCATCAGGCGCAGCATCCCGCGATTCTCACCGAGCACGAAGCCCTCGACCCGGCGCAGGCCCTTGACACGGGCCGCCTCGATGATCGCCTGCATCAGCTGGGTGCCGAGCCGCTTGCCCTGGAAGGCATCGTCGATCGCGATCGCGAACTCGCAGGTCTCGCCATCGGGATTGAGCAGGTAGCGCACCACCCCGATGATGCGTTCGGCGCCGGGCGGCTCGCCACCCGGCGCCGCGTCCTGCGGCCGGAGCACCGCGAGCAGGGCAAGCTCCCTGTGGTAGTCGACCTGGGTATAGCGAGCGAGCATGCGCGGCGTGAGTTCGCTCATCGTCGAGATGAAGCGGAAGTACCGGGATCGGTCTGACAGCCCCCGCACGAAGTGCTGCAACGCATTGCCGTCCTCGGGCCGGATCGGCCGCAGCTCGTACGGCTGGCCATCGGCGAGCTTCTGCATCCGGACCAGGTGGGCCGGATAGGGCAGGATCGCCATGTGCGAATAGCTGCCGGGTCGCTCCACCGGCCGCGGATCGAGCACGATGCGGGCATCGACCGCCACCGCGCCGCTGCCATCGAGGATGATCGGATTGATGTCCATCTCGAGCACCTGGGGCAGCTCGCAGACCATCTCCGACACGCGCACGAGAATCCGCTCGACCGCGAGCTGGGCCGCCGGCCAGGTTTCACGGCGGCGGGCGATTTCCTTGCCGATGCGGGTGCGGGCGATGACCCGGTCGGCAAGGAAGCGGTTCAGGGGCGCGAAGCCGATCGTCGAATCCCGGACCCGCTCGATGGCGGTACCACCCGAGCCGAAGGCAATGGTGGGACCGAAGACCGCATCGTGGACGACGCCGACATGGACTTCGAGGCCATCGCGCGACTGGATCATGCGCTGCACCGAGATGCCGTCGATCGACGCATCGGGCCGCAGTGCGCGCACGCGCTCGAGCATGCCGGCGAACTGCTGGCGCAGGTCGGCCTCACCGCGAATGTCGAGAACGACGCCACCGACTTCGCTCTTGTGCGAGATGTCGGGTGAACAGATCTTGAGCACGGCCGGATAGCCGATCCGGGCCGCATGCCCGACGGCCTCGTCCACATCGGCCGCGAGCAGGGTGCGGGTCAGCGGGACATGGAAGGCATCGAGCAGCGCCTTGGATTCGATCTCGGTGAGCACCTCGCGACCGCGCGCCACCGCATCGGCAACCAGCGCGCGCGCGCGCTCGAGATCCGGCGCCTGCAGGCCGGACAGCGAGCGCGCGACCTCCTGGAGCAGCAGCTGGTTCTGGTAGAAGGCCGAGACCGTGGCGAAGGCGTCGACCGCCGACTCGGGCGTGCTGAACGACGGCAGGCCGGCATCATCGAGGGTGTCCCGGTGGGGCATGACCCCAGCGCCTCCCGGCCAGCAGGTGAACACCGGCTTGCGCGCGCTGGCGCCGGCGGCGCCCACCGCCTCGGCGACGCCGGCCGAATCGACGCCGACCGCCGGCGAATGCACCACGAGGATGCCGTCGACGGCGGGATCGGCCGCGACGATGGCGATCGCCCGCTCATGCTCGGCCGGTGTCGCATCGATGCCGAGCACCAGCGGATTGGTGGGGACGATGCGAGGCAATTGCTCGCCGAGCGCCTCGAGCGTGCCGTCCGAGAAAGGGCCCATCCCGAGACCCTGGAAATGGACCTGGTCGGCGGTGATCATCGCCGGGCCGCTGCCATTGGAGATGATGGCGATGCGCCGGCCCAGCGGCCAGCGCGCCGACGCGAGATAGCGCGCCGAGGTGAACATCTGGGTGAACAGCTGCAGCTCGACCGCACCGACACGGCGCAGGGCGGCCGAGTAGATCGCGTCGGCGCCGACGATCGCGCCCGAATGGGTGCGCACCCGGCGCCCGGGCGGCGCGCGGCGCCCGCCCCGCAGGACCACCACCGGCTTCACGGTGGCGAGCGCGCGCATCGCGCTCATGAACTTGCGGGCGTCGTGCACGGCTTCGAGATAGAGGACGACCGACTTGGTACGGGTATCGTTGACGAGGAAATCGAGCACATCCGGCAGGTCGACATCGGCCTCGGCGCCCAGGGAGGCGACCAGCGAGAAGCCGATGAGCGTGCCCGCCGACCAGTCCATGATCGAGGCCGCCAGCGCACCGGACTGCGATACCAGGGCAACGTTGCCGGCCTCGGGCAGCGGGCCCAGCCGGCCGGCATTGAGGCCCAGCGCTGGCCGGGTGAATCCGAGAGTGGCCGGCCCGAGCAGGCGCAGGCCCTTCGCCCGCGCCAGTTCCCGCCAGCGTACGCGCTGGGCGGCGTCGCAGGGTGCTTCGAGCGCGACCGCGGCACCGGCGCCAAGGGCGGCGGCCAGTTCGATCGCCTCCCCGACCCGCTCACCGTCATCGACCCGGATCACGGCCAGCAGTCCGGTGCGCTCGTCCCCGCCGCCCGCCCCGCCGCCGGGCGGCGTAGCCGCGCCCCCGTGGGCGGCGTCGGCTCCCGCGGCCCGACGGGTCGATTCCGCGCGCCGCCGGGCCGGCCGTGCCCCGCGTGCGGGCAGGCGATGCACCGGAACCTCGCCGAAGGCCGAGCGCAAGCCATCGATGAGCGATGCGAACCAGGGATTGCGGCCGGGATCCGCTTCGCTGATCACGCAGACGGCGGCCGGTTCGAACAGCGGGCTGAGATAGTGGCGGCTGTCGTACATGGGATCAGTCGAGTCCGGCGAGCACGCGCACGTGGGTCTCGACGCAGCGCGCCAGCGCCGGAATCGCATAGCCTCCCTCGAGCATCGAGACGACCCGGCCGTCGCAGCAGGCCTCGGCGATCCCGACGATACGCCGGGTCAGCCATTCATAGTCCTCGTCGGCCCAGCCCATCTGGCTCATGTCGTCATCTCGATGCGCATCGAACCCGGCCGATACCACGATCAGCTGGGGATCGAACGAGAGCAGCGCGGGGATCCAGCGCTCGTCGACCGCCGCTCGCAACGCGCGCCCGTCCGAATAGGCCGGCAGCGGCACATTGCACATGTTCCGGCCCTTCGCGATCTCGCCATTGAAGGGATAGAGCCCGCTCTGGAAGGACGAGACCATCAGCACCCGCTCGTCGCCGGCGAGGATGTCCTCGGTGCCATTGCCATGATGGACGTCGAAATCGATCACCGCGACACGATCGATCCCGAACGTTTCGAGCGCATGACGGGTGGCGATCGCCACGTTGTTGAAGAAGCAGAAGCCCATCGCATGGTCGCGCTCGGCATGGTGGCCGGGAGGACGGACATTGCAGAAGGCACGGTCGACCTCGCCGCGCATCACCAGCTCCACGGCGAGCACCCCCGCCCCGGCCGCATGCAGCGCCGCGGTGAAGGTATGCGGATTCATCGCGGTATCCGGATCGACATGATGCAGGCCGCTGGCCGGCACCGCCGCCCGCATCTCCGCGAAATGACGCGCGGTGTGGGCCCGGATGATCTGCTCCTCGCTGGCGGCCGGCGCATCGAAGGCCTGCACGAAATCGAGCGTGCCTCGCAACAGGAGCCGGTCGGCGATCGCCGTGCTGCGCTCCGGGCACTCCGGATGATGGGCTCCCATCTCGTGGTCGAGCGAACTCGGGTGGCTGATGTAGGCGGCCTTCACTTCTGCTCCCAGGGGCGACCCGACGATCGTGCCGGGTCGGATAAACTGCCCGCTTTTCCGCGGAATCCGCAGCGATCCGATGGATCATCCCAGACTTTCGAAGCGAATGAGCGAACTCGGGCTGTGTTCGCGACGCGAAGCCGATGCCTGGATCGCGAACGGCTGGGTGCGGGTCGATGGCGAAGTGGTCGATGTCCTCGGCACCCGGGTCGCCCCCGGGGCCCACATCGAGATCGACGCGGCCGCCCGACACGAGCAGACCGGCAGGGTGACAATCCTGCTGCACAAGCCGGTCGGCTTCGTCTCGGGCCAGCCCGAACCGGGCTACCGGCCCGCGATCGAACTGATCGACGCACCGAACCGCTGGTCGGGCGACCGATCCCCGGTCCGCTTCGCCCCCGGCCAGCGCCGCGGCCTGGCCCCGGCGGGCCGGCTCGACATCGATTCCACCGGTCTCCTGGTGCTGACCCAGGACGGGCGCATCGCCCGGCTGCTGGTGGGCGGCGACGGCAGCATCGAAAAGGAATACCTGGTTCGCGTCCAGGGCCACATCGCCCCCGATGGCCTGCAGCGACTGCGCCACGGCCTGCGCCTCGATGGCGTCGAACTGCGGCCCGCCAAGGTGTCCTGGCAGAACGAAGACCAGTTGCGCTTCGTCCTGCGGGAGGGGCGCAAGCGCCAGATCCGGCGCATGTGCGAACTGGTCGGCCTGCGCGTGGTCGGCCTCAAGCGCGTGCGGATCGGCCGCATCGTCCTCGGCGCCCTGCCCCTCGGGCAATGGCGCTATCTGCATCAGGGCGAGCGCTTCTGACGCCGATGCATCGTTGGCCCCGCTGAGATCCATGGCTTCGCTTCCGCCACGCTCCCCCCGCTTCGATCCCGCCGAGCTCTCGCCCGCCTGGTTCGGCATGGTGATGGCCACCGGAATCGTCGCCATCGCCGCATGGCAACACGGCCTGCTCGTCCTGGCGCATGGCCTGTTCATGCTGAACATCGGCACGTACGCGCTGTTGTGGATTCTCCATCTCGCCCGGCTGCTGCGCCACCCCGCGAGCGTCGCGAACGACTTCAGCGACCATGTGCGCGGCCCGGGCTTCTTCACCGCGGTGGCGGCCTCCGGGGTGCTCGGCAGCGAGGCCCTGCTGCTCGCCGGAAGCCACACGGCCGCCCTGCTCCTGTGGCTGGTGGCGATCATCCTGTGGCTGCTGCTGACCTACGGCATTCTCACCGCGCTGATCATCAAGCGAACCAAGCCGACGCTCGGCGAGGGCATCCACGGCGGCTGGCTGCTGGCGGTGGTGGCCACCCAGTCGATCGCGGTGCTGGGCGCCCTGCTGGCGGCCCGCTCCGGAACGCCCTGGCGCCTGCAGTTCGACTTCCTCGCGCTGTCGATGTGGCTGTGCGGCGGCATGCTCTACATCTGGCTGGCAACGCTGATCCTTCATCGTTGCCTCTTCTTTCCGGCCGGCCCGGGCGACCTGACGCCACCCTACTGGATCGGCATGGGCGCCATGGCGATCTCGACGCTGGCCGGGACGCTGCTCGGCATCAACGCGATCGACGATCCGATCCTGCAGCCCCTGCGCCCCTTCATCAACGGCTTCACCCTGCTGTGCTGGGCCACGGGGACCTGGTGGATCCCGCTGCTGGTGGTGCTGTCGCTATGGCGGCATGTGCGCAGGCGCTTCCCGCTGCGCTCCGATCCACTCTACTGGAGCGCCGTCTTCCCGCTCGGCATGTATGCTGCCAGCACCTTCGAGATGGCCCGCGCCATGGAACTGGATTTCCTTGCCTGGATACCGGGCGTCTTCCTCGGCGCCGCGCTGCTCGCCTGGACAGCGGCCTTCATCGGCGTCCTGCGCGGCCTGGTGCGACGAATGGCCAGCCCGGATGCGGCCCGACCCTGAATGTCCATGGCACGGGCCCGGATATTGCAACTGGCCGCCGTCGGGGTCGTCATTCATTCATACCGCATACCTTGATTGAGGTATCAACAAACCTGCTCGACCGCAGAAACGGGCCTGCGGACACCCCGCTCGCTGGACAGTGAAGAAATACACGATCAACAAATGATCAACGACGCATTCTGAGGGACTGGCGGTCCCATCCCGCATTTCGAAGTCGGACGTCGACCGTCTCGTAGAGGAGCTCGAAACCATGAGAAGGAAAGCAAGTCACATCACCGTCGCAATGGCCATTCTCTTCGGCCTGGCCGCCTGCGGCGGCGGCGGATCCGGAGGCAGCCCAGCGGCCGGCGACGGTGATCCGACGCCCGGCGGACCGACGACACCCACGGATCCCGGCGCGCCCGATCCCGGCACTCCCGACCCTGGAACTCCCGACCCCGGGACCCCCGATCCCGGAGTTCCCACCAAGGCATGGAACGGCTTCCTGAAATCGACCGCGCAAGGCGCGACGGTCTGCCTCGACGAGAACCGCAACCTCGCCTGCGACGAAGGCGAGTACGCCACCACGGTGGTGCCCGATGGCAGCTACACGCTGAACGTGCCCGAGGACGCCGAGCCGACCGAGAGCATCCTCGTGGGCCAGTTCGCGGCGGACTCCCTGTATGGGGCGGCCGCTCACAACGACATGGTCCCGCCCGCGCCGTTCACCCTGGCGACACCGGCGACCGAAACCTCGCAGATGGGAGTGGTGAGCACCCTGGCAGCGATCCGCCTGAAGGATGACCCATCACTCAGCCCCGAGCAGGCGCTGGCGAACGCACGCAGCGATCTCCAGCTGCCCGCCGACCTCGCCGGCGTGGATCCGGCCGAAGTCGAACGCCTCGAAACCGCCGCCCTGCCGGCGCTGCGCCAGGCCGCCAACGGAATCTACCTGGCGGCCGGCTCGACCGACCTGGGCGCCGCCACCGCGGCGGCCGGACCGGCACTCGAGACGGTCATCGGAAAGTTCATCGACCCGAGCGTCCTGGCGCTGCAGAATCTCATCGGCGAGAAGACCCTGGTCTCGGAGGCCGTCTCCCTGGCGGCGCCGCAGGCCTGCCATGCCAAGCCGGTCGAGGTCATGCGCATCGATGTCGAGGATCCGACCGATTTCATCTTCGACGAAACCAAGCCCCTCAACGGCAAAGAGCCTTACCGTGACGCGACGATTCGCGTTGATGCGGGAGAGGCATACCCCGATGGCTTCGAGGCACTCATCGAGATCCGGGGCCGAGGCAATACCACCTGGAACCATCCAGACTACATCAAGAAGCCCTTCCGACTCCGCCTGCCCAAGCCGGGCGGAGAGATCCTCGGCATGCCGGCCGCCCGCAACTGGGTGCTGCTGTCCAACCATTCCGACAAGTCGGGGTTGCGCAATGCGCTCGCCTTCTGCCTCGGCAAGCAGATGAACCTGCGCTTCGCCCAGCCGACGGAATTCGTCGAGCTGTACCTCAATGGCGAATACCAGGGTGTCTACCAGTTCACCACCCATACCGAGGCGCATGAGAACCGCGTCGACATCGGTCCGCTCTGGCCGGAGGAAGACGAGTTCACAGCCAATGCCGGCTACCTGCTGGAGATGGACGCCCGAGCACCGGAGGAAGACGAAGTCTGGTTCGAGAGCGCCGGCGAAGAGGGCAACGCTTTCCGGCCGCAACGCCCCTACGCCATCAAGTCCGACACGGTGGACGAGCCGCATGATCCGGCCACGATCGACGCGCAGAACGCGTACCGGATGGCGATCAAGGCCGAAATCGATGCAATGGAAGCCGCCTTCAATCATCAGGACCCCGAGCAACGAGTTGCGGCGGCTGCCCCGCTGGTGGACATGGAGGAAATGGTCGACTTCTACCTGATCAACGAGCTGATGCGTAACAGCGATGCCTTCTGGTCGAGCACCTACCTGCACCGCCCGAGCAACGGCAAGATCATGTTCGGTCCGCTCTGGGACTTCGACCTGTCGGCCGGCAACGATGACAGCGCCGAAAACCCGAGTGCCATACGCTGGTGCCCGCAGGGCTGGTTCGTGCGCTGGGTGAGCAGCGACTATGTCGAGCCGATGCTCCTTGACCCGGAGTTCCAGGAGCTCTTGCTGACGCGCTGGGCCTACATGGAAAGCCGGCTTCCCGCGCTCTGGAGCTACATCGACCAGGCCAGCGCCAACATGGAGGAAGCGCAGGGGCGCAACTTCACGATCGGCAAGGGGGATCTCACCCAGACCGTGTGGCCGAACTACACCGTCTTCCCCACCTACGGGCAGGAGGTTGACTATCTCAAGCAGTGGCTCCAGGCGCGGGCAGCCTGGATCGGCGATCGGATCGACTCGCCCGACACGGGGACTCCGGGTTGCGCTGCCTGGGCAGCGGACCCCCGCTGGGCTCCCTACATCGTCGCCGAGTAAGCGTCCGGCATGCGCTGTTGCCCTCCAGCCGAAGGGGCAACAGCGCCTGCAACTTCCCTTCAGCGCTACCCGTCACCCGGCGGGTAGCGCATCGTCCTTTGCCCTGACCAGGGCGTGCAGCACCCGGTTCACGGGCGTTGCGATCCCCAGCCGCTCACCCTCGCGCAGCACATAGCCATTGATGAAGTCGATCTCGCTGCGGCGTCCACGGGCAACATCCTGCGCAGTGCTCGAGCGTTGCGCCGGCATGGTGTCGGCAATCGCCAGGGTGTCCGCCAAGATGCTCCCGGGCAGTGTCGCGCCGCTGGCCTTGCATACCGCCTGGCATTCGCCGATGACGTCCGTCATGATCTCGCGGAAGCCGGGCCTTGCCAGCAGTTCCCCATAGGGCAGTTGCGTCAGTGCGGACAGGGCATTGTAGGCGCAGTTGACCGTCAGCTTGGCCCACAGCGCATCCTGGACGCTTGCGGTGACGCGCGTCTTCACGCCGGCTTCGCTCAGCAGGCGCGCGGCTTCCTCGCTGCCGGCCGACGGGCCGATGACGAGTTCTCCCCGGCCATGGTGGACGACATGCCCCGGCCCGCCCATCTCGGTGGCGACGTAGACCACGGCGGGCACCGCCTCGCGCCCGAGCACCGCGGTCAGTCGCTCGGCGTTGCCCACGCCGTTCTGCAGGCAGAGCACGGTGGGATCGGCCGCGAGATGGGGTTTCATCGCGGCGCCGGCCGATTCGGTATCGCCGGACTTCACGCAGAAGAGCACCAGGCCCGCACCGGTGATCGCCTGCGCGGAATCACTGGCCGACAGAGGTAGGAAGCCGTCGAAATCCTTCGACTGCAGGCGCAGTCCGCGTTCATTGACGGCTTCGACCAGGGCGGGCCGCCCGATCAGGACGACTTCATGACCGGCCTGGTGCAGCCGGGCGCCGTAGTAGCACCCCACTGCGCCAGCTCCCATTACAGCAATCTTCATGACATCTCCACAGAATGATCAGTGATCGGCCAGGCGCGCGGAGCCCACGACATGGATGCCGGGCTGCGGTTCGATGGCCGCCTCGAGCAATGCCTGGGCGATTCGCGGCGCCGGGTTGATGCGCCAGCGCTTCGGCAGCAGCGGACCCGCGCGTGCGAGCGCCAGCGCCGCCAGCCGCTCGCCGCGGCGGAATTCCTCGCGCTCGCCGCCGATCAGGCCCGGGCGCACGAAGCTGAGCGAGGCAAAGCCTTCGGCCGTGAGCGCCTGCTCCAGTTCCCCCTTGACCCGGTTGTAGAAGAAGCGCGAACCGGCGTCCGCGCCCATGGCGGAGTTCAGCACATAGGTGGGCGTGTCGTGCGCATGCGCGAGCCGTGCCACGGCCAGCGGATAGTCGTGATCGACCCGTCGAAACGCATCGCGCGAACCCGCCGTGCGCATCGTGGTCCCGAGGGTGCAGATGACGGCATCGGCGCGCCACCACTCGGCCTGCTCGGGAAGGCGATCGAAATCCACCAGCGGCGCCGACAGTTTCGGATGGCCGCGCAAGGTGCGGCGGGTGGGCGCCACGACCGCGCGGACCCTGGGATCGGCCAGCGCCCGCTCCAGGACATGGCTGCCCACCAGGCCCGTGGCGCCGACCAGGAGCAGCTTCACCGTGTCCGCCATGGTCGGCTCGGGATCAGGCGTGGGCAAGCCGCTGCACCGACTCGCCCACCGGTACATCACCCCGGGTCAGCTCAACGATGATCCGGTTCACCGCGGGCCGTTCGACGAGTTCGACGAGCGTGGCGGCGACATCGTCGCGCGTCACTTCGCCGTAGGGAATGGCCAGGCCGGTGCGCACCCGGCCGCTGCCGGGATCGTCGCGCAGCGTGCCCGGGCGCAGGATGACCCAGTCGAGATCGGTCTCGGCCAGGTGCACGTCGGCGAGCTTCTTCACCGCCATGTAGTTCTCGAACGTGGATGATGCGGCGGGCTTGCCGCGACCGGCTTCAGGAAACGCCGATACCAGCAGGAAGCGCCGGATGCCGGCCTGCCGGGCGGCGGCAACCGCGAGCTCGAGGCCGCGGCCATCGATCGCATTGGTCATCTCCGGCCCACCCTTGCCGCCGGCGCCGGCCGAGAACACCACCACGTCGCTGCCGGCCATCAGTGCGGCCAGCCCGTCGACATCGAGCTCGAGCAGGTTGCCGGCCACCGGCGTGGCGCCCAGCGCCCGCAATTCGACGGCCTGCTCGGGATGGCGATGCAATGCGCGGGGCTCATGGCCGCGCGATGCCAGTTGGCCTGCGAGGCGGCGGCCGACCTTGCCCGCGCCACCGACGATGAAGATCTTGCTCATGGACATCCTCTTTCGCGATCAGGAAGGGCGCAGGGCAAGCCCTGCCATGGATGCGGGTGCAGGGCTATGATAGGTCGCAAGCAACCAGGCACGCCCATCGCATGAGCACACCGCCCCAGGACTCCCGTCCCGAACCGGACGTCGACAAGAGCATCCAGCCCTACACCGGTCCGGCCGGCGGCTGGGGGGCGCTGCGCGCGGTCGCCCGGGCGATTCGCGAGCAGATGTCGCCGGCGCGTTCGGCCGGGGCGCTGCGCCGGGTGAACCAGCCGGCGGGCTTCGACTGCCCCGGTTGCGCCTGGCCCGATCCGCGCCATACCTCCTCGTTCGAGTTCTGCGAGAACGGCGCCAAGGCGGTGGCCTGGGAAGCTACCTCCCGACGCGCGACACCCGGGTTCTTCGCAGGCCACACACTGTCCGAACTCTGGGAATGGTCCGACCACGCGCTCGAGAACGAGGGCCGCCTCAGCCATCCGATGGCCTACGACGCGGAGCAGGACAAATACCTGCCGATCACCTGGGAGGATGCGGCGGCGCGCATCGGGGCCGCGCTGCGCGAGTTGCCCGATCCGACCATGGCCGAGTTCTACACATCGGGGCGCGCTTCCAACGAGGCCGCGTTCCTGTACCAGCTCTTCGTGCGCGAGTACGGCTGCAACAACTTCCCCGACTGCGCGAACCTGTGCCACGAAGCCACCAGCGTCGGCCTGCCGCCCTCGATCGGCGTGGGCAAGGGCACCGTATCGCTCGACGACTTCGAGCATGCCGATGCCGTGTTCTGCATCGGCCACAATCCCGGCACCAACCACCCCCGGATGCTGGGCACCTTGCGCGAGGTGTCGCTGCGCGGGGTGCCGATCGTGGTGCTCAACCCGCTGCCCGAGCGCGGGCTGGAACGCTTCACTTCGCCGCAGCAAGCGGCGGAGATGCTGACCGGTCGCTCGGTGCCGATCGCCTCGACCTACTTCAAGCCGAAGATCGGCGGCGATGTGGCGGTGTTCAAGGGCATCATGAAGGCCCTGCTCGAAGCCGATGCGGCGGACCTGGCGGCGGGCGGATCGGGCCTGCTCGATCGCCCCTTCATCGCCGGGCACACGAACGGCTTCGAACCGCTGGCGGCCGACCTGCGGGCCACGCCCTGGAACGGCATCGAGGAGCGCTCCGGCCTGACCCGCGCCGACATCGAGTCGCTCGCCGACATCTATGCCCGGGCCGAGCGGGTGATCGTCTGCTACGGCATGGGCCTGACCCAGCATCGCCACGGCACCGAGAACGTGCAGCAGCTGGCCAACCTGCTGCTCCTGCGCGGCAACATCGGCAAGCCCGGCGCCGGCATCTGCCCCCTGCGCGGGCACTCCAATGTCCAGGGCGACCGTACCGTGGGCATCACCGAGAAGCCCAATGCCGCCCTGCTCGAAGGCATCCGGCGCACCTACGGCTTCGAGCCGCCGGCGGAGCACGGCCACGATGCCGTCGCTGCCGTGCAGGCGATCGCCGCCGGCGAATCGAAGGCGCTGGTCTGCCTGGGGGGCAATCTCGCGGTGGCGATGTCCGATCCGCAGGCGACCTTCGCCGCGATGCGCAAGCTCGACCTGGCGGTGCATATCGCCACCAAGCTCAATCGCTCGCACCTGATCCCCGCGCGGCAGTCCTTCCTGTTGCCCTGCCTCGGGCGCACCGAACTCGACATGCAGGCGAGCGGACCGCAGTCGGTGACGGTGGAGGACTCGATGTCGATGGTGCATGCTTCCCAGGGCCGGCTGATGCCGCCTTCGGAGCACCTGCGCTCCGAACCTGCGATCGTCGCGCTGCTGGCGCGCGCCACCCTGCCCGACTCCAGGGTGGACTGGGAAGCCATGGTGGCCGACTACGACCGGATTCGCGACGGCATCGAATCGGTGTTCCCGATCTTCGCCGGCTACAACGAACGCATCCGCAACCCCGGCGGCTTCTGGCTGGAGAATCCGGCCACGCACCGGCGCTGGAACACCCCGGACGGCAAGGCGCACTTCCTGCTCGCCTCGGCCC
>Ga0172382_10010522_pt1 | contig 12385 bp, 9 predicted proteins | sample Leawel138RmetaG_FD_122245 | JGI IMG/M metagenome (GOLD analysis project Ga0172382, IMG submission 122245) | Leachate microbial communities from a municipal landfill in Southern Ontario, Canada - Leachate well 138R metaG | ecosystem: Engineered > Solid waste > Landfill > Unclassified | place...
AACAACTGATGAATCAGTTGATGAAGGTACTCTAAAGGCAAATCTTGTTGGGATATTCGCTTTGATTGCACCTTTAATAATATCAGCTGAAGGTCTCTGTGTCGCTAGTAAAAGGTGAATACCAACTGCACGTGATTTTTGGGTTAATTTTAAAATACTTTCTTCAACTTCGCTACCACCACTTAACAATAAATCAGATGCTTCCTCAATAATTACTACAATCCGAGGCATTTGCACAAAATTAGGAGCGTCGCTTCTTCTTTCGTAATAATCACTAACATTGACAGCTTTAAAACGCTTTAAGATATCATAACGATTTTCCATTTCTTTAACCATCCATCTTAAAGCTTCTATTGCAACTTTGGTTTCATCGATAATTGGTGTAATTAGATGTGGTAGATCTGCAAATTGTTGTAAATCGACCTTTTTCGGGTCGATTAACATCAACTTAACCGCATCTGGTTTATTTCTTGTTATTAACGAAACGATAATTGCGGCGATGCATACAGATTTTCCTGATTGAGTGGAACCAGCTACCAAACCATGTGGCATTCTTTCGATTGAAGTATATACCGGTAAAGCATCAATATCCAAACCAATTCCTAGAAGTAACGGATCTTTTGATTTTAGAAACTCTGGATTATCAACTAAATCACCAAAGAAAACTGACTCTCTAATCCGATTTGGAACTTCAATACCAACAGTGTTTTTTCCCGGAATCGGTGCTTCAATTCTGACAGATATCGCAGAAAGATTCATCTGGAAGTTATCGATGATTGAAGTGATTTTTTTAGTAGGCACTCCAGAACCTAAAGATATTTCATAACGAGTAACAGTTGGACCCATCGTATAATTAACAACGTTAGCTTCAATACCAAATGATATCAAAGTTTCATTGATTATATCAATATTATCTTTTACCCAAGTAGGTTCTGTTTCTGTCTTAGATTCACTTTTCTTAAACAAAGATATCGGTGGTAATTGATAAGGTTTATTAGCGGTTTCTAAATTGTGAATAATTGGTTTTTCTTTATTTTGATTATTTGACTTAGGTTTATATTCTTCATAGACGAAGTCATCATCAAAACCAATTTCTTCAACATCGCTTTCTTCCACTTCAGAATTACTGAAGATTACATCATCTAACTCATCATCGGGTAATTCTTCAATAAAGTCATCTTTAGGTCTGTCGTTCTTGACTAAATCATTTAAAACTTCATCATCTGGATCGGTTTCAGTTTCAGTTTCCAAACTCTTAGCCTTTTCAAAGAACTCGTCTACGGGAACTGTATCAACTTGACGATGTTCATTGATGATATCTTCAGCGAGGATGTCTGACTCTGGCATTGGTTTCTTTTTTAAGTCTTCATAGGTGAGCCCTTCTTCAGAAAAGGCCTTTTTATGGGTCCGATTATCAATTGAGATAAACTCATAGTAAGACGAACCAAAACGTTTTTGCGCTTCGTCTTTGGTGAGTTTTCTTTTTTTACGAAAAATATCATATTTTTTATCAATATCTCCACTGCCTTTACGGTCATTAGGGATACTTTTTACTTCTTTATTTTCAATACCATAAGGTGAAACATATGATTTTGTCATTTTGGTTCGATCTTCAATTTTTCTTATTTCCGGAATGAAGAAAGGACGATTGTCCTTGGTTCTAGACGATTTAGGAATAATTCTTTCTGGCATTTTACTTTTTCTAAAAAACATACTATTCCTCCTCGATTTCTAAAACTTCATCAAATGTTTGACTTGCGCTTTCGGTTTCTGAATCATCGTGCCTAAATAAAGACTTAGAATAAACATTGTTTGTTTCTTCACCGACGATAGCGATGATGAATTTACATACTTCCTTAGTTACTAACACTGTTGAGGGTTTAATCGCTAATTTTCTAAACCAATAGACTGGATTCGCATAATTAAGGATAGTTTTTCCAACAGACAACATCTTAGAAATTTTTAATGTCCGGTTAAGCTTCATTAATTTTGAATTATCGATAGCTTTTTTCTTATTGAGAATATCGATGATAGTAGAAATTTTATAATTCTTGAAATATTTTAAAATTTTGCCGTTAACCATAGTCTCGATTCTTTTGGTTATATAGTAGTTTAGTTCCAATAACTCATCTATCGATATTTCATATATTGGGTACTTAGCCTTAGGGTAATAGAATCTAGCAATTTCTTCTGCTAATTCTAAACTTAAATCCCAGGCTACCCGAAAATATGCATTATCAGTTAACCTAACAGTTTCTACTAACTGATTTTGCTTGGCTTCTATCATTTCCAAAATTACTTTTTCTTCCATCATTTCTGGTAATTTGGCCAAACGCTTCCTTTGCTTTTTTCTTGAACGATTAGTCGCAATGAAAGTTATCAATAAAGTTAAGAGGACGATTCCTGTTAACATACCTAAAACAAAATTTAAAATGCCCGGAACAGAGATTTCAAAGATAAAGGTATATACAGTTGTAATTTTTTCGATATAAACCATGAAATATCTCTCCTCTATACTAGATAAATTATATCTTAAAACCCAATAATAATCAATCGCTATAATAATTTGCATAATTATTATAACTGTGAGATAATTATTTAAAACTGCGAGTTTTTAGGAGAAATCACGATGGAAGAAAAATATTTAATCGCTTTGGATTTGGATGGGACAATACTTTATGATTTTGATTCTTTATCTGAATCATTAATTGATTTTATGAAAGAAATTCAAAATCAAGGACATAAGATTGTAATCGCAACCGGAAGACCTTTCAGAAGTTCAAAATTTGTTTATGATCGTTTCGGTTTAGATACCCCGCTGATTAACTATAACGGCGGTTTAATTACTCATCCTAAAGATCCTAATTTTCCTAAAGTAAACTATACAGTTAATAAGGAATTTATTATTGATATCTTTAAGAACAATCACGATCATATTCGCAACGCTTTTTGTGAAGTAAATGATGCGATTTACGTTCATAAAGAAGAAAAGGAAATCGAACCGCTTTTGCATCTTAAAGGTGCAACAAAGCTAGAGATTGGTAGTTTTGAAAAGACTTTAATCGATGATCCTAACGGCGCTATTATTATTGGAAAAGAAGGTCGGGGAAAATTAATAAAGGAATATATCGATAAAAAATACCAAAATAAAATTCTCTCGCGGATTTGGAATCTATCTGGAGAATACGACTCAATTATCGAGGTCTTTACCCCTGAATCAAATAAAGGTAAAGCATTAGAATATGTCGCTAAATATCTTGGATTTCCTCAAGAACTAGTTATCGCAATTGGTGATGGTCATAACGACATTGAGATGATTGAGTACGCTCATATCGGTGTCTGCGTTAAAAATGCCCATCCAGATTTAATTAAAAGTGCTGACATTATCTTAGAACATACAGCTAAGGATAATGCAGTATATCGTTTCTTAGAAAACTTTTTGAATATGTAAAGAAAATAACTGACTCTTCTTTAGAGCCAGTTATTTTTTTCGTCTTCTTCTTTCTGCACGACTCAGTTTTGGCTGTAAAACGCCTTGACCGATATTGTTTTGCATTTTTTCAATATTATCAGGAGCAATTCCTGACAAACGTTTCATCATCTTAGTTTGTTTTTCAAGCATTGAGATTAAACGGTTAACTTCAGTAGTGGATCTTCCTGAACCTGAAGCGATTCGATTTCTTCTTGATGAAGAACGATTGATTAAATCCGGATTTTTTCTTTCTTCATTAGTCATTGAAGAAATAATCGCTTCAATATAAACAAGTTGTTTATCATCAACTTTGTCCATATCAGCCATCTGACTCATTCCGGGCATCATTTTTAAGATACCGGAAAACTTACCCATTCTTTTAATCATTCGCATCTGCTTTAAAAGATCATTGAAATTGAAATTTCCGCTCATCATTTTTTCCATCATGTTCATAGCTTCAGTTTCATCAATTTCTTCAGTAGCTTTCTCAATTAAACTTAACATGTCACCCATGCCTAAGATTCTTGAGGCCATTCTTTCCGGATGGAAAACTTCAATCTCTTGTAGTTTTTCTCCGGTACCTGCAAACTTAATCGGAACCCCGGTGACTTTTCTAATTGATAGAGCTGCCCCACCACGGGTATCACCGTCTAATTTTGTTAAGATACATCCAGTTAAATCTAAAGCTTCGTTAAAGCTCATTGCTACATTAACGGCATCTTGTCCTGTCATACTATCAACTGTCAATAAAATTTCATCTGGTTTAGAAATTTTAGCAATCTGCTTAATTTCTTCCATCATCTTATCATCGATATGCAACCTACCGGCTGTATCGATGATTACTAAATCATAGCCTTTTTCTTTTGCGTATGCTAGACCAGATTTGACAATTGTTTCGGGATTTATCTGTCCCATTTGAAAGACTTCAATATCCAGTTGTTTACCAACAGTTTCTAATTGTTCAATCGCTGCTGGTCGATAAATATCCGCAGCGATTAATAGTGGTTTTTTATCGTTATTTTTTCGAATATAATTCGCAAGTTTTCCTGCAGTAGTTGTTTTACCTGCTCCTTGTAAACCAACCATAAGATATACGGTAATGTCACTGGAAAACCTAAGTTCTTCAGCTTTTTCACCCATAAGTTTTACAAGTTCATCGTTAACAATTTTTACAACTTGTTGCCCAGGATTTAATCCCTTAAGGATTTTCTCGCCGTATGCTAATTCTTTTACTTCGTCAGTAAATTCCTTAACAATCTTGTAGTTTACGTCAGCCTCTAAAAGCGAGAGTCTAACCTCACGCATCATTTCATCGATATCATTTTCTGTTAATCGTGATTTTCCTGTTAGCCTTCTTAAGGCCATCTGAAATCTTGATGTTAAATTTTCAAAAGCCATATTATTTCACCTTTTCTATCTTTTTAATTATAGCTGCTATATCAGAACTTAATGATTGTTCTTTTAATAAATCGATCAATTGATTTTGTAGAGTTTTAATTTCTAAAAGTTTTAATTTACTTTCAAACTCTTCAAGATGATTGATGATATTTTTTATCTGCAAATGTACAGCGTTACGACTTACTTTAGAAATATCTGCAATTTCTGAAAGTGAATAATCTTCAGAAAAATAATATAAAAAATATTCTCTTTGTTTGTCTGTTAATAACTCTTGATATAAATCAAATAGCTGATTAAGTCTAACTGTATCTTCTAATGAATAACTCATCTTTATTGCTCCTGTTCAAAAAAGTCTGAGAACAAACCATAGATGTAATCTTCAATATCAAAGTACTCTAAGTCAGTAAGCTTTTCTCCCATCCCTACGAAACTAATTGGGATTCCCATTTTATTTCTAATCGCTAGAACAATTCCACCTTTAGCAGTCCCATCTAATTTCGTTAAGATAATCCCAGTAATATCTGTAACCTCAGAAAAAACTTGTGCTTGGGATAAGCCGTTTTGTCCGGTGGTCGCATCGATTACCAAATAGGTTTGAAATTCCTCGCTATTGGTCTCGCGTTTAATGATTCGATTAATCTTGTCAAGTTCCATCATCAGATTTTTTTTGTTTTGTAAACGCCCGGCAGTATCAACCAATAATACATCGGTTTTACTTTCCTTAGCTATCTTTATCGCATCAAAAATCACTGAGGACGGATCACTTCCGGCAGCTTTTGCGATTACATCTACGCCGACTCTATCGCCTAAGATTTTTAATTGGTTAATAGCTCCAGCTCGAAAAGTATCTCCAGCCGCTAGCATCACTGATTTACCTTCATTCTTTATCTTATAAGCTAACTTACCAATTGATGTGGTCTTACCAGTTCCATTGACACCGACAAATAAGATTACAGTTAAACCATTTTGATTATACCTAATATTGGTATTTATTACTTCACCCTTTAAATAGAGTTCGAACATTTGATCAACGATGATATTCTCTAACTCAATCGGTTTTTGAATCTTCTTCGCCTTAACGACCTCACGAATATTCTCAACGAATTCAATTACTGTATCGACACCAATATCAGCCATAATAAAGATTTCTTCTAGTTTTGAAAAAAGATCTTCGTCAATCGATTTTGACTTTTCTAAGATATCTTTCAAAGAGGATAAGGAAGCATTTCTAGTCTTCATCATCCCGATTTTATATTTTTCCGCTTTCTTGCGTTTTTCTTTATTTGAAAACAATTTTGAAAATAATCCCATTGTTTCACCTCACCAAAAAATCTATAAGTATTATACCATACAATAGTTGAAATTTAAAAAGCATTAAATGAAAAATTCGCCTCCTAATTATTAGTTAAGGAAGCGAATTTAAAGGAAGGGTAAGTGTGTAAAACACTTTTAGGGAAACAATCACTTTATATTTGTGATTGCCTAATTAAATATTAACATAAAAATGCTTCTTTGGGCAAATGATGTTTTTGTGAAGTTTTATAGCTACTCGCATTCTTTTCCATCGATACAGAATACTTTTCCCGATTCATCTTGAACTACAACATTATCACAATTAGGACAATTTTCATCTACTATCTTAAGTGGAGATATATATTTACATTTAGGGAAACCTGAGCAAGCTAAAAACTTATTGCCTTTATTCTTTCCTTTAGTTGCGGTTTTAACCAACAGGGTTCCTTTTTCACATTTTGAACATTTGACTCCAGTATCAAAATCCTTAGGCTTATCCGGTTTTTCTTCTTGTTCAATATATTTGCATTTAGGATAATTAGAACAAGCAACGAACTCACCGTATCGGCTTTTTCTTATAACCAAAGGTGAACCGCATTTTGGACAAGCTTTTCCTGTCTCTTTTGGTGGGATTTTTTCCATATTCTTCTTGGCTTCATTGAACTCTTCAATAAAGTTATTGTAAAATTCCTTTAAAACCGCTAATTGGATTTCATTTCCATTAGCAATCTCATCGAGTACCTCTTCCATTTCCTTTGTATAATTAGCACTGATTAATCTCGAAAAGAACTGTTCGAGTTTTTCAATCGTTAGTTTCCCTTGTTCTGTGGGAACAAATAATTTATTTTTCCCAACACTAACATAGTGACGTCTTTTCAAAGTAGAAACGATTGTCGCATAAGTAGATGGTCTACCAATCCCTAACTCTTCTAAATCTTTAATCAATCTTGCTTCTGTATATCTAGAAGGTGGGGAAGTGAAATTTTGTTTGGATTCTACTTTATCCGCTTTGATTTCTTGTTTTTCTTTAAACTTCTCAAAACCTAAGCCCTCTTGATCTTGTTCATCATAACTAGAAGTAAGTTTTAAATAACCATCAAAGATTTTTTTAGAACTTGTCGCTTTGAAAATAGTTTGATTGTTTTCTAGCAACAAAGTAGTTACTTCATTGATAGCTGCGCTCATCAATGATCCAAGAGCTTTGTCATAAATTAACTTATAAACCTTATATTCATTGGATTTCAAATACTTTTTCATCATTGCTGGTGTTCTTTTAACACTTGTTGGTCTTAAGGCTTCATGAGCATCTTGTGAGTTTGCTTTTTTCTTTTGTTTCGGATAGTATCCCAAATACTCAGAACCAAACTCATTTTTAATAAAGTCTCTCGCATCATAGACAAAACTATCCGCTAATCTTGTAGAATCAGTTCTAATATAAGTAATTAAACCAATTTGCTCTCCATCAATATCAATACCTTCATATAAACTTTGAGCTGTTTTCAAAGTGTAATCGGAACTATAACCAAATTTTGAACTTGAAGTTTGTTGGAGTGTTGAGGTTATAAGTGGTGGTCTAGGGTTTGAACGATTTAACTTCGTGCTAATCTCACTCACAACAAAGTTTTCTGTCATGTTTTTTAGAATTTCATCAACTTCTTTTTGACTATGAATTTCTGGTTTTTTATCATTTAATTTAAATAGTTTTGTTTCCAAATCACCGAAGTAAGCAAATATTTCATGATACTCTTCAGGAATGAAACTTTCAATTTCTTTATCCAAATCAACAATCAGTTTTAAAGCAGCTGATTGAACTCTACCAGCTGATTTACTCTTGATTTTTGATTGAAGTAGAGTTGATAGTTTAAAACCGATTATCCTATCTAGCATTCTTCTGGTTTCTTGAGAAGAAACTAAATCAGTATTTATATCTCGAGGATTCAAAAAAGCGTTTTTAACTGCTTCTTTAGTTATCTCATTAAAGACAACTCTCTTAACTGGTTTATCGCCAATTTTTAGGGTTTCTTTTAGGTGCCAAGAGATAGCTTCTCCTTCTCTATCGGGGTCGGTAGCCAGATAGATTTCCTCTGCTGATTTAGTGAGTTTATTTAATTGTTTTACCAAGTTTTCTTTGCCTTTAACAACTCGATAATTTGGTTCAAAATCATTCTCGATATCAATTCCTAATCCACCTTTTCCAGTGGTTGCTAAATCCCTGATATGCCCTACACTCGCTGTGACTGAATAGTCTTCCCCCAAGTATTGTCCAATTGTTTTTGATTTAGCTGGAGATTCGACAATTACAAGTTTTTTTGTCATAATACACCTCGCTCTTATATAATATACGCATATTTTTTTAAATGTCAACCGTTTTTATTTAACAAAAACTACTGAGAATTTCTTAATAATATTTATATTATTACTAAAAAAAATAGCAAGAAAAATTTCTTTGCTATTTAAAACCATTGATAATAAATGTCATTCGATCTTTATTTTGCATATCTTTTAATGTGAAAATTTTAGCTTCAGGATAATGCACTTTAGCTATTGCCTGCAATTCTTCTAATTTATCAAAACCATGTTCAAAAGCGATTATGCTTTTTTCTTTTAAAATAGCTTTACTATCAGAAATGATTTCACGGTAAAAATCTAAACCGTCTTCCCCACCGAACAAAGCAATGTGGGGTTCATTATCATAAATTAAGGGATCTACTTCCTCACTAACAGGAATATACGGTGGATTAGATACAATTATATCAAATTTATGATTTAGTAGCGGTTTTACCATATCACCCTGTAAAAACTTCACTTCTGCCTCTAAATTTTCAGCATTTTCTTTAGCCAAACTTAATGCATCAACACTAATATCAGTAGCCCACATGTTAAACTTAGGTTCTTCTTTTTTTAGGGCGATTGCCAAACAACCACTTCCAGTACCGATATCCACGACATCGACCGCTTTGCCAGAAAAAAACTCATCATAATAGTAAAGTACATTCGCGACTAATTCTTCGGTTTCAAATCTCGGAATTAATGCTGTATCTTTTATCTTGAACTTGTAACCAAAAAAATAGACAAACCCGATAATCTGTTGTACGGGTTTGTTTTTTTCTAAGTAAAGCTCTAAAGCAGAATGAAAATCAGCTATTGCTTTTTTAGGCATCTCATCTTCGTAATATAAATAAAGGTCAGTTGGTGTTAAACCAGAAAAATGCAACAACAATAATTCACAAGCACTGGCTTCTTTACCTATTTTACGGGCTTTAGCTTTAGCGTCTTTTAAGACTTCCTTGTAAGAAGGCATTATTGTTTCTCCAATTTCCGCTTTTGTTCCTCAGCAATTAAAGCTTCAATCACCGGTTCTAACCTACCGTCGATGATTCGGTCTAATTGTTGAATTGTTAGGTTAATCCGGTGATCGGTAACCCGGTTTTGCGGGTAATTATATGTACGGATTTTTTCCGAACGATCACCACTACCAATTTTTGACTTTCGTTCAGCGCCTTCTTTATCTAGTTTTTCTTGTAACATCGCATCATATAAACGTGAACGTAAAATTCTTAAAGCAGAAGCTTTGTTTTCGTGTTGTGATTTACCATCTTGACATTGAGCCACAGTGTTTGTGGGAACATGGGTAACTCTAACAGCTGACTTGGTCGTGTTAACAGATTGTCCTCCTGGTCCAGATGAACAAAAAGTATCAACCCTAACATCTTCCATATTCAATTCAAAATCAATATCCTCAGCCTCAGGTAAGACAACAACAGTACTTGTGGAGGTATGAATTCTTCCACTTGATTCAGTTTGCGGTACTCTTTGTACACGATGGACTCCTGATTCATATTTTAAAAATGAATAAACGCTATCGCCACTAACCATAAACTCGATTTGAGAAAATCCTCCGGCTTCGCTTTCTTCAGCATTTAAAACTTCAATCTTCCAATCCATAGTTTCTGCATATTTAGAATACATTCTAAAGAGATCTCCAGCAAAAATATTTGCTTCATCCCCACCGGCAGCTCCACGAATTTCAACGATAACATTCTTCTCATCATTGGGATCTTTCGGCACCAACATCAATTCTAATTCTTCTTCTAGTTTAGCAATTTTTGCGGTGGATGATTCAAGTTCCATTTCCGCCATTTCTTTGATGTCATTATCTTTATCTTTAGCCATTTCCTTTAAATCATCAATCTGATTTACTAATTGCTTATACTCACGAAATTTTAAAACCGGTTTTTCTAATTTCGAGTATTCTTTAGCTAATTCTGTTACTTTTTTTATATCGGTAGCAATTTCCGGTTTTGCCATTTTTTCTCCGATTTCAACATACTTAGCTTCTAGTTGTTCTAAACGATCTATTAACATAAAACTCTCCTATTTATTTCCTTGAGAACGTATTGAATTTCGAGGTCTCTTTGGTGAACACCAATTCAAAATCATCAATTGTTCCATGGCGGTTTTTCGCAACCGCAAATTGTGTTTCAGTTTTATCTTCCTCATTATATAAGAAGATAATGATATCAGCATCCTGCTCGATTGAACCTGATTCACGTAAATCCGACATTCTCGGTTTACGATCTTCAGTTTTACGAGATTCGATACTACGAGATAACTGAGACAAAGCAACAACCGGAACCTTGAGTTCTCTGGCTGTTTCTTTTAATACCCTTGATATCTCGGAGACTTCTTGAACTCGGTTACCACGATATTTATCGGAACCGCTCAAGAGTTGTAAGTAGTCGACGATTACTAAATCCAGTTTGTTATTTTGTTTAAGCTTACGACATTTGCTTCTAAGCTCCATTACTTCAACGGTACCTGAATCATCAAAATACATATTCATCGTCTTTAATTTATTGACAGCAGTCTGTAAAGCTTCCCAATCTGATGAGGTGAGTTGAGCTTTACGAATACTGGTATTGTGAATTGATGATTGTGCAGATAAAAGTCTGAGCATTAATTGCTCAACGCCCATTTCCAAAGAAAAGAACGCTATATGCGGTTTGCTTGGTAAAGCTCCGACATTCATCGCAACATTTAAAGCAAAAGCAGTTTTCCCGATCCCTGGTCTAGCTGCAACGATTAACAAATCTGACCCCTGTAAACCTAAAATGATTCTATTTAAATCTTTAAATCCTGTGTCTAAGCCGATAACATTATCTACGGCTTGTTCTCGTTCCGCAAGTTTATTGATGGTACTTTGAGCAACTTCAGCTACGGAAACGAAATCAGAACTTCTTCTTTTTTCTGTAATTTCAAAAATTTCTTTTTCAACTCTATCAATAAAATGCGGAGGATCAACTACCTTTTTAGAATCAGTAAGAAGTTCTCCAAATTTTTCTTGCAATCTTCTTAAAACACTTTTATCTTTTACGATATTTATATATTCTTCTAAATTAGCGGTTGAAGGTACCACTGTAGTTAAATTAAGTAAAAAATCTCTTCCACCGATTCTTTCAAGTTCACTGGTACTTTCAAGGTAATTACTTAAAGTAACAACATCAATTGAGTTTTTATGGTTAAAAAGATATAGCATTCCTTTAAAAACAATCTGGTTGCTGGGACTATAAAAGTCTTCAACCAGAAGTTTATCCGCAATGGTATTCATTTCGTTATTATCGAAGAAGACTGAACCTAAAACCGATTCCTCCGCCTCTAAACTGTAGAGAACTGATTCCATACTGTAAATTTCTCCTATACTTGTTCTAAAACTTGAATGCTTATAGTAGCCAAGACATCTTTATGTAACTTGATTGAAACATCGTAATTACCTAAAGAATTAATATTATCAGTTAAATCAATTTTGCGTTTATCAACGCTGATATCGTATGATTTTTTTAATTCATCAGCAATTTGTTTAGAATTAATTGAACCAAATAATTTGCCAGATTCACCGATTTTCACATATAGTTTAATTGGGCTTTCTTCAATTTTTTTCTTTAAATCAAGAGCGTTTTGATATTCTTTATTCGCTTCTTGTTTTTGTTTTTCTAAATCCTCGTTCAAGCTTTTTATATTAGCTTGGGTAGCAGCAATTGCGTGTTTAGAAGTTAATAGATAGTTACCATATCCAGTAGCCACTTCAACAACATCGCCTTTTTTACCTTTACCTTTAACATCTTTAATTAGGATTAGTTTCATAGATGCATCCTCCTTATAACTGTCTTTGACAATTGCTTTCAATTTTTCTTCAATTTCGTTAGGCGATCCGCCTTTAATCTG
>Ga0172382_10010525_pt1 | contig 12384 bp, 11 predicted proteins | sample Leawel138RmetaG_FD_122245 | JGI IMG/M metagenome (GOLD analysis project Ga0172382, IMG submission 122245) | Leachate microbial communities from a municipal landfill in Southern Ontario, Canada - Leachate well 138R metaG | ecosystem: Engineered > Solid waste > Landfill > Unclassified | place...
AACAGGTAAACAAGCCACGCCCAACAAGGCAGCGATCAGTCTCAGGAATTTCAATGGGGATCTCCGAACGCAATGGAAAGGCTTCGGCCTTGATTATACTCAGCCCTCCTGCGGCAAGCGCGGTTAAAATGCGGCGGATTCAAGCCGTGAACAGGCGTTTTTCACGCCGACGCGCAGGCATATCTTATGCCTGCGGGGTGAGGGTTCAATGAAAACAACTATCATCGAACTTACGCTCCACCGCCCTGCCACGGTAATATTCGCCTTGTCAACAAGAAGAACGCCCGGTCACAAGCTGTTGCGTCACGTGACATCCGCGTTTTCCAGCCGCGCCAAACGAAATTTTTTCGCGTATCCTCGGCACATCGGCTTTTGAGCCTGGTTCAGTTATTCATTTTTTGATGCCTGTCTATGGCGACTCCTTCGCAACCAGCTTCACCCGTCAGTCTTTTCGGACTCGATTTCCGGCCGGTTTCCTTTGATGCCGCCGTTAATGAGCTGAGTCAGCACATCAACAGACGTGACAGGGCATCCATCGTTTCCACCCCCAACGTCGACCACATCGTCCGCCTCAGCAAACAGCCCGAGCTGCTGCCCATCTATCAACACGCGGACTATCTGTATGCTGACGGCATGCCTGTCGTGTGGTTCAGCCGTTTCATCAAAAAACCCTTGCCTGAACGCGTCACCGGGGCGGACTTGTTCGTTGCGTTGTGCCATCAAGCGGTGCGTCATCAATGGAAAGTGCTGATCATTGGCGGAACTCCCGGCAATGAGACCGCGCTGACCGAGCGCTTTGCGCAGTGCTATCCCGGCCTGAATCTGACCATCCTGGCGCCGTCCATGCAATTTGACCCGGCAGGGCCGGAAGCCGACGCATTGATCGCACGCGTCCGTAACGAGCAGGCAGATCTTATTTTCTCCTGCTTGGGCATGCCCAAGCAGGAGCGGCTAGCCGCTCGCCTCGTCGGCGAGATCGGGCATGGCCTGATACTGTGCGTTGGCGCAGCCATGGAGTTTGCCATTGGCCTGAAGAAAAGAGCACCGCGCTGGATTCAGCAAGCGGGCTTCGAGTGGCTCTGGCGGCTGTTGAGCGATCCCGCCCATCTTTGGAAGCGTTATCTGGTCAATGACCCCTACTTTCTGGTCTTGTGCTGGAAAGCCTGGCGCAACCCCAGCCGCCAGGACTGATCCGGAACCGTCATGAGCCTTGGTAAGCTTCCTCCTCATTTGCGCTTGTTCTTCAGTCTAGCCGGGCTGGGCACCGGTGCCATCTCCATCCTGTGCTATGCGGCGCTCAGTTTCCGGATGGGCGTGCCGCTGGACCAGCTGAATCTTCCCATCGCCTTTGCAATCGGCCTGTCCGCCTTCGTCGTCTTCTACCGTTTTCAGCAACTGATCAGCACCCGCACCATTCCGTTCATGCTGTGGCGCGGCTTGGTGACATGGTCTCAAGTCGTGATCCTGGTCCTGCTGTTCAACTTGATCGCGCCCAGCGCCACCCCGGCGCTGACGCGGGAACTGCTGACCCAGTGGGCACTGATGACGCCTATCGTGCTGCTGCCCGCCTTGGTGGTCATGCGTATCCATGCCACCTATCTGTATAACGGCCCGCGCTATGTGCGCCATGCGATTTTCGTCCTGCCCGGCTACCAGGCGCAGACGCTGGCGATCCGCCTACGGCGCTCACCGTCCATCGGCATCATTGTTGATGGCTACTTTGGCGATCATGACCCGCAGCTGGACCCGACCCCGACTCAGCAGGGCTTGAAACACCTGGGTGCGCTGGGTGACGTCGTACCGCATCTGAAGGCGCAAAAATCCAATATTGCTTTCATCAGCATGACCTTGATGCGCACCCCCTACGCTCAAGAGATCCTGGATCAGCTCAGCGACTCGACCGCCGGGATTTACCTGGTCCCGGAGTCTCCGTCCTTGCACGACTTCCAGGTCAATATCGACAATATGGCTGGCGTGCCGCTGCTGAAACTGCATGACACCCAGATTCTGGGGGTGGCGCGCGGCATCAAGCGCAGCATGGACGTTATTGTGGCAAGCATGATGCTGTGCGCACTGGCAATCCCGATGGGCATCATCGCGCTGATGGTCCGTTTCAGTTCCCCCGGCCCGATTCTGTTCAGACAGACGCGCTACGGCCTGGAAGGTCAACCGATCCAGGTCATGAAGTTTCGCTCGATGTACGTCAACCAGCCCGAACCGGGCACGGTCAAGCAGGCCACGCGCGACGACCCGCGCATCACGCCGATCGGACGCATTCTGCGCAAAAGCTCACTGGATGAACTGCCGCAGCTCTTCAACATCCTGAACGGCAGCATGAGCCTGGTCGGCCCGCGCCCACATGCCGCCGAGCACAATGAGTTCTATCGGCAGCAGATCAAAGGCTATATGTTGCGTCACACCGTCAAGCCCGGCTTGACGGGTTGGGCCCAAGTGAACGGTTTGCGCGGCGAAACCGACACGCTCGACAAAATGATGAAGCGAGCCGAGTACGATCGCTACTACATCCAGCACTGGACGCCGCTGCTCGACATCAAGATCCTGTTCCGAACGGCGCTGCTGGTGGTGCACGATGAAAAAGCGTATTAAAAAATCGCTATTCACTCTTCCCGGCCATCCCTTATGGATACAGGCATGTCAACGATTATCCGCCTCCCCTCGATTTCAGTTTGTATCGCCACCCATAAGCGGCCTCAACAGTTAGCGGTCTTACTCGACGACTTACTTGCACAAACCCTGCGTCCATCCCAGGTCATCGTCGTCGATAACGATCCAACAGAAAGCGCCCGCGCAACCGTGACCGAAAAAGCAAATGCGCATCCCGAACTCAATTGGATCTATGACACGCAGGCGGTAAAAAACATTTCATTGACCAGGAATGCAACCATGGCTCATGCGACTGGGCTATGGCTGGCCTTTGTAGACGATGACGAGCGGGTGCGACCTGACTGGTTAGAGCGGTTGTACGAAACAGCGGTTACGCATCAGGCCGATGGCGTTCTCGCCCCTGTTGTCCCCATCCTGCCTGCGCACGCTCCTGAGTGGCTTCAGCGCGGGAGCTTTTATGAGAACCCGCGCTTCCCCAGCGGCACCATTGTTCCCTCGAACGTCTTGCGTATTGGCAATGCGCTACTTTCCTCTGCCTATGCAAAAAAGCATTTTTTTGATCCGCGCTATGGCCTTACCGGCGGTGAGGATCTTGACTTTCTGCTCCGATTGCGTCACTGCGGGGCTGTGTTGGTTTGGTCCGATGAAGCCATTGCCGACGAAGGAGTAGCCGAAGCACGCATGCGCTTGAGTTGGATACTCAAGCGCGCGCTGCGCGGTGGGCAGGATTTCGGCCGCTTTTATTTGATGGGAAGATTTGGATACGTTGGGTTTTTCCAGAAACTTCTGTTTTTTTTTCGATCTCTGTTGCAAACAGGAGTAGCTTTTCTACTCTTTCTAGTCTGCTTGCCAACAGGAAAATCCAAGAGCTATCAATGGTTGAGAAAAACAGCGGCCAACCTGGGTAAACTATCTGCTTACGCGGGCTTGCACTACAAAGAATACTCATGAGCGCTTAATCAAGATGGCCATTCATTTCGTTCTCTTTCTCCTCGCACTGACCCCATCGCTATCCGCGCTGTATCTTCTCTTTCTCACCCTGCTTTCCGCAGCTGTCCCCTGTCCTCAGCCGCAATCCCGCTCGCTGCGCTTCGATATTCTGATCCCCGCTCACGACGAAGCCACCGTCATAGCCTCCACAATCGGCTCTTTGCAAGCCCTCAATTGGCCACGAGAAAACTACCGCCTCATCGTGATTGCAGACAATTGCAGTGATAACACCGCTGATATCGCCCGCAACGTCAACGCCCTCGTCATTGAGCGTAATGAACCAAACTTGCGAGGCAAAGGCTACGCCATTGCATTCGGCGCCGACTACAGCGCCCACAGTGGCTTTGCCGACGCTATTGTGGTTGTTGACGCCGACTCTCTCGCGTCACCCAATCTGCTGGAAGCTTTTGCCGCACGCATTGAACAAGGCGCACAAGCACTGCAAGCCAATTACGGCGTATCCAACCCTGATGCCTCATGGCGCACGCGTCTGATGACGATTGCCTATGCGGCCTTTCATGCTGTGCGTGGACGGGCGCGGGAGCGTCTGTCGGTCTCCTGCGGCTTGCGCGGCAATGGAATGAGCTTTACTCATGGCCTGCTGGCGATGCATCCACTGCAAACGTTCTCCTTGACCGAAGACATTGAACAAGGCGTGGTGCTGGGTCTTCAAGGCATCCGGGTTTGGCACGTCGATGAAGCCAGGATTGATACCGAGATCCCCAGCAGTGGCGGCAACGCGGCTAGCCAGCGCGCTCGCTGGGAGTTCGGCAGGCTTGAACTCGCCCGGAAACATGCAAAATCGCTTTTCTATAACAGCATCAAAAACAGCAATAAGATTAGCCTCGACCTGGCCGTGGACCTGGTACTGCCTCCGCTCAGCCACCTAGCGCTGCTCAACAGTGTGCTTCTGCTCGCCGCTTTATTACTGCCTCTCTTCATTGGCTTCAACGCCTTCCCCTGGCTGACTGTAGCACTGATAAATATGCTTATTTACAGTCTTTATATTTTTCGGGGATGGCAACTCTGCCCGTTGGGCTTACGCGCCTTGCTCACTCTTTTTTTGGCCCCCTTTTTCATGCTTTGGAAGCTCTTGATTTTATTGAAAAGCAGCGGTAAAAAGCAGTGGGTTAAAACTCGGCGCAACGCCGAAGAGGATGCGCCGTAAGAGATAAGCACGCAACTAAAAAATTCTAACCTCTGCGATAAGTTGCTTATTGCCGCTCTGCAATTTAAGCCCATGTTTATATCGAAATCTCATGAAAAAAACGAAACGATTTCATGCACTAGACAGCTTTCGTGGCTTATGTGCCTTATCTGTCGTAGTTTTTCATCTGCATGTCGCCAATTCCGTAACTGAGCTGCAGTTTTTCCGCAATGCGGAAATTTTTGTGGAATTTTTCTTTGTACTTAGCGGGTTTGTTCTGGCGCATGCCTATGATGCGCAGCAGGAATTGGATTTCCGCCGCTTCTTCGTCGCACGCTCATTTCGGTTGCTTCCATTGCACTTATTCGTCTTGGCAGTTGTCATTATCCTAGAGCTAGCAAAACTGGCTGCCGCCCATGCCGGAGCGCACTTCAATACTCCTCCATTTTCCGGCTCAACAGCGCTTTCTGAACTAGTACCCAACGCGTTGCTTTTTCAGGCTTGGACTCCGTGGACCGAAAACCTTAGTTTCAACTACCCCTCCTGGAGCATCAGCATCGAATACTATATGTACCTGATTTTTGCTTGCACAATGTTGTTGAGCCACGCAAAACGGCACATATTATGGATTTTCATCTCGGTCTCATTTTTTTCATTATTATATTTCGATCTTCATTTCCCCACCGTGTACGCAGCTCGAGGCTTGTCCTGCTTCTTCGCTGGCGCGTTGGCGCTACTTTTTTTCAGAAACATGCAAGGAAAAATAAGACCGAACATGATAGCTCTGTCACTTCTTGAGGCAGCCCTGTTAATTACTATCATTGCAGAGTTATCACTGACACCCAAGGTTGATACCTTGCTGTGCAGCATATTGTTCTGCTGCTGCACCATTGTTTTCGCATTTGAAGAAGGGCTGATTTCAAAGATATTACAGAAAAAATTTTTCTTGTTCTTGGGCCGCATCTCCTTTTCAATCTACCTCATTCACACAACAGTAATATTTTTTTCGATGCTTCCCTTCAATTTGGCCCAAAAGATCACGGGAGCCCCCCTAATAGAAACCATAGGAGAACTTAAAGTATTGGACTTGGGAAGCAGCATTTTAAACAACTTGAGCGTCGCTTTTGTTCTCATTCTTGTCGTCATCATCTCACATTTTACCTATACTTATATAGAGCTGAAAGGCCAAGAAATGGGGAAAAGAATAATAAACAAGCCTACCCAGAGTGCGAAACCAATCTGATCAGCCTGTGCATTCTACTCCAGGTTAAACACACTACGTCATGCTCCTGTCCATCCAATATTTGCGCGGCATCGCTGCTCTCATGGTCGTTATCTTTCATCTGCTGCCTCAGATGGAGCGCAAAGGCTATACTTTTTATTGGCCAGACTGGTTGTTTGGTGGTGTGGATGTATTTTTCGTTATTAGCGGTTTTATTATGTGGATCACAACCGCGAATCGTACGGCAACGCCCATGAAATTTTACAAGCGGCGCATCATTCGCATTGTTCCACTTTATTGGATATTAACATCGTTCATTGTAGTGGTTATGCTTGTCAAGCCCACTCTACTACAGAGCACACGGTATGATTTTTGGCATATCATTTCATCATATTTTTTCATTCCCTCATTAGCTCCAGGATCGGAAGAACAAATTCATCCAGTCCTTCACCCTGGTTGGACACTAAATTATGAAATGTTTTTCTACTTACTTTTTGGGCTATTGCTGTATTTACCTGAACGGTTTCGTATTGTTGGCATGACTATCATCATGAGCGTCCTGGTGGCTTACGGAAGCCTAGCATCTACGCTTTCTATTAGCAAAAACCCTATCATTGTTTTTTATACTCACAACATCATGATCGAGTTTATGATCGGCATGTTGGTAGGCCACTTCTATTTAAAGAACAATATATTGTCCTCTGCGAAATGGGGTTGGTCTCTATTAATAGCAGGATTTTTCCTTCTGGGATTGTTACCTGAAGCACTCCCAACCTTACCCCGTGTCGTTATTCTCGGACTACCCGCCACCTTGATCGTAATTGGCGCGTTAAAGCTGGAAGCTACACCTCAATTGCCAAAGTGGCCGTGGCTGCTACTACTCGGCAATGCTTCATATTCAATTTATCTTTCACATACAATGACCTTATCGGCAATCGGGCAGATATGGCGTCGCGCAATTGAACAACCATCCTTTTTCAGCTATATGCTTTTTGGCATAGTTGGCATCAGCGCATCTATCATGATTGGCGTGTTCACTTACTACATAATTGAAAGACCAGTGACTCAACGGCTGCATAGTCGCACCTGAGCCATTCTTGCAACCCGCTCATAGGCCTGGCGGCGTGAAGCGGGGAAGCCGGTGACGATTTCCGTCGGGAATAGACTTTGCGTCATGTGGGTACGTAAAAAACGAATTGGCAACGCCCTTGCAATCAGGTTCTGCGCCGATCCATCAGCGCCCAGGCAATCGTGCCCGCATCCACGTATTCCAGTTCGCTGCCCGCCGGTACGCCACGCGCCAGACGCGTGACCTCCCGCCCTTTGGCGCGCAGGATTTCCGCCAGGTAATGGGCGGTGGTTTCCCCCTCGGCAGTAAAGTTGGTGGCCAGGATCACTTCCTTGACATCGGCTTCGAGCGCGCGCTGAAGCAGCTTCTCAAAGCCGATCTGGTTCGGCCCGACACCGTCCAGCGGGGAAAGCCGCCCCATTAGGACGAAATACAGCCCTTCATAACTATGGCTGGACTCGACCATGTTCTGGTCAGCGGGCGTTTCCACCACGCACAGCAGGTGCTGGTCGCGCTTGGAATTTGAACAGGTCTCACACACGTCCAGCTCGGTGAACGTGTTGCAGCGCGAGCAATTGCGCAGGCGGTCCACCGCATTGGACAAGGCCTGCCCCAACTGGCGCGCCCCTTGCGGGTCGTGCTGCAAGAGGTGATAGGCCATCCGCTGCGCGGACTTGGCGCCCACGCCGGGCAAACGCTTGAAGGCGTCAACCAGCATCGATAAGGACGCCGGGCCAACGCTTTTGTCTACCGCCATGGGGAAGGTTCGCGAGCAGAGCTCGCTCCTACACAGGATGACGCAAGGCGACTCATTGCTTGATCCTGACTTAGAACGGAAGCTTCATGCCCGGCGGCAAAGGCATGCCCGCCGTGACCGACGACATTTTTTCCTGCGAGGTGGCCTCCGCCTTGCGCAGGGCATCATTGAACGCGGCGGCGATCAGGTCTTCGACCATGTCTTTGTCGTCTTTCATCAACTCGGGATCGATCTCGACACGCTTGACGTCGTTGCGGCAAGTCATGGTGACCTTGACCAGGCCGCCGCCGGAAGCACCCTCAACCGTGATGTCCGCGAGCGCTTCCTGCGCTTTTTTCATGTTCTCCTGCATCTGTTGCGCTTGACGCATCAGGCCTGCAAGCTGTCCTTTCATCATGATGAACTTCCTTCCAAAGGTTGTGGTTCCGGTTCAACCGGTCGAATCGAGTTCGGCTCCACTTGCGCATCGAACAGGGCGACCATCTGCTTTACGACGGGGTCGGCTTCCACCGAAGCGCGCGCCTGCTCCAGCCGCGCCTGCTGCTCGGCCACGGCAACCGCATGGGCGGTTTCCGTACCGGTTTCTCCGATGTCAAAGCGCAAGCGGACACGGGTTTGAAAATGTTCAGAGAGCGCTTGGGTCAGGCGTTCAGCCGCCATACCCTCGCTCAAGCCTCGGGCGGGCACCCGCAACGTAACGGTGTGACCCTCCACGCCCACCCATTCGCTCTGTTGCGCAAGCTGCGCCGCCATGCCCTTCAAGGGCAACGAAGCCGCCAGGCTGGGCCAAGGTTGGGTCAGCGCGATGGCGAAAGGTGCCTGTGACGCGCCGGGGGTCGATCGCACCGCAGGGGCCGGTGATGAGATGGGGGCCGGTGGCGTGATGGGTTCGCGGACAGAGCCCGTTCCTACCCCCGATGCGCTCACTGTAGGAGCGGGCTCTGCCCGCGAATTCGTCGGCTGCGGGCGCTCCGCGAACGTCGACGGCGAACTCGTCTCATCAAACATGGGCACCGGCTCATCCACCCAGGAAGGAGGCTCAGACGACGGCGGAGGCGGAGGGGGAACACTGGCGCGGCGCGGTGCGGCGGCGCTCGACAAGGCGGGCAGCGCTTTCAGGCTTGGCGCGGCCGATGGTGCTTCAGCACTGCGCGGCGGCGCGGGGTCCGGACGCGGTCCGCCGCCAGGCGCGTTGCGTTGTTGGGTGGCGGCCCGTGCAGCGGCCAAGGCTGCGGCGGGGCCCACCGGCGCCTGAGGCCGCTCAGCGTGAGCGCTCGGTGTGTTCGGTGCACTGGGCGCATTGGGCGGCACAGCGGGACGGGTAGCGGATTGGACCGGCTCGCCGCCCTGGCCGCCGTCCGACTGGACAAAGGCGAGCATGCGCAGGCAAGCCATGACAAAACCCGCATATTCATCCGGCGCCAGCGCCAGTTCGGCCCGGCTGTGCACGGCAATTGAATAGAACAAATGCAGATGGTCAAGCGACAGCGCCGCAGCCAGCGCCCGCAGCTCATCAAGGAAAGGCGTGTCCGGTGACACCGCGTCCGGCACCTGTTTGAGCAGAGTCAGCGTGGAGAGCAGTTGCGCCAGCTCTGACAAGGCGCCCGAGAAAGACAGGCTGCGCGTGGCCAGCTCATCCGCCACCGCGACAATGTCCGGCCCTTGCGCACGCACCAATGCGTCCAGCAAACGGATCAAGTGCCGCTGGTCAATCGTGCCCAGCATGGTTCGCACCGCATCTTCCGATACGCTGCCCGCACTGTAGGCAATAGCCTGGTCCGTCAATGACAGCGCGTCCCGCATGGAACCGGCCGCCGCTTGCGCCAGCAGGCGCAAGGCATTGCGCTCATGCGGCACGTCTTCCTGTTCCAGCAGGTGCTGCAGGTGTTCGACGATGGCTTCGGGCGGCATTTGCTTGAGGTTGAACTGCAAGCAGCGGCTCAAGACCGTGACCGGGATTTTCTGCGGATCGGTGGTGGCCAGGATGAACTTGACGTGCGGCGGCGGCTCTTCCAGCGTTTTCAACATGGCGTTGAACGCATGGCCCGAGAGCATGTGCACTTCGTCGATCATGTAGACCTTGAAACGTCCCGCCGTGGGCGCGTAGACGGCCTGTTCCAGCAATTGGGTCATTTCATCGACGCCACGGTTCGAGGCGGCGTCAAGCTCAACATAATCAACGAAGCGTCCGGCATCAATGGCCTGACAGGCCTGGCATTGTCCGCAAGGCTGCGGCGTAATGCCCTGTTCACAGTTCAGCGATTTGGCCAGAATGCGCGACAGCGTGGTCTTGCCAACACCGCGTGTGCCGGTGAACAGCCAGGCATGGTGGAGGCGTTGCGTGCTCAGCGCATGCACCAACGCACGTACGACGTGTTCTTGTCCGACCAGCGTATCAAAGGAACGCGGCCGCCATTTTCGAGCGAGCACCAGATAAGTCATGGACGGATTGTAGCTGCGCCAGCGGGCCGGGGGTGTTGGGACGAGCGCCGGGCGAGGAATGGCCACTGCGCTATGAGAAAGGGGCGAGCCTGACTTCGGCACTAACGGTTTACAGCTGTGGCTGCTTCGTTCCCGACCTGACCAGGTTCACTGCTCCGCTATGCGAAGGGGCCCGCCAAGAGAAAGTGTAGCAGGACTCGGGATTTCTTGCTTTGCCTTTGACAGGGAGCACGTCATGCCCCCGCTTCTGCCTTGTTCACCGGGATATTTCCGCTTATTAAGCAGGCTCAGCCTCCAATTTGGTCACGGCACGGCTCCCAGTCGCCATTGCGTAGCGGGCCAGGGTGCGCATCGAGGGCAGCGTCCGACCGCTTTCCAGTCTGGCAATGCTGGATTGCGTCGTGTGCATGCGCTTGGCAATCTCATCCTGGGTCAGGCCAGCACGAACCCGCGCGGCAATCAATTCGCGTGCAAGGTCAAACTCCGGCGCCTGCGCGTCGTATTCGGCCCGCGTCTCGGGGTCTGCCAGCAAGCGTGCTTTCAGTTCGGTCAGGTCAGTCATGGATCAAGCTCCGTAAACGTTCATATTGCCAGCAGCTCATCTTCCGCAATGGGCATCAGCTTTACACGCCACACCGTGTTTTTACACGCAACGGCGCAGGTCCATGACCCAGCCTGGGACAAACTTGTCGCAGCGCAAGCAGCACGCTCCGATGCAACAAAAACACGGGCATCCCAGTATCACTTGGATTTTCTGGCGATTTGCAGTTACCATTAACTCATCTCGGCTCTTTTGCCATGGGATCAAGTGGCGCCTCGGGGCCCCTCCTGTGCGTACTTCTTATAAGCAAACCCAGGAGCCTAGCCGTCGTAGGCGCCCGCACACCTCATCCGTGCATCACGAGGCTGAACGATCCGAGTCCCGTCATTCCCTGTAATTTAGATCAGCATATACCGCGCAACCGCGATTCAGCCCATTGCGCATACTCCCTGAAGGAAAATCATGAGCGACGCGATCCAGCACGTGAGCGACTCCAGCTTCGATGCCGACGTACTTCAAGCTAACGGCCCGGTCCTTGTTGACTACTGGGCGGAATGGTGTGGCCCTTGCAAAATGATCGCGCCCATTCTGGAAGAAGTCGCGGGCACTTATGCTGGCAAAGTCAAAATCGTCAAACTCAACGTTGACGACAACAACGCCACGGCCAGCAAATATGGCATTCGCGGCATTCCCACCCTGATGCTGTTCAAGGACGGCCAACCGGTTGCCACCAAAGTCGGCGCTCTGTCGAAGTCGCAACTGGCTTCCTTCATTGACAGCTCACTCTAATTCCCACGTACCGGGCGTCCGGACCCGCCGAACGCCCGCCTCTTATCAACCTCGACCCATCTTGCGCCCCGTATCCGTCCGCCAGCCATGCTGCGCTTCCCGACGCCTTACCTGAGCACCCGCCTCGGCGCAAAGTCCTGATCCAGGACGTGTCATTACTCTGAACTCCCTCGGAGCACCCCCTGAGATGCATCTCAACGAACTGAAGGCACTGCACGTTTCGCAACTGCTGGAAATGGCAGCGACACTCGACATCGACAATGCCAACCGCTTGCGCAAGCAAGAATTGATGTTCGCCATCATGAAGCGGCGAGCCAAACAAGGCGAGTCCATTTTCGGCGATGGCGTTCTCGAAGTCTTGCCAGATGGCTTTGGCTTCCTGCGCTCACCCGATACGTCCTACCTGGCCAGCACGGACGATATCTATATCTCTCCGTCCCAGATCCGCCGCTTCAATCTGCACACCGGCGACTCCATTGAAGGCGAGGTCCGCACCCCGAAAGACGGCGAGCGCTACTTCGCGCTGGTCAAGGTCGACAAGGTCAACGGGCAGGCGCCTGAAAGCATGAAGCACCGCATCATGTTCGAAAACCTGACGCCGCTGCACCCGAACAAGCCGCTGCGCCTGGAACGCGACATCAAGAGCGAAGAGAACTTGACCGGCCGCATCATGGACATTTTCTCGCCGATCGGCAAAGGCCAGCGGGCCTTGCTGGTTGCCAGCCCGAAATCCGGCAAGACCGTCATGATGCAGCACATCGCGCACGCCATCACGGCCAACCACCCGGACATGACGCTGATC
>Ga0172382_10010530_pt1 | contig 12382 bp, 11 predicted proteins | sample Leawel138RmetaG_FD_122245 | JGI IMG/M metagenome (GOLD analysis project Ga0172382, IMG submission 122245) | Leachate microbial communities from a municipal landfill in Southern Ontario, Canada - Leachate well 138R metaG | ecosystem: Engineered > Solid waste > Landfill > Unclassified | place...
ATATTTGTTATTATTTTTCGGTATTCGCAATTCAGTAGTCAGAAGTCAGAAGTCAGTAGTCAAAATACCCCTAGTATAATGCTTCTATTCCGCAAAATTCATTGCTATAGAGACGACGGCACACCGCAAGCACGACTAATTGCACCTTCTGCTATGTCAATCTTTAAAATACCGGTTCTTTCATTCTGACTCCTGAATTCAGATTACTGAATTCCAAGTAATTACTATTATTTCCTCTTTTGGCAAAATCCAAACAAATGTTTTTAAGCACAGAAAAAAGGCAGGGGTTACCCTTTACGGTTAAACCCCCACCGTTTTCTTTACTCGGCTACCGCAACCTGTTCTCCCTGCTTGCCTTCAAGCACTGCATCAGCCATTTTGCTGGTCAACAGTCTGACCGCCCTGATGGCGTCATCGTTACCTGGTATAATATAATCAATTTCATCGGGATCGCAGTTGGTATCTACGATGGCTACAATGGGGATGCCCAGTTTGCGCCCTTCAGCCACAGCAATGCGCTCTTTGCGCGGGTCGATAACAAACATAGCACTTGGCAGACGCCGCATATCCTTGATGCCGCTCAGGAATTTACTTAGCCTTTCTTTTTCGTGCATTAACTCGGCTACTTCCTTCTTGGGCAGTTTTTCGGCAATTCCGTTTTGTTCCATGCGCTCCAACTCGTGCAGTCTGTCAATACGCTTGCGAATGGTTTGGAAGTTGGTCATCATACCACCCAACCAGCGCTGGTTCACATAAAACATACCACATCTTTCAGACTCTTCCCGAACTGATTCCTGAGCCTGCTTTTTGGTACCAACGAAAAGAATTGAGCCACCATCCTGAACAACGGACCGTACAAAGTTATAGGCTTCCTCAACTTTTTTGACGGTTTTCTGCAGGTCGATAATATAAATACCATTTCTGTCCGTAAAAATAAAAGGTGCCATCTTGGGATTCCATCTCCGGGTTTGGTGCCCGAAGTGAACGCCTGCTTCAAGCAATTGCTTCATTGAAATTATGGCCATTAGTTACACCTCCTCCCACCGGTTTTTCCCTCCGCGGTCTTCATCTTCCGGCAAGACCCCATAAAGGGGGACCGCCTGCCAAAATCGGGCCGCGTGTGTATTTCGCACCAGCATGTATTCTAACACAAACTTCAGGTGGTGGCAAGATTACCCGCCAATAAAAAACGACCGCTCGAGATGCCGCGGCCATTTAATTCCGATATACTATTGCTGCTTTAGACGATCCAGTTCCTCAAGCAAACGATCGTTAAGAACTTTAATGTATGTTCCCTTCATGCCCAGTGACTTGGATTCAATAACCCCGGCGCTTTCAAACTTGCGCAGGGCGTTCACAATAACGGACCTGGTGATACCCACCCGGTCTGCAATTTTACTGGCCACCAGTAGACCTTCGTCGCCCTCAAGTTGTTCAAAAATATGGTGCACAGCGTCCATTTCAGAATAAGAGAGCGTGCCCAGTGCGATTTGCACAGCGGCCCGTTTTCTGGCTTCTTCTTCCATCCGGTCCTGCCGGGCCCGTAATATTTCCATACCCACAACAGTGGCACCCAGTTCGGCCAAAATTAGGTCTTCATCGTTAAAGTTACGATCATATTTGGCCAATACCAGCGTTCCCAATCTGGTGCCGCCGCCCACGATAGGAACCACAGTGGTCACCTTGCTGTACTGACATTTTTTATCATTTTGAAAAGCGCAAACGTTTAATGTCTGACAGATGTTGGCATGGGTTTCAGTAATTCTTAGTAGATTCTCGTTATAGTCCTCGGGAAAACCGGCCAAAGATTCTACGATATCTTCCATGATTTCACAAACAAAACCTCTAAGGTAAGTATACCCCAAAACTTTCCCCCGACGGTCAAGGATATAAACGCTGCACTCTATATTCTCACTCAGGATTGCGGCAATTTCCTTGAAGTCAACCGGATAGCCCGCTGATTTTTGTAGTACCTTATTTATGGAACGGGTCTTTTCCAGCAAGCCTCTCAAATCTCATCGCCTCTTTTCTGAACTAATTCTCATTTAGTTTGGAAGATAATTAGTAAATAGTAAACATATATTTTAAAATACATTTATATTTTGCCACAACGAGGAAAATTAAACACATGTACTGTTAAACAATAACTCGTTAAGTTCTCTTTTCGCTAAATTAAAGGATATACCTGCTTAAATCACTGTCCCCAGCGATACCTGCAAGCTTTTGTGACACGTAATCCTCACCAACGTCAAAAGAACCGACGGGTAAATCCGCGGCCTCAAAAGAAATGTCTTCAAGCAGCTTCTCTACAATGGTGTGAAGCCTTCTGGCACCGATGTTTTCCGTTTGCTCATTTACAGTATACGCGATTTCGGCTATTTTCACAAGGGATTTTTGCGAGAATTTGAGCTCAAGCCCCTCAGTGCGCAATAATTCGATATATTGTCTGATTAAGGAATTTTTTGGTTCAGTTAATATTTGCAAAAACTCATCCTTGGTAAGGCTGGATAATTCTACTCGAATCGGAAAGCGCCCCTGCAATTCAGGAATCAAGTCCGAAGGTTTAGACATGTGAAACGCCCCGGCGGCAATGAATAAAACATGGTCTGTTTTAACCGGGCCATATTTGGTCATCACTGTGGAGCCCTCTACAATGGGCAAAATATCCCGTTGTACCCCGCCCCGGGAAACATCAGGTCCTGCGCCGCCATCCCTTACTGCTATTTTGTCGATCTCATCAAGGAAAATAATGCCGCTGTTTTCAGCCCTGTTTACTGCAGCAGTTGAGACCTCATCCATATCAATAAGCTTCTGTGCTTCCTGCTGAGTAATAATTTTACGCGCTTCAGATACGGTTACCCTGCGTTGATGTCTCTTTTTAGGTATAAGATTGCCCAGCATGTCGCCAATATTAATCCCCATCTCCTCTACCCCGGAACCGCTAAACACTTCCATCATCGGTGGCTTGGTATCTTCCACTTCAATTTCAACAAACTCTTCTTCCAATTCACCGCGGTCCATTTTTTCCCGTAGGGTCTCCCGTTCAAAACGGATACGACTGGCCATTTGTTCGTAACGAGTTTCATCTCCCTGGTCCGCTGTCTTGGTGGTACCAAAAATCATTTCCAGCGGATTCTTGACCTGTTTATTCTGCTGCGGCATTGGGGCCAATAATTCAATAATTCGCTCACCGGCTAATTTCCTGGCTTTATCCTCTACCTGAGCCATTTTTTCCTGGCGGACCATCCTTATAGATGTTTCCACCAAATCACGAACCATGGACTCAACGTCCCGGCCGACGTACCCCACCTCGGTAAACTTAGTGGCTTCTACCTTAATGAATGGCGCACTGACCAACTTGGCCAGCCGCCTGGCAATTTCGGTTTTTCCCACACCGGTCGGCCCAATCATGAGGATGTTCTTGGGCATAACCTCGTCCATTAAATCCTCGGGTAGCTTATTCCGACGGTACCTATTGCGCAGGGCAATGGCCACGGCTTTTTTAGCCTGTCCCTGACCTATTACATACTTATCCAGTTCAGCTACTATTTCTTTGGGTGTAAGTGATTCCATCAACGAATCCCCCCGGTTTCTATTAAGTAGTCAGAATTCAGTAGTTAAAATTCAGAATGTCCGAAGAACATGCTTCCAGGATAGACCACCATGCCGCTGGTACGGCACTGCAATTGATAGAAAAACCTCAGCATTATGTCATTCTGAACGAAGTGAAGAATCTTAAGATCCTTCGCTGCGCTCAAGATGACATTATGATAATCCATTCTGACTCCTGACTACTGACTCCTGAATTCAAAAATAGTTAAAGTGTTTCCACGGTAATTCTGTCATTAGTGTACACACATATTTCGGCAGCAATGGCCAGCGCCTTTCCCACTACCTCAGTTGCTGGCATGTCTGTGTGTCTTGCCAGCGCTCTAGCGGCCGCGAGTGCGTACGGCCCACCCGATCCCACGGCAACAATGCCATCATCTGGTTCAATTACTTCACCGCTGCCGCTGATGACAAGAATACACTCTTTATCCGCCACCACCAGCAAGGCTTCCAGACGACGCAGGTACTTGTCGGTACGCCAGTCTTTAGCCAGCTCCACTGCTGCTTTTTTCATGTTCCCCTGGTAGCTGTCCAGTTTACCCTCAAATTTTTCAAATAAAGTAAGTGCATCTGAGACTGAACCGGCAAAACCGGCCAACACCGCATTTCCGTGCAAGCGGCGCAGCTTGCGCGCATTATGCTTCAGCACGGTATTCTGGCCGAAAGTAACCTGGCCGTCACCGGCTATAGCTACATCCTGGTCTTTTTTAACCGCCACAATAGTAGTGGCATGAAAATCGCTCATTGTATTCCCTCCGTAAATAAGGTAGCCGTTACTATGCAGGCATATCGAATTTAGTAGTCATAATTCAGCATTCTAAAATGCCTATACATCCAGGGTTTTACACCTAACTCCTAAATCTAGGATAGACACAGTTAACCTTTTTTACGCCTCATGCTCTGGGATGTGTCTTGTCGTAGATACGCTTGACACGTTCCCGGCTTAGGTGTGTATATATTTGAGTGGTGGAAAGACGAGCGTGTCCTAAAAGTTCCTGCACCGCCCTAAGGTCCGCGCCGTGATCCAGCATGTGGGTAGCGTATGAATGGCGGAAAGTGTGCGGGCTGGTTTCAGGATCAATTTCCGTCACAGCTGCATACCGTTTAATCAACCAGCGCACACCGCGATCAGTCAACCTCCCGCCCCGGTTGTTTAAAAAAAGGGCATCTATCCGGCCGGTGCGTTTACCCATCAACATAGGCCGGGCTTTTTTTATGTATATGCTTAAAGCGTTGACAGCATGTTCCCCCAGCGGTGCGATTCTTTCCCGGTTACCTTTACCGGTAACCTTGACGGCGGCTCGCTTAAAGTCCACATCACCGATGTTAATCCCCACCAATTCTGATACCCTGATGCCCGTGCCGTAAAGTGTTTCCAAAACCGCTCGATCACGGTTACCGAGTACACTGCTGCGTTCCGGGATCTCTACCAGTTTGATCATATCCTCTTCGGCCAGAAACCCGGGCAGTTTTTTTTCCCGCCTGGGGTTACTGATCCGGCGCAACGGGTTTTCTTGTAGTACCCCTTCCCTGCAAATATGGCGGTAAAAGGAACGCCAGGAAGAAAGCCGTCTTGATATTGTGGCACCCGCTTTGTTTCTTATCCGCATGTCTGCCAGGTAGTTCCTGAATAATATGACAGTGATTTCCGACGGGTGTAGAGTAAAATCGTCCCGGCTTAGTTCGCGAGCAAAAAAGGTCAGCCCGTCAAACAGATCCCGCTGATAGTTTTGCACTGTATGCGGGGAGGCGTTCTTCTCTGCTTGGAGATAAAACAAAAAACCATCAATATAACCGTACACTTGCTCCACTCCTCACAGCCCAACCGATTTCATCCAGCTTTCCAGGCCAGCCAGCGCTCTTTGCGCGTAGGTGGCATTACGCTTTTTACGTTCCCTGATTTTTTCATCCAGCGGTGGGAACAGCCCGAAAGTAATATTCATGGGCTGAAATCTATTTGGGTCCGCGGAAGTTATGTAGTAAGCCAACGCACCCAGTGCAGATTCACGGGGCGGAGCCAGCGGTTGTCGTCCAAGTAGTAACCGGGCGGCGTTAACACCTGCTACCAGGCCCGAGGCAGCCGATTCTACATAACCTTCAACACCGGTTATTTGGCCGGCTAAAAATAACCGGCTTTCATTTTTGCATTGATAGGTTGGATGCAAAAGAACGGGTGAATTAATATATGTATTGCGATGCATCACCCCGTAACGAACGTATTCAGCCCGCTTGAGCCCGGGGATCATACTGAACACCCTTTTTTGTTCACTCCACTTGAGGTGGGTCTGAAAGCCGACAAGATTTAAAAGAGTTCCAGCGGCATTATCAATGCGCAATTGCACAACTGCGTAAGGTCTCCTGCCTGTATGCGGATCTATAAGACCAACCGGTTTTAGCGGGCCAAAGCGCATGGTGTCCATTCCCCGCCGGGCCAAAATTTCAATGGGCATACAACCTTCAAAGTTTTTTTCCTGATCAAAATCTTTCCGGGGTGCACGTTCGGCTAACGCCAGCGCATCCCTGAACAACTCATATTCTTCCCGGTTCATTGGACAGTTAAGATAGTCAGCGGTTCCCCGATCATACCGAGAAGACCAGAAGGCCTTGTCCAAATCAATTGAATCCAAAGCGACTATAGGAGCCACAGCGTCGTGAAAATACAGGTTTTCACGGCCTGTAATTGTTTTAAGTTCATTCGCCAGTGCTTCGGATGTAAGCGGCCCCGTTGCTATTACCGTTATACCACCTTTATGGCCGGCGAACTCTTCCCGAACAACTTCTATCAACGGGTGATTCTCCAGCGTCAGGGTTACTGACCGGGAGAACCTTTCCCTGTCTACGGCCAAGGCGCCGCCGGCTGGAACCGAATTTTCATCGGCACACCGCATGATAATAGAATCCATCTTACGCATCTCTTCTTTTAACAGACCAACGGCATTTTCAAGTGCCGCAGCCCGCAGGGAATTGCTACAGACCAGCTCAGCAAAATGCCCGGTATGATGAGCCGGAGTATTCTTAAAAGGACGCATTTCGTACAGGCGCACAGGTATCCCCCTGCTGGCGGCCTGCCAGGCGGCCTCAGAACCGGCCAGCCCTGCACCGGCAATGGTCAGGGTTTGTGGCAAGTTATTCCCCCCAAAGTGTTTTGATTGATAAATAATGGCTACAGTATGATATTGCAGCGAGCGCCTTCACGTCAGGCGCTCTTCTTGCCGTTCCCCGGATTGGGCAGCATCATTTTCATCTTCGTCATCTTGAACAATTATTTTACCGCTGCATTCCTTATCAATGCACCGGTATACTTTTTTACCCTTGGTATCTTTAACAACCGTTAAGCCGCCACATTCAGGACACTTGCGATTGGTAGGCTGATCCCAGACAACAAATGCGCATTCAGGGTAATTACTACAACCATAAAACTTGCGTCCTTTTTTACTGCGCCTGAGTACCAGTTCTCCGCTGCAGCTCGGACAGGACACACCTGTGGGCTCCAAAAGCGGCCTCGTATTCCGACACTCTGGAAATCCGGGACAAGCCAGGAACTTGCCAAACCTGCCCATCTTGACCACCATGTTCCGGCCACACTGCTCACATACCTCTTCAGTAACTTCATCTTCTACCTGAATCTGCTCAATCTCTTTTTCAGCTATAATAAGCATCTCTCGGAAAGGGGTATAAAAGTCATCTAATATTTTAACCCAGTCAATATCCCCATCCTCAATGCCGTCCAACTTTTCCTCCATCTCAGCGGTAAACTCGACATCTATGATATCCTTAAAATATTTTTTCAGTAGTTCAACTACCACGAACCCTAACTCTGTAGGATAAAAGTTCTTTTTCTCCCTGATCACATATCCACGTTTGAGGATAGTATCCACAATGGGTGCATACGTACTAGGCCGACCAATGCCCTTTTCCTCGAGCACCTTAATCAGGGTGGCGTCAGTAAAACGCGGCGGCGGCTGGGTAAAATGCTGTTTGGGCACCAGGGCACGAAGTTTAAGTATCTCGCCCTTCTTAAGCGCGGGAAAAGTACCCTCTTGGTCGCCTTCTTCCTCATCATCGCGCCCTTCAATGTACACCTGCATGAAACCGGCAAACTTCATTATCGAACCGGCAACCCGAAAGATATATTTACCCGCGCTGATATCCACACTGGTGGTATCAAAAACAGCCGGGCTCATTTGGCTGGCAATGAAACGCTCCCAAACTAGTTTATACAGTTTAAATTGTTCCCTGGTGAGAAACCCCTTAACACTGTTAGGCTCTCTGGCCACCGATGTAGGCCTGATAGCTTCATGGGCATCCTGGGTCCGCCCCTTGGGGGCCGGGCGCTGTACTTCCGCCGGCGCGTAATCCGGCCCGTAACGTTGTGTAATAAACTCCTTGGCCTCTAGGGCTGCAGTTTCCGAAATCCTGGTGGAATCGGTACGGATATAAGTAACCAGGCCCACCGGGCCATCCTTACCCATGTCCAAACCTTCGTACAGCTGCTGGGCTACCATCATGGTCTTGCGAGCCGTAAAATTTAACTTACGGTATGCATCCTGCTGCAGGCTGCTGGTGGTAAAAGCTTGAGCTGGCTGCCTCTTTTTTTCGCGCTTGGTGACTGAGACCACTTCAAATGTTTCTTCTCGCAAATCGTCCATTATTTGCCGCGATGAGCTTTCATCCGGTATATGCGCTTTCTTATTGTCAATTTTGTGCAGTTTGGCTTCGAAAGCACTATTTTTACCTTTCAACAGTTTGGCGATCAGCGACCAGTATTCTTCGGGTACAAAAGCTTGTATTTCATCCTCACGATCGCAGATAAGACGCATTGCCACTGATTGGACCCGCCCTGCGCTAAGACCTTTTTTTACCTTACGCCACAACAGCGGGCTTAAGTTGTAGCCTACCAAGCGATCAAGGATACGCCTGGCCTGCTGTGCATCCACCCTGTCGCGGTCTATGGGGCGCGGTTGTTTTACGGCATTCTGTACCGCCTGCTTGGTGACTTCATTAAACTCAATTCTACAAGGGGTATTTTCATCCACGTCCAACATGTTGGCCAAGTGCCAGGCAATAGCCTCACCTTCCCGGTCCGGGTCAGAAGCAAGTAATACTCGGTCAGCCTTCTTGGTGGCTGACTTTAGTTCTTTAATGATATCCCCCTTGCCGCGGATGGTTATATATTTTGGTTTGAAGCCCTTATTTTCATCAACACCGAACTGACTTTTGGGCAGATCCCTGACATGCCCCATGGATGCCTTAATGGTATAATTCCGGCCCAGAAATTTCCCCAGGCTCTTTGCTTTGGCCGGTGATTCGACAATAACCAGCGTCTTAGCCACACTAATTCACCTCAATAATAATTGCGCTTCTTTGGTAAATGTATCCCGTATCGCGGTATTTTAGAACAGACTGGTTCACTAGGTCCTGGCGTAAAGCCTGCCAGGCATTTGTTTAATCAAACCTTTTATCTCCAGAAACATTAAAGCAGTCAATACCTGTCCGGCAGGTAAACCGGTTTTTTGGACCAGCATTTCCACTGAAACGGGTTGGTATTCAATGAGTTGATTCAACTGTTCTTCATCTGCACTCATTTTCAAGTGGCTTGAACTATCATTTGCATGCGGTGTAAACAGCACCCCCATACCCAACTCGGCCATGATATCCCCGGCGCTCAGCACCACCGCCGCTCCCTGTTTAATTAAATTGTTTGGCCCCCGGCTGTATGGAGCGGTTATCTGGCCGGGCACCGCCATAACGTCGCGACCTTGTTCTAAAGCTACATTAGCAGTGATCAGGGCGCCGCTTTTTTCCGTGGCTTCAACTACCACTACCAGCCTGGAGAGTCCGCTGATAACCCGGTTACGTACGGGGAAATGCCATGGTTCGGGCCGGGAGCCAGGCGGAAATTCACTAATTACAGCTCCTGTAGATGCAATTTCTTCTACCAGCTTGACGTTTTCCCGCGGGTACACTACATCTACTCCACACCCCAACACCGCCACCGTTCTACCGCCGCTCTTGATAGCTCCTTGATGGGCGGCAGTATCTATTCCCCTGGCCATACCGCTTACTACGCCAACACCTGCGGCAGCCAGATCCCGAGCCAGGCTTTCAGCGACACTAAGTCCATATGGTGAAGCCTGCCTGGAGCCAACCAGGGCTACGGACATATCCCGCAGACTGTTCCGGTTACCCCGCAGGTACAAAACCGGCGGGGGGTCGAATATATTCTTTAGCTGTTCCGGATAATCTTCGTCCGTATAAAAAAGCAAGGATATTTTTTTATTACCACTATCCAGAAAAGCGGCCACTTGGTCCAGATTCGTGTTTCGTCTCCGGTTTAGAATGTCGTTGTGGTATCTCGCCGGCATCCCGGGAACGGTCCCGAACTCCTTGTCCGGTGCGTACCAGGCTTTTGCTGGATCACCAAAGTGGTTTATAATTTCCCAGAATCGGCGGGCTTGTCCAGCCAGTATAATATGCCAGGCCAGCCAATAAACTTTGTTTTTATCCATCCCATCCACCATTTACGCCTTAGTTAATTACTTTTTAAATTATACGCACGTGTCACTCGAAGCAATATAATTCTTGCTAATAGAATTTGATATGCACTATTTTTCTTCACATAATGCACATTTTCAAGGTAAATTGTTATTTTCCTGCTTGTGCCATAATATCTATCGCCATATTATATACTTCACAGGCGTACGGAATCAACATCCGAAATACCAAACCGCACCGGAGACAGAACATTAAACAGTCGGTCAAGGTCTTGTCGAGCCTGAAAAATATCGGAGTAAGGATCACCAAAACGGTTAATCCGTTGGGAAATGTTCTGCATGTTATAGCAGGCATGATTAAAGTCTTGATACTCTACTTCATCCCAGGTTAACGGTGTAGATACCGGCGCGCCGGGTAGGGGCCTCAAACTATATGGAAAAGCCATAGTCTTACCCCGGCCATTTTGCAGATAATCAAGATAAACCTTACCTTTACGTTTGGCCTTACTCCTTTCCACCGTAACAAGGTCGGGGTAGGCCCGCAAGATTAACTCGGCCAAATATTTCATGGCTGCAGTTACCCGGGGGAACGTGTAATTGGCTTCCAATGGTATGAAAACGTGCATGCCGCTTGAACCGGAGGTTTTGGGAAAACCGGTTATGCCAAACTGTTCCAGAACACTACGGACAATCAGGGCCACTTGCTTTACCGCGCTAAAGGGAACACCTTCGGCAGGGTCTAGGTCAAACACCGCCAGGTCAGGGCAGTCAATTGCATCCATCCGACTAAGCCAGGCATGTATCTCAAGGCAGCCCTGACCGGCCATCCAGGCCAGAGTTGGGGTGTCGTTACAAACGATATAGTTGATTACCTTACGGGCATGTCTGACGGAATACGTTTCCACCCAGTCCGGAGCATATTCCGGGCATTCCTTTTGATAAAAAAAATTCCCTTCAATTCCGTCTGGGTACCTTTTCAACACCAGCGGCCTGTTGCGAATGTAAGGAAGCAAAACCGGTGCTAAATCGAGGTAATACTTAATCAGGTGCGCCTTGGTAATATTTTCATTTGGCCACATTATCTTGTCCAAATTGGACACAGTTAGCACCCGCCCCCCAATCTCAACTACTTCCCTGGCCTTTTCGCTCATTGCTCATACCTCAATTCAAAATAATTGTTCGCCTGCTGGTCTGCACTCCCGGGGATTCTTATCATTGCGCAGCCCCCGGTATACCGGGTGCCTAAGCAGCCCCTGCCCGGTGAGCGTCAGGTATTCCACCCGGCACACCATTTCGGGTATGACCCAGTGCACAGATCGCCCCGCAGGTTCTGCCATTTCCAGGCTTCTACGTTTAGCACCAAAAGCAGTCAGTTTGGTTAACAAATCATCTTCTTCAACCTGGTTGAAACCAGTCCCCACTAGCCCCTGGTAAACAAATTTCTTGCCATTCCAAGCACCCAGTACTAGCGAACCCAACCGTCGACTGCCCTTACCGCTCCGATACCCGCAAATTATCAGGTCGGCCTCACGGGTAGCCCGTATTTTCTTCCACAGAGGCGACCTGGTCCCGGGCAGGTACCTGCTGTCCAAACGCTTGGCCATCATCCCTTCAAGACCTCTATCAACACAGGCCCGGAAAAAGGATATTCCATCACCGCGTACACCATCCGAAACAACAATCAATCGGTTTGGCCCAACGACTGCCTTTAATTCCTCAAAACGATCAGCCAACGGAAACTCCATTAGTGAATTCCCCTGGCAATAAAGCATATCAAATGCCATATAAAGAGCTGGCATACTCTGCGCCGCCAAACTTATCCGGTGTTTATCAGTAAGCCTGGCCCGGGACTGTAAAGCGGCAAAAGAAGGCTGCCCGTCTCGAAGAACGATTATCTCACCGTCCAAAATGACCGCAGTTTTTTGAACTTGCCGATGCATGTCCCCCAGGTCCGGAAAATGAGGGGTTATATTGTTAAGATTCCGAGAAATCAGGATGGTATGCCCAGCTTCCAGGTAAGCAAGGCAGCGGTAACCATCCCACTTAATCTCAAACACATAGTCAGGATGATCGAATGGATCCGCGGCTACGGCCAACATAGGTTTAACCAGCGGCAAAACTCTTGTGGCAACCAGGTTTATAGCACCCCCCAGCAACTGCTTAAGTTCTCGCTTTATGCAACTTGACTTAACGACATTATTTTTTTTCGGCTGCTATTTTGCGTTTTTCCGGAGTGCTTTTTCGGGTACGCGGTTTTTTATCCCGCTGATCCCGCGCCA
>Ga0172382_10010533_pt1 | contig 12378 bp, 10 predicted proteins | sample Leawel138RmetaG_FD_122245 | JGI IMG/M metagenome (GOLD analysis project Ga0172382, IMG submission 122245) | Leachate microbial communities from a municipal landfill in Southern Ontario, Canada - Leachate well 138R metaG | ecosystem: Engineered > Solid waste > Landfill > Unclassified | place...
AAATTTTCGACATTCGGTTCGAAGTAAATCAATTCTTTGGTCTGATAATTCAACAACAAAGCCTGCCGGAAAACATCTGTACAATAATACAGAAATTTTTTTTGAGCCTCCTTCCCTGTCGAAGCAACAGTTTCACTCCACAAAATAAGCCCTTGAATGGCAGAGGGATTTCCTTTTGCCCTGAAAGCTGTTCTGACCCAATCTACAAACCATTGGTCAAACGGAAAGTTGCTATCATCTGTAAGAATTTCGATAGCTTTTGTAAAACTTCCTTGCGATTGATGAGCTATTTTTTTAGCTACATTTTCCTCCACCGAATAATTATTTTTTAAAGCACCGGCAATAACTTCATCGCTCAACGCTCCTAAATGAATGGTCTGGCATCTCGATTTAATAGTGTCCAAAATGTTTTTTTCGCTTTCTGTAATCAGAATAATCAGCGTTTTTTGAGGTGGTTCTTCGATGATTTTCAGCAACTTGTTCGATGAGGCAATATTCATTTTGTCTGCCTGCCAAATAATCAATATTTTGTAACCTCCTTCGTACGATTTTAACGAAAGTGTTTTCAGCACTTCTTGAGCATCTTCTACCCTGATTTCGCCTTGTTTGTTCAAGTATCCGAGTTTTTTGTACCAATCAAACAAGTTTCCGTACGGATTTTCTTTTAAGAATTCTTTCCAACTGGGTAAAAAATCTGTGCTTTTCGGTTTTGATTTTACATCGTCTGTAGTAATGGTCGGATAAATAAAATGCAAATCCGGATGCGAAAGAGAATTCATTTTCAGATTACAAGCCGAATTGTCCGCTCCGCACAAAACGTAACGTGCATAAGCAATAGCAAGTGGTAAAGCTCCGCTTCCCTCCTTTCCGACAAAAAGTTGTGCATGCGGAATCCTGCCCGAATCGGCTGTAGTAATTAAATGTTTTTTAAGGTGTTCTTGTCCTAAAACGTTCTCGAATTTCATAAGGACAAAGATAGTTTTTTTAGTTTTCAGTTGGTAGAAACTACCTTTAGTTTATTCCGGAATCAAAAATCATTAATCTTCAATCTCAAATCAATATATTTGCACTCGTTCAATAAAAAAATCATACTATGAAACAAATTTTAGGAATCGGTTCGAGAATCAAACATTCGGATTACGGAGTGGGAGTAGTAACCAACGTAAGTTCTAAATATTACTGGATTACTTTTGTAGAAAGAGGATTAGAAACCATAGAAGTCGATTCGGATTTTGAGGTTATCGAAGCTATTGACCAAGAAGTTGATACGGTTAGTTTCTCTGAAATTGAGAGCAGTTTGGTGCGAATCTTAAAAAAATGGAGTGATATTACCGAAATTGTTCCGATTGCCGAAAAGTACAGAGGTGGGAAAATGATTCTGCAACCGGTTGATAAAACATTGGCTTCTAAAGAAATTCCGATTGATACATTTTTTCATAAGATTGTGATGCTTCGCGACAGACTTCGTGTAATGGAGCAAAAAATCAACGCTCACAAAACCCTTACCGAAGACGAAAAAATTGAACTACAGCAATACATCACGCGTTCTTACGGAAGTTTAACGACCTTCAATATATTGTTTAAAAACAGTTCGCAAAATTTTGTAGGAGATTCCTCAAAAAGAGAAGAATAACATATTAAAACTTTTCCAAAGTTTCAATACTTTGGAAAAGTTATTTTTTTTCTAAAAATTTACTCAATAAAAACATAGTTGAACTATCATAGTTTCCTACTTTTTTGCTTTCTATTTCACTGAGAATAGTTGTTGCCAATTCTTTTCCTAATTCCACTCCGAATTGGTCAAAACTAAAGATATTCCAAAGAAAACCTTCTACAAAAGTTTTGTGTTCATAAATGGCCAGTAAAGCTCCTAAGTTTTCAGGAGTTAGTTTACTAATCAAAATCGTGTTGGTTGGCCGGTCTCCGTAAAAATCCCGATACGGATTTTCTTCGGTTTCTCTTCCGCTTAACAACGCTTGGGTTTGAGCAAAAAAGTTTGCCATCAGCTTATTGTGATGTTCATAATTGTTGTGTAAGGGCTCTACAAACCCGATAAAATCAGCAGGTACAAGTTTGGTTCCTTGATGTAATAACTGAAAAAAGGCATGTTGCGAGTTTGTTCCAATTCCACCAAAAATCACATTCCCGGTTTGGGTATTTACCGGAGTTCCTTCTCTTGAAATACTTTTACCGTTACTTTCCATAACGAGTTGTTGTAAATACGGAACAAACTTTTTCAGATAGTCAGAATACGGAACAACGCAATGCGTTTCCGATTCAAAAAAGTTGTTGTACCACACCGACAAGAACGCCAAAACCACAGGAATATTCGTCCGAAAATCAGCCGTTCTGAAATGATTGTCTAAGCTATTTGCTCCTTTGAGAAGTCGGTCAAAATTATCGTATCCGACTCCCAAAGCAATTGAAATTCCGACTGCACTCCAAAGCGAATAACGACCTCCGACCCAATCCCACATCGGGAAGATATTTTCTTCTGAAATTCCGAATTCTTTTACTTTTTCGATATTGGAGGAAACTGCTACAAAATGTTTTGCAATATCGCTTTGGTTTGCACTTTGCAGAAACCAATTTCGAATGGTTTTGGCATTGGTAATCGTTTCTTGTGTGGTAAAAGTCTTAGAAACAATCACAAAAAGAGTGGTTTCAGGGTTCAGGCTTTTGAGGGTTTCGCTTACTCCGTCTCCGTCAATATTAGAAACATAGTGAATGTTGAGGTGATTTTTATAAAACCTTAAGGCCTCTGTAACCATTGCCGGCCCTAAATCTGAACCTCCAATTCCGATGTTTATCACATCTGTAAAAGGTTTTCCGGAATATCCTTTTCGGTCTCCACCGATTACACTCTCGGAAAACAATTTTATTTTTTCTTTTACTTCAATAACTTCGGGAATTATGTTTTTTCCGTCCACCAAAACGGTCTGGTTTTGCTCTGTTCTCAAAGCGGTATGAAGTACGGCTCTGTTTTCGGTAATATTGATTTTTTCTCCCGAAAAAAGACTTTCGATTCCGCTTTTTAACCCTAATTCCTCCGCCAGTTCGACAAACAAATCCATGGTTTTCAGGCTGATTTTATTTTTAGAATAATCTAACAAGAAATTATTCCATTCGATGTGAAAACGATTTGCTCGGTTTTGGTCTTGTGCAAAAAATTCTTGCATCGAAGTATAGCAAATCTGTTCGAAATGCTCCCGTAATTTATTCCAAGCAACTGTTCCTGTCGGGTTGGTGTTTTCAAGTGCCATTTGTAGCGTAGATTATAGATTCAACTTGATTTTTGAAATACTGTCAAGTTCTTTTTTAATCGGGTTTACCTGACTGAAAAACCTTGCTTTATATTTTTCTTCCAAAGGCTCTGAACTTTGAAAATTCATCTGTAACGGATCGATCTGCACTCCATTTTGCCAAAAGCGATAGCACACGTGTGGTCCGGTTGCCAGACCTGTACTTCCTACATATCCAATCACATCTCCCTGACTTAACCTTTGTCCTTTTTTAACCGCAATTCTTGACATGTGCAGGTATTGGGTAGAATAGGTATTGTTGTGTTTTACCTTGACAAAGTTTCCGTTACCCGAAGTATATCCTGTTTGTACTACCACTCCATTTGCCGTTGTCATAATCGGGGTTCCGTGTGGAGCGGCATAATCGGTTCCTTTATGGGCTTTCCACCTTTTTTGAACCGGATGAAAACGCTTTGGAGAAAACCTCGATGTAATTCGGCTGAATTTAAGAGGTGCTTTCAAAAACATACTCTTCAGAGCATTTGCTTCTTCGTCAAAATATTCTTCGCTTGAACCCAAAGAATCTTTTTTGAACGGAAAAGCATAGATTCTTTTCCCTCTATGAACAAAAAAAGTTCCCTCAATGTTTTCTATTCCGACATAAATCGTGTCGTTTACATATCTTTCGTTAAAAATCACTCCAAAGGTGTCTTCTTTCTGTATTCTGAAGAAATCGACCGACCATGCATATATCTGAGAAAGGTTATGTGTTAGGGCAGGATTTACTCCGTTAGTATCTAAGGTTTCCGAAAGCGAACCTTCGATATTGGCCACAATGGTTTTTCGTTTTATGGTTACAGGTTTCTGTTTGTTATACGCAACAATAGTATCTCTTAAATCTACCACACTGTAATTTATAAGGTCTGACTGGTAAACAATTGCTTGAATTTTATGAGGTTCATCAAGCGATTTGAGTATGGTATAGGGTCTTCCTGCTCTTATGTTTTTCAGGTTAAGAGAATCTTTTATTTTTTCGACTATATTGTGAATTTCTGTTGCATTAAAGCCTTGTTCGGAAAGTATTTTACCAAAAGTATCTCCTTGTTTAATTGTGTCATCAATCACAAGAAAATCATCCATCACAAAACCAAACCTGTGGTTTTTCGGTTTTTCGGTCGTTTGTTCTTGTAGTTGGGTTTCTTCTGTTTTTTTGCAAGAAACCAATAAAAATAAAAATAAAAAAAGCGATATAAAATATTTCAAAACTAACCGTGAATTTGATTATTAAATGTTTTCTCCCCAGTTTTTAAGTTCTTCTTCGCTCCACAATTCGGGAAAGAAAATTCTTCTTTGGTATTTTGGGTGCATATATTTTTTCCAATCGCTTCCTCCGGTGGCTTCGTGAGCTCCGGGTACGGATTCGATGTATTTCTTAGCTGTGTTATAATGTCCGATTACCCAAGTGATGTTCACGGTATAGTCATAATGACGCATAGCTTTGATTAACGCTTCGTTTTGTTGGTCAGCCTCTGGGAGTTGTTTGTATTTTCTCCAAAGATTAGAAGTATTGTATTTTTTCATATACTCCAAAAACTGTTTTTTGTATTTTTTCTCGAATTGCTCAAGCAAATACGATTTTTTTCCGGTTTTGTAATCTTTTCCGGCAGCTTGCCAATATAAGTGTTCTAAAGCGTGTTCATAAGGAGTATTTCTGTCTATGTTAGCTCTAAATCTGAAATCAATCAGGTTGATTAAATCGGTTGAGCAGAACTCAATCAGGCGGTATTGAGCACTCTGAAAACCACTTGCAGGGGTAAGTGTATTTCTGAATTTCAGATACTGCTCGTCTTCCATACCGTCTTTCATAATGACAAACGAGGTGGTAAGCATATCAAAATAGCGACTGATTCGCATTAGTTTATCTGTAAAAACTTCGGTTGCAGGATTAGGATTATCGCAAATTTGGTGCATTTCCCACAAAATCATTTTAAACAAAAGCTCATTTACCTGATGATACATAATGAAGACCATTTCGTCGGGCAAAAGAGTTCTCTGAGTTTGCAAGCTCAGCAAAGCATCGGTCTGAATGTAATCCCAATAAGTAATGGGTTTTGCCCAAAGTAATCCTTCTAAATGTGTATTTGTGTTTTGCCCTAAAGCCTCAAACTTTTGATTTAAGGCTTCAAGTTGCTGTTGAGTTTCGGAGGTAATTTCCATTTTTTTATGTTTTTAATAATTCTATTTTTTGTTTAGGGGATATTTAAGTCCTTTGTGTTCGGTTAAATCAGCACTGATAGAGCCTACAGCCAAATCAGCTTTTATTTTGAGTGGAGCTTTATTCTTGTCGTCCGAAATCCAGACGGTCAAACTTTCCTGTTCTTTGAAAACCCTTCCTGCCAGCACCATCGGTCTGAAAACCATAGCAGAAATACGTCCAAATTTAGTTTTTATTGTCTCTTTTCCTATAAATTTTAACTTAAACTTAATGATCTCATCGTCAAAAAACATATCGACATCTATGGTTTGTCCTTCTTTGATTCTGTCGATATTTTTATGATTTCTCAAGTAATAAAACATAGAAACAACGTCTTGAACTCCAACCGGAACATCTATGGTCTGTTCTTTGTTTCTGCCTATATCTTTCAGAAAAACCTTGTTTGTGTAGTGGTTAAAATAAGCTCTTTGGTTTCTTTTATAGCTTCCTTCGGAAATATCTCGAACTGCCATATAGGGCTTCCCGGTTTCTTTGTCAAAATAACTTTGGTAATGATCCTCGACTTTGAAAAAAATCTTTGACAAACCTGTATTTGCTCCAAAGCCTTTGGCATAATAAACCTGCTTGTTGTTGTAAGTGGCTTCGGTAAGTTCCAAAGTGGCATATCCTGCACTGAGAAAACCACTATAACTCATTTTAAACTTAAAAAATTCGCCTAATTTGTAGGGTTGTTCTTTCGTCTGCTTTTCTGGTTGTTGAGAAAAAGAAGACAAAAACAAAATCAGTATCGGTAATAACATATTTTTCATAACTAACTCATTTTTTTAGGAGTTAAATCAATTAGTGTTCCAAACTATAGTCCTTCATTCTCCAAGCAATATTCCTGACACGTTCCAACTGCTGAAACTCGTCCCTTCTGGAGCACCTTGCGGAATCTGCACCCGAAGGGTATGTGTTCCTTTTTGTAAATTTCCTAAATCAATCTGTATCGGGTTGGTGAGGGTAGCCGGACACCAATTCGAGCGGGAATAATCAGACGATGAAAGCCCGTTGTCGAAATTTCCTGATACCGGATTATACAATCGGTATGAGCCACAATCCTGCCTCCACGGAACAAACGAAAAAACTTCTTTTCCGTCTAAAATTATTGTATTTTTCTTGGGTAAAAACTCATCTCCGCCTGCCCAACCTCCGTGTCCGGTAGTGATATAACGGAGTTTTGCGTTTTTTATTTCTCTGTCTAAAGTAAAAGTAACTTCAAGTCCTTTTTCGTTATCAAACATCGTTGCGTATTCCTGCCCTGTCATTTCCATTACGTTGGTCGTATTAAAAAGTGGAAGCAAAAACACATTTTTCGGAGATTGTTTTTCTTCTTTATGGATGGTAATTTCTAAACTTACTTTGTGTCCGCCTTTGTCATAATTTCCGATAAAAGTACCGACATACAATTCTTTTGATGAAAGTACAGGTTGTAACTCTGAAATGTCTTGACGGTACGAAACACTATCTTGCCAAGTTTTTCCTTTGAGCTGAATATGGTTGAATTTTTTGACTCCGAATGGCGTAAAAAACCGCATCAGTTCGATAAGGGGAGTATAATCTTCGGTTTTGACCACGCCTCTGTATTCTTTAGAATTTCCGTTGGTATAAAGCGGGATTTCTTTGATTCCGTTGCACAAAGCATCTAAAAACGAAATCTTGGAATCGGTAGGAATCACAAATACAGTACCTGTTCGGTCATAAGCATCTCCGTTGGATTGTGTGGTAAGTTCTGCAAAAATCTGGCTTCCTTGCGTAATTTCAGGGAATTTAATTTTTTTGAGAATAATTGTTCCTTTGGCAAAACGTAAAATCGAATCATTTGATTTGGATTCGTCCGAGAAATTGATGATTTCGTTTTTGAAAACCGATAGAGTCCTAAACCTGCTTTTCCAAAGCAAATCTCGATAAGTAAGGTTGTCAAGCGTTTTTAGTTTTGAAAAATCTCGGATTGGAATCGGTTTCTTTTTGGTGTTAATCGTTTCGATTTCGGTGGCTTGTATGGCAAAATTTCCGTTGCGGGTAATCTCCAAAACCAAACCTAAATTTTGTCCTAAAACCATCGGAGAGCCCTTGACTTTTACATCTTGGGTAAACCAAACATCTATTGTATTAGAATTGATAACGGTTCGGGCTTTTTTGCAAGTATATCCTAAAATGGTTTTCTGTTGGTCAAAAAAATCAAAACTTTGCTTTTTCAGACTCAAAGAATCTAAAAAAGCAAAGTTTTGTTGTGTACTAATTGATGCTATTTGTTGGTATGTGTTTTCTTTTTTTCTATCGACAAAAGTTTCTTCAAACGGAAAGTCTTTTGTGCCTTTTTGAATTTGCTCTGAGGTAATATACGTAAAATCCGAATTGGCAAAAACAAGAATATTGTCTTGATTTTCAAGAAGATTTCCGTTATAACTCTTTTGGTAAGTTATTTTATACGTTTGAGCGTTTGAATCTTCAATCCAAAAAATTGAAAAAATCAATATAAGCGAAAAAAGAAAACGCATATTATGTTTTTTTACTTCCGTAGATGTAGATTTTACTTCTCACGGAAAAAATTTTGATTTAGAACGGCAAATCGTCGTGTTCTTCTTCGTTGATGTTTTGAGCCGGTTGGAATGCTTGGGTTGGAGCAATCGGAGGTACTTCTTGCGAGGAAGTTGGTGTTTCGGCTACTAATTTTTCGATTTTCCAACCCTGAATAGTGTTGAAATAAACCGTTTCACCTTGCGGATTTACCCATTCTCTTCCTCTCAAATTAATAGAAACACGAACATCGTCTCCGGGTTTAAAAGTGTCTAACAAATTCACTTTGTCTTGAACAAACTGAATCGAGATGTGTTGCGGATATTGCTCTTCTGTGGTTACTATGATGTCTCTTTTTCTGAATCCGTTGCTTCCGACTTCTTTAACCTGATCAACCATTCTTACTTTTCCTACTACTTCCATTTTTTTATTCTTTTTTTTAAGTTTATTTTGATTTTTAAACCTCCATAAAAAACCTGTGAGGCTATATTTTTAATTATTTCTGACTTGCCAAAAGCAACTTCCAGGCTTCTAAAACTTGTTCTTTGGCTAAATATTCTTTGGCTTTGATATATATTTTATCGGTGTCGTCCGAACTTAAAACAACTTTTGCCTCAAAAGTTTCGTTTACAAAAGTAGTAATTTCATCTTGTGTAGGCAACACTTCGATATTTCCTAACATTCCCAAATCATTTCCTGAAAAAACTCCGCTATTTTTAATAAAATCCGGAACCTGATCGACTCCGACTCCTAAGGTAACTAATGGTTTTGGCACTTCAAAAAGTCCTTTATTGGCTCTGGAATACCAATTACCTCCCATTCGGGAAACCAAATCAATTTTGTATTGGTCAATAGCTCCGTTTTCGTCTAAAACTTCTTCGTTTACGTGAATCTTAACTACCTCACAAATCACTAAATTTCCTGCTCCTCCTCCGTCTCCTAAAGCGATAATGTCATTTACTTTACACTCGAACTGAACCGGAGATTCTGCCACTCTGAACGGCTTTACCACATCAGACTCTAAAGGAGTAAGTCCGGATTTTATGAACTCGTTTACTCCGTCCGGATATTCGGTGCTGGCAAGAGAAACCTGCTGTACGATTTGGTAATTTACAACGCTTATTACTACTTCTTTGGTATTCTGAGCATTGATAAGTGTGTGTTTTACGGTATTGTTTCGAACTCTTCGAGCAGGCGAAAAGACCAAAATCGGAGGGTTGGAACTGAACACATTGAAAAAACTAAAGGGCGAGAGGTTAGGCGTTCCGTTTTGATCAATCGTACTTGCCAAAGCAATGGGTCTTGGTCCTACCGCACCTTGCAGATAGGCTTGTACCTTAGCTGGAGCTACCTCTTTTGGGTCTATCGAAATCATACTTTTTTGCTTTTCAACAAAAGTAGGATTTTAAGTTGAAACCAGAAAAACATAAGGATAAAGTTTTTTCACACATAAAAAAACAATCCAAACTCAAATAAATAAAATTGGTTTGGATTGTTTCTCAGATTAAACAACTTTACAATGAACAATTTAACGGATAATATATCTTTCTATTTCTCCGTTTTGATTCAAGAGTTCGATTCGGGTTGGGGTGTTGGATTTTGTTCGGGACACGATTTCGTTCAAATCCTGAGTATTCCGAACTTTTACCCCGTTTACCGAAAGGATAATCTTTCCTTTTACATCTTCGAAATCTTCACTTTCTTTGATTCGCACTCCGTAATCGACCCCTAATTTTTTCTTGTCTTTAGCGGGTAAATCTTCGACTTCCATTCCGAAAAATTCTGTAGTGAGTAGTTCGTATTTGGTTAATTTTACAGAAGTTTTAATTTCCTTTCCATCTCGAATAAGATATACCGTTACTACATCGTTTGGTCGTTTGGTTGAGATGTATCCGGTAAGTTCGGCAAACGAATTGATTTGTTGGTTATCGATTTTTATGATGACATCTCCTTTTTTAAGTCCTGCTTTTTCGGCTCCCGATTCTTTGGTTACATCTGCCACATAAAATCCTTGGGTTCTGTTCAGTCCTAATTCTTTTGCTACAGCCTGATTGAGTTCACCTCCTTTTACTCCCAAAACACCTCTTTGTACGTTTCCGAATTCCATAATATCTTCGATGATTTTTCGGGTAATATTAGAAGGAACAGCAAAAGAATATCCTACATACGAACCTGTTGTAGAGGAAATCATTGTGTTGATTCCGATGAGTTCTCCACGAGTATTTACGAGAGCTCCTCCGCTATTTCCGGGATTTACGACTGCATCGGTCTGAATAAACGACTGGATATTGTTTTGCACTCGGTTTCCGACATTTCGAGCTTTGGCAGAAATAATCCCTGCTGTAACAGTCGAATTCAGGTTGTACGGATTTCCCACAGCCAAAACCCACTCTCCTACTCTCACATTATCGGAATCTCCAAAAACAGTGTATGGAAGTTTATCGTTAGTATCAATTTTTAGCAGAGCAATATCCATTTGCGAATCGGTTCCGATGAGTTTTGCCGGATAGGCTTTTTTGTTGTTTAAAGTAATTTCGATTTCGGAGGCATTATTAATCACGTGGTTGTTGGTTACGATATAACCGTCTTCTGAGATGATAACTCCCGAACCCGTCCCGATTTGAGCTTGTTGTTGTCCTCCTCTGTATCCGTAAAAGAACTCCATAATCGGGTCGTTTACTTGTCTGTAAGAGACATTTTTTACGTGAACAACCGAATGAAGAGCCAACTCAGCAGCTTCGGTAAAATCGGGTGCTTCGGTTGTAAAGCCAACATTTCGGAAGGTAGTAGGTAAAGTAGAAACCGTGGTAATTCCGCTTTGCTGAGATGAGGCGGTGGGTTTTTCGATGAATAATTTATACGCTCCGAGAGTGATTCCTCCACTCAAAAGAGCAACCAGAAATAAAGATGAAAATCTTTTCATAATATGAGCATTTTTAAAAATTACTTTCAAAAGTACTACAATTTCTACATCTCAAAAAATCTTTAACTGCTGATTAACAGGGTTTAACTTTATTTTAAAAAACAGAAAAACGAACTGATTTTGTGTTTTTACAAAAGTGTGTTGCTTTAAAGTTTATTTGCTGAACCGGTTGTTTACAAATTATCTAACGGGCTTTTAATTTTCCGTTTGGTTATGTCGGTTAATCCGGTATAAATCATGGTGGTTTTTATTTCTTTGTGTCCGAGTAGTTCTTGTACGAAGCGAATGTCGGTTCCTTGCTCGATAAGATGTGTGGCATAGGAATGCCTGAGGCTGTGAACACCAATTTTCTTGTTTATTTTGGCTTTTTGCATGGCTTTTTTGAATACTGCTTGTACGCTTCTTACACTGTATTGTCCTCCATATTGTCCTTCAAAAAGATAGTATTTGGGTTTGTACTGCAGATAGTATTTTCGGAGTAAGTCCAAAACAGATTCCGGAAGGTTTACGTAGCGATCTTTTTTTCCTTTAGATTGGTTGACAAGCACCTGCATTCTTTTACTATCTATATCTGTAATTTTTAAGTTTACCAATTCGCTTACTCGAAGTCCCATTCCGTAAGTCATTTTCAACAGAAGTTCATGTTTTTGGTTATCAATAGTGCCAAGCATCTTTTTAATATCGTGAGTAGAAAGTGCTTTAGGCAAAAGGCTTGGTTTTTTAGGGCGTGGAATATCCATAAAAAACTTTTCGTTGTTTAAAACCTGTTCAAAATAGAATTTAATAGCATTCATACGACTATGAATCATATTTTCTGAGAGTTTTAAGGTGTTGATACAGTACAGAAAATAACCTCTGAGTTTGTCTGTTGAGAGTTGATTTACGGGATAGGATTTAAGGGTTTTGAGTAACTGCGAAAATTCTGTTGTATAACAGCGAATTGTGTTGGGGCTATATCCTTTGAGTTTAAGCTGATCTATGTAAGTCTGAAAAGCAGGTTGGTTTACAGGGTCAATCTGACTTAAGGCTCTCTTACCAATGGTTTTGGGCGACAGACCAAATAAGTTTCTGTAAAAATCAGTATCAGGCACATGCCATTTTTTCTGCGAACTACTCCAACGAGCCTTAGTGTTTGCCTTGAGATAATCTACCCATTGTTTCTGATAGAGAAAGTCTATCCAGATAACGTTTTTGTTTTGATGTTCTCCTAATGTAAATTTATAAGGTTGAGTCGTAAATTGAGTAATATCTTGCATAGCATCACTTCGTATTTTGTATAGTCTAATGCAAATTTGCGAAATATTTTTTTAAAAACAACTATTCGTTTTGCGAAATTATTTTAAATCTTATATATCTGTTTATCAATACACAAAAAATATTTTTAACAAAATTTTGTAAACTAATTTTTAATTTGTAGTATTGCGTATATTTATGAGTTA
>Ga0172382_10010535_pt1 | contig 12376 bp, 8 predicted proteins | sample Leawel138RmetaG_FD_122245 | JGI IMG/M metagenome (GOLD analysis project Ga0172382, IMG submission 122245) | Leachate microbial communities from a municipal landfill in Southern Ontario, Canada - Leachate well 138R metaG | ecosystem: Engineered > Solid waste > Landfill > Unclassified | place...
ACGCCAGCGGCGTGGCCTGACCCAGGCGCAACTGGCGCAACTGGCCGGCGTGCCGCGCCTGAAGGTGATCCAGATCGAACGCGGCCAGGCATCGGTGGGAATCGGCGCCTACGCGGCTGTGGCAGCAGCGATGAACCTCGAATTCACCCCGATACCGGCGCGCCGGCCCACGCTGGAAGAAGTCGGAGCGTTGCTGGGTGATGAGTAGTCCCGTTGCCGTCGATCGCCTGCGGGTGGCAACGCCACAGGGCGACAGCGGAGTGCTCGGACGCACGGACGACGGCTATCTGTTCGGCTACCACGCCGAAGCACCGCGCGCGGCGGAGATCAGCCTGCTGATGCCGCACCGGCTGGAGCCCTATGTCGGCCGTGAACTGCTACCCATCTTTCAGATGAACCTGCCCGAGGGCTATCTGCTGGAGCGGCTGCGCCAGCGCCTGGCCAAGGCGACGCCGACCGATCCAATGCTGCTGCTGACCCTGACCGGACGGGAAACGGCGATCGGCCGGGTGCGGGTGGAGCCGTGGCAGGCGCCCGGGGATGACGGTGACGCACCGCCGCCGGCCGGCGAATCGCTGGCGCAGATCCTGGCCTGGGACGGCGCGGAAAACCTGTTCGACGAACTGGCACAACGCTATCTGATGCGCAGCGGCATCTCCGGCATGCAGCCGAAGCTGCTGGTGCCCGAAGCGAGTCCGGAGGGCAAGCTGTCACTGGCCATGTCCGAACTGATCGTCAAAAGCGGCGGCGCTGAATATCCGGGCCTGGCCGTCAACGAGTTCGTGTGCATGTCGATCGCGCGCGCAGCCGGTATCCCTGTGCCGGAATTCTTCCTGTCCGACAACCGGCAGTTATTTGTCATGCGCCGCTTCGATCGCACGGCCGACGGCAAGGCGCTGGGCTTCGAGGAAATGGTCGTGCTGATGGGCAAGGGCCAGCAGAAATACGAAGGCAGCTACGAACAGGTGGCGCGCTTTGTCAGCCTGTTCTGCGCACCGAGTCGACGCGTAGCGGCGCTGATACAGCTTTTCGATCAAGTGGCGCTGTCGTGCATTCTTGGCAACGGCGACGCGCACCTGAAGAACTTCGGTGTGCTGTACGAAAACCCGACGTCAGAAGACGTGTGGCTCGCGCCGGCCTACGACCTGGTAAACACCACTGCCTATCTGCCCAACGACGCTCTCGCGTTGACGCTGGGCAGCTCGCGACGCCTGCCGGCTACACGCAAGCGTCTGCAGGAATTTGCGCAACGCTGCCTGGTACGCGACAGCGCAGAACGACTGGATGCGTTGCTTGAAGCGACCGTACAGGGCTTAGAGTCGCACTGCGCCCTGCTGGAAACCGAGCCGGTAGTGCACACGGGCCTGCAACGATCCGTTGAACGGTTCACCGAAAGGTCCTGAGATGTGCTATCGCTATATGAAAAGGCGCGAGTGACCCGATCGACGGAAATCCGGCAGGACGATCGCACCGAACGCTCCGCCGAATCCGCGCGGTACCGATTCCCTCACAGGACCCATGCATGACCAGCAACGAACAACGCGCCGAACTGCAGCGCCGCATCTGGCAGATCGCCAACGACGTACGCGGGGCCGTCGACGGTTGGGACTTCAAGCAGTACGTCCTGGGCGCATTGTTCTACCGCTTCATCAGTGAAAACTTTACCGCCTGGATCGAAGCCGGTGACAAAAGCGTGCAGTACGCCCGGCGGAATGACGTCGTCATCACGCCGGAAACCATCGATGACGCGGTCAAGACCAAGGGCTATTTCATCTACCCGAGCCAGCTTTTTGCCAACGTGGCGGCCGGCGCGGAGCGCAACGAGAACCTCAACACCGAACTGGCCGCCATCTTTGCCGCCATCGAGGCTTCGGCCAGCGGCTATCCGTCCGAGCGCGATCTCAAGGGCCTGTTCGCGGATTTCGACACCACCAGCAACCGCCTCGGCGGCACCGTCAAGGCGAAGAACGCACGGTTGGCGGCCGTGCTGCGCGGCGTGGGCGATCTCGACTTCGGCGGCTTCGAGAACAGCCGGATCGACCTCTTCGGCGACGCCTACGAGTTCCTGATCTCCAACTACGCCGCCAATGCGGGCAAGTCGGGCGGCGAATTCTTCACACCGCAGAACGTCTCGCGCCTGATCGCGCGCCTGGCGATGAACGGGCAGGAACGCGTCAATGCCATCTACGACCCGGCGTGCGGATCGGGCTCGCTGCTGCTGCAGGCCAAGCGGCATTTTGATGCGCACCGCATCGAGGACGGCTTTTTCGGGCAGGAAATCAACCACACCACGTACAACCTGGCGCGGATGAACATGTTCCTGCACAACATCAATTACGACAAGTTCGATATCCGGCTTGGCGACACCCTGCTCGACCCGCACTTCGGCTATGTGAAGCCCTTCGACGCCATTGTCTCCAACCCGCCCTATTCGGTGAAGTGGATCGGCGCCGACGATCCCACGCTCATCAACGACGAGCGCTTCGCGCCAGCCGGCGTGCTCGCGCCGAAATCAAAGGCGGACTTTGCCTTCGTACTGCACGCGCTCAACTATCTGTCGGCACGCGGGCGCGCAGCGATTGTCTGCTTCCCCGGCATCTTCTACCGCGGCGGCGCCGAGAAGAAGATTCGCCAGTACCTGGTCGACCACAACTACGTGGAGACCGTCATCGCACTCGCACCGAACCTGTTCTTTGGCACGACGATTGCCGTCAACATCCTGGTGCTTTCAAAGCACAAGCCCGACACGCGGGTCCAGTTCATCGACGCCAGCGGTCTTTTCAAGAAGGAAACCAACAACAACGTCCTGCTGGACGAACACACCGAACGCATCGTGCAGGTGTTCGCCGGCAAGGAAGAGGTCGCCCACTTTGCCTGCTCGGTCGACGGTCGCCAGATCGCCGACAACGACTACAACCTCTCGGTGACCAGCTACGTGGAGCCCGAGGACACGCGCGAGAAGATCGACATCAAGATGCTGAATGCCGAGATTGCTACCACCGCGGCGCGCATCGATGAACTGCGCGCTTCGATCAATGCGATTGTGGCCAAGATCGAGAGCGCGGAGGGGTCGGTGTGAGTGGCGGAGCGTTTTTGGAGCGGTTGCTGGATGGGGCGAAGGTGAAATGGGTTTCGCTGGGGGAATTAGCGGATATTGGAACGGGCAGGTCAAACCGCCAAGATGAAGACAACTCAGGCCCTTATCCGTTTTATGTCCGATCTGCAAATATTCTTCGCTCGACGACATACCAGTTTAATGAGACGGCAATCGTGATTCCCGGCGAAGGCGGAATCGGTGATATTTTCCACTATGTGGAAGGAAAATACGCATTGCATCAAAGAGCGTACAGAATTCACGTGATTACACCAAAATTAGACACGAGATTTCTGTACCACTTTATGTCGCAGGCATTTAAGTCATATATCGAGCAAAGAAGTGTTCGCTCCACAGCAGCGTCGATTAGAAAACCCATGTTGATGGATTTTCCTGTCCCGATTCCCTGCTCAGACAACCCCGAAAAATCCCTCGCCATCCAAGCCGAGATCGTCCGCATCCTCGACAGTTTTACTGAACTGACCGCCGAACTGACCGCCGAACTGACCGCCAGAAGAAAGCAGTACGAATACTATCGGGATCAGTTACTGCAGTTTGAGGAAGGGGCAGTAGAGTGGTCGACACTAGGAGCGGTAAGTAAAATCGAGACCGGACGTTTAAACGCCAACGCAGCAGTGGAAAATGGACCCTATATGTTTTTCACGACAGCGAAAGAAGTAAGCAGGATCGATCAGTATCGCTGGAACGAAGAAGCTCTACTGGTTGCCGGAAACGCAAATATTGGCGAAGTCAAACATTATGCCGGAAAATTTGATGCATATCAGAGAACATACGTTTTAACGCAGTTCAACAAAGGCGTACTGCCGCGTTACCTGTATTTTGTCTTGAGCGCACAGCTAAAAGAGTACCTTGAAAGTCGTAATAATAGTGCGGCCATGACTTATATCGTACTCTCAACTCTACAAGAATTCCCAATCCCCATTCCGTCGCTTTCTGAACAGCGTTACATCATCTCAATCCTCGACCAGTTCGATACCCTGACCCAATCCCTCACCGATGGTCTGCCGCGCGAGATCGAACTACGCCAAAAGCAGTACGCCTACTACCGCGACCGGCTGTTCGACTCTCCACGCCCAGAAACGGCGGCCTGAGGCAGTGACATGGGTGGATCCCTGCGTCAAATTGCCGAGCAGTTGCGCGATGCCGAAAAGAAGGCGCAGCTGATCTATGCGTTCAACGGGGTGGGCAAGACGCGGCTCTCGCGTGCCTTCAAGGAGGTGGTGACGCCGGCACCGAAAGAGCGCGATGAGAATGCGGCGGGCGGCCTCACGGTGCTCTACTACAACGCTTTCACCGAGGACCTCTTCTACTGGGACAACGATTTTGCCGGGGACGACCGGCCGAAGCTGAAAATCCAGGACAACTGGTTTACGGACTGGATTCTGGGCGACCAGGGGCAGGACTTCCACATCATCGAAACGTTCCAGAACTACACGAGTCGCAAGCTCACCCCACGTTTCAACGAGGCGTACACGGTACCCGGTAGCGACGGTGAGCTGATGCGCGTGAAGGCCTTTTCCGAGGTGACCTTCTCCCTGCAGGGTGGCGATGACACGGGCAGCGGGGCGATCAAAATCTCGCGTGGTGAAGAGAGCAGCTTCATCTGGAGCGTCTTCTATACGCTGCTGCAAGAGGTGGTCGCGCAGCTTGAGGACGGCGCGCCGGACGACGAGCGGCTGCAGGGGCTGCGCTACGTGGTCATCGACGACCCGGTCAGCTCGCTGGACGACAAGCACCTGATCGAGATGGCCGTCAACGTGGCTGAGCTCATTAAGCGTTGCAAGGCAGGCCTCCAGTTCATCGTCACAACGCACAACCCGCTCTTCTACAACGTCATGTACAACGAGTTGAGCACCAAGCTACGGACCTCCGCCGCGCCCGGGCGGACGGAAACGATCTACAAGTCGAATGAGTCGCTGAAGTACATGCTGAAGCGTGGCATGGATGGCACCTACGAATTGACGAAGCAGGATGATGGCGCGCCGTTCTCATACCATCTTGTTCCTCCTGGCCGAGCTGCGGGCCGCTGTGGCCAGCGGTGAGGTGCGTAAGTACCACTTCAACTTCCTGCGCAACCTGCTGGAGAAGACGGCCGCGTTCCTCGGCTACAAAGACTGGTTCGACCTTCTGCCAAAGAACGAGCGGTACGAGCCGGATGGTTTCGGCCTGCGAATCATCAGCCTGTCCAGCCACTCGGACCATGCGACGAACGAGATGGCCCAAGTCGACGAGCGCGACGCGAGCAAACTGGCCGAGTTGCTGCGTCACGTGACCGAGCAATACAAGTTCCGTGACCAGGCGGTGCGCGATGGCTGATTACAAGACCATCGCCGAGTCCCGCAACTTCATTGTGCTGGACCGCTACGAGAAGACCTGGCAGGCGCAGGATGCCTACCAGAGCGAGGCCCAGCTCGAGCTCGAACTGGTGTCCGATCTGCAGGCGCAGGGCTACGCCTATATGCCGCAGCTGAACACGCCGGAGAAGATGCTCGCCAATGTGCGCGAGCAGTTGCAGGCGCTGAATCACATCACGTTCACCGATGCCGAATGGCAGCGCTTCGTGCACGACTGGCTGGACCGGCCCGGTGACGGCATCGTCGAGAAGACGCGCAAGATCCACGACGACTGGACCTGCGACTTCGTGTTCGACGACGGCAGCATCCACAACATCCACTTGGTGGACAAGCGGCACCTCGCCCGCAACCGGGTGCAGGTGATCCGCCAGTTCGAGCAGACGGGCACGCAGGCCAACCGCTACGACGTGAGCATTCTGGTCAACGGCCTGCCGCTGGTGCACGTGGAGCTCAAGCGCCGCGGGGTGGCGATCCGCGAGGCTTTCAACCAGATTCACCGCTATAGCAAGGAGAGCTTCAACAGCGAGAACTCGCTGTACCGCTGGCTGCAGGTGTTCGTGATTTCCAACGGCACGGACACGCGCTATTTCCCCAACACCGTGCGGCGCGACAAGAACAGCTTCGACTTCACCATGCACTGGGCGAAGGCCGACAACACGCCGATCCGCGACCTGAAGGACTTCACCGCGACCTTCTTCCAGAAGGACACGCTGCTGCAGGTGCTGCTGACCTACTCGGTGTTCGACGAGAACGACACCCTGCTGGTGATGCGCCCCTACCAGATCGCCGCCACCGAACGCATCCTGTGGAAGATCCGCAGCGCGTACCAGGCCAGAGCCTGGGGCAGCACCGAGAGCGGCGGCTACGTCTGGCACACCACCGGCTCGGGCAAGACACTCACCAGCTTCAAGGCCGCACGGCTCGCCACGCAACTCGACTTTATCGACAAGGTGTTTTTCGTGGTCGACCGCAAGGATCTCGACTACCAGACGATGAAGGAGTACCAGCGCTTCTCGCCCAAAAGCGTGAACGGCTCGACGAGCACTGCCGGGCTCAAGCGCAACCTGGACAGGAACGACAACCGGATCATCGTCACCACGATCCAGAAGCTGAACAACCTGATGAAGAGCGAAACGGACCTGCCGGTGTACCGCCAGCAGGTGGTGTTCATCTTCGACGAGTGCCACCGCAGCCAGTTCGGCGAGGCACAGAAAAACCTGCAGAAACGCTTCCGCAAATATTTCCAGTTCGGCTTCACCGGCACACCCATCTTCCCGCAAAACGCGCTCGGCGCAGAGACCACCGCCAGCGTGTTCGGGCGTGAACTGCACGCCTACGTTATTACCGACGCCATCCGCGACGAAAAGGTGCTCAAGTTCAAGGTGGACTACAACGACGTGCGCCCGCGCTTTCGCGCGATCGAGAGCGAGCAGGACGAGAAGAAACTGAGTGGCGCCGAAAATCGCCAGGCGCTGCAGCACCCCGAGCGCATCCGCGAGATCACGCAGTACATCCTGAACAACTTCCGGCAGAAGACGCACCGTCTGCAGCCGGGGGCCAACGGCTTCAATGCCCTGTTTGCCGTGGCCAGCGTCGATGCCGCGCGGCTGTACTACGACAGCTTTCGCGCGCTGCAACAGGACAGCGACAAGTCGCTCAGGGTGGCGACCATCTTCTCGTATGCCGCCAACGAAGAGCAGGACAGTATCGGCGACATCCCCGACGAAGGCTTCGACACCTCGGCCCTGCGCGGCAGCGCCAAGGAATTCCTGGCCCGGGTCATCGACGACTACAACCAGGCATTCAAGACCAGCTTCGGCGTGGACAGCGACGGCTTCCAGAACTACTACCGCGATGTCTCACTGCGCGTGAAGGCGCGCGAAGTGGATCTCCTGATCGTCGTCGGCATGTTCCTCACCGGCTTCGACGCGCCAACACTGAACACGCTGTTCGTAGACAAGAACCTGCGCTACCACGGACTGATCCAGGCCTACTCGCGCACCAACCGCATCTACAACGCCACCAAGGCCTTCGGCAACATCGTCTGCTTTCGCGACCTCGAGCAGGCCACCATCGACGCCATCACGCTGTTCGGCGACGCCAACACGCGCAACGTGGTGCTCGAGCGCAGCTACCGCGAGTACATGGACGGCTACACCGACACCATGACCGGCACCGCACGGCGCGGCCTGCTCGCCGTGGTGAAGGAATTGCAGGAACGATTTGCCGACCCCACCGCAATCGAAAAAGAGGCAGACAAGAAAGCCTTCGTGTGCCTGTTCGGAGAATATCTGCGCGCCGAAAACGTGCTGCAGAACTACGACGAATTTGCTGCGCTCAAGGCCCTCCAGACACTGGACACCGGCAACCCGGAAGCGGTGGCAGCCTTCCAGGCCCGGCACCACCTTGGCAACGAGGAACTGGCCGCACTGCAGAAAATCCGGATCCCCACCGAGCGGCAATTGCAGGACTACCGCTCCACCTACAACGACATCCGCGACTGGCTGCGCCGCCAGCGCACCGGCGGCGAACAGGAACCCTCCCTGATCGACTGGGACGACATCGAATTCGAAATCGACCTGCTCAAATCACAGGAAATCAACCTCGACTACATCCTCGGACTGCTGCTCGAAAACAGCCGCAAGACGAGCGACAAGGAAACGCTGGCCGAAGAAGTGCGCCGGGTGATCCGCGCCAGCGTCGGCCACCGCGCCAAGGAAAGCCTGGTGGTGGACTTCATCCGCCAGACCGACCTCGACCAGATCGGCGACAAGGCCAGCGTCATTGAAGCCTTCTTCCGCTTCGCCCAAACCGAACAGCAACGCCAGGCACAGGCGCTGATCCAAGCCGAAAACCTGAACGACGAAGCCGCACGGCGCTACCTCAACACCTCACTACGCCGCGAATACGCCAGCGACAGCGGCACCGAACTGAACGCCGTCCTGCCGCGCATGAGCCCGCTGAACCCGCAGTATCTCGGCCGCAAACAGGTGGTCTTCAAGAAGATTGCCGCGTTTGTGGAGAAGTTCAGGGGGGTGGGTGGGGAGGTTTGATGCGGCGAGGCGATTCAACCTCAGCCACAACGGCTCACAATCGAGTGGAGTGGGGAAGTTGGAGCGCCCTTGTCGCGCTGACTATCATTCATCTTTCCGGAAGCCTCTACAGCCGCAAATTTCCCAACCACCACCGATGACACGCGATGACTTCCTTTCTCTTATTAGGACCAGTCAACCTGGTGATCTGTGTCGCAAACTTCTTCTGCGACAAGAAACAGCCGTATTCACTAACACAAGTGCATATGAGAAGTTCCGCTCTCGCGTCTCAACCCAAATTCGAGGCATAGAGGAGGTTCACTTAGCCGGCAGCGGAAAGTGGGGCTACAGCCTCAATCCCCAGAAAGGCTTCAAGCAATTCGATACAGAATCCGACATAGATGTGGCCATCATCTCAGAAGATCTCTTTCATGAGACATGGAATACGATTCGTGAATATCATAGAAATAACTGGTACGCTATCGATCACATTCGACGCAAGGAATTGCGAAGGCACGGGGAAAATATATATTCTGGATTCGTTTCTCCCAGATGGATACCAGAACATAGGTCTCCTCTTCGGTTCGCCTTTAACCGTACGCTCAACCGCCTTTCCGATGCCAACGTCTCCTTTAGACGTGTGACCGCTCTTTATTTCAGGAATATAGATGAAGCCATTGACTACTACAAACGAGGCTTCTTCATTGCCCGATCGAGGTTAGACAAGTGAAATATAATGTCACGATTCAAACTATTGCCTGGCTTAACGGTCGCCGGACTGATGACACCTTAGAAATCAGCCCAAAGTTTCAACGTCGAGCTGTCTGGCTTTCCTCAGAACGATCTCAGCTGATCGAGACTGTGTGCAATGAACTCCCGTTTCCTGAGATCTATATTCACCACGACACAAACCCTCAGACTGGCGGCCAGCGCCATATCGTGGTAGATGGCCAGCAACGGATAACATCACTTCTCATGTTCATTGATGGAAAGATCAACTTACCCGTCAATGAATATTGGGACGGGCAATACTTCAACGACCTTACCGATGATCAGAAACGGAATTTCTGGGATTACCTAATCGTTGTTCGAAGCCTCAGCCAGACAAACGATGCTGAAATTCGTGATCTTTTTGCGCTACTTAACACGAATACAGTCGCGCTAAACGATCAAGAGCTCAGAAACGCCCGATATCGTGGCCGCTTTAAGCAAGCCGCCGAGAGGCTCGCTGACAACCCTCTCTTTTCGACGATTGGCTTGTTTACGCCGCGCGACATTAGACGAATGCTTGACGTCGAGTTTGCCTCTGAACTTCTTGTTCTTGTCGTTGAGGGCGTAACGAACAAGAAGGACTTACTTGACGACTTCTACATCAACTTCGAGGAAGATTTTCCACGCGAAGTTGAATTTGAAGCTGACTTCAATGCCGCTATTGCCCTTGTTAGGAACCTACTGGTCGAGGAAGGTCAAATTGCCTTCCGAACCAAGAGCAACTTCTACTCTCTCTTTGGTGCTTGCCTCCGCTACCATCGCAAAACAAAGCGAACAAGCTTCAAAAATGCGGATGCGGTTGCAGCCAGCATCGACGAGTTGCTCACCGCAGCTCGAACTGGTGACGTTACTGAAAAAGCTCCTGAATTCGCAGAGTACGCTGATGCTGTAACTCGTGCAGCATCGGACAAAGGTCGTCGCCAACGTCGTGAAGATATCCTTCTGTCTCTTATCGAGACAGGCGAGGCTTAGCAGGTCGCTGAAACACTCCCCACCACCGCAGTGGACTGGACAGGCACAGCGAGCAGTTATTCAGCATCCGACGACTGGAGGACTTCATTCTCACTGAGCACCCGCTGAGCGCGATGTGCAAATAATCAACGAAGCGCCAGCGCACCTGGGCAGATTATTTGCAAGCTGCAAGCATGTATGAGCTCAGCGCCAAGGGCGAGTGCCTGACCTGCCCCCGAAGCAGATGCTGTCGTTGATAGTTTTACCCACATAAACGTCGCGAGCCGTCCACTCAAGTGCCGCTTCTAAGGAACCTCTGCATAACCTGGCCCGAGCCACTCAGGTATGAGACAGTCGCCGGATGATGAAACAGACCAGTCTTGCCGCCGCGGGCGGCTTCGAGTTGAAGACGCGGCGCACGCGCAAGCAGGTGTTCCTGAGCGAGATGCAAGCGATCGTGCCCTGGGCCGAACTGGTGGCGATCATCACGCCGTACGCACCAGCTCCGGGTCCGAAGGGTGGGCGTCCGCCGTTTGCCGTGGAGACGATGCTGCGCATTCACTTCTTGCAGCACTGGTTCGGCCTGTCCGATCCAGCGATGGAAGAGGCACTCTACGACGTGCCGCTGTACCGGCAGTTTGCGGGTCTGGATATCGGGGTGGATCGCCTGCCCGATGAGAGCACCATCCTGCGCTTTCGTCACCTGCTCGAAGAGCACGGACTGAGCCTTGCGATCTTCGAGCGCGTGAATGCGCTGCTGGCCAGCCAGGGCCTGATGCTGCGCGCCGGCACAGCAGTCGATGCGACGATCATCGCCGCACCCTCGTCGACCAAGAACAGCACTGGTACGCGCGACCCGGAGATGCATCAAACGAAGAAGGGCAATCAATGGCACTTTGGGCTGAAAGCGCACATTGGCGTGGACGTCGAATCGGGTCTGGTGCACACGATGGTCACCACACCAGCCAATGCTCATGACGTGACGCAGGTGCATGAGTTGCTGCACGGCCAGGAGACGGATGTCTTTGCCGACTCCGGCTATCGTGGCGCACACAAGCGCCAGGAGGTCAAGCACAGACGCCTTGAACCCAACTGGCACATCGCGATGATGCCGGGTAAGCGCCGGGTGCTCAATCGCGCCCGGGTACACGACAGGCTCGTCGACGAGCTGGAGCGCACGAAAGCGCGCATCCGGGCCAAAGTGGAGCATCCGTTGAGTGCTCAAGTGCCAGTTCGGCTTCACGAAGGTGCGCTACAAGGGGCTGGCGAAGAACACGTCCCATCTGGTCACCCTCTTTGCGCTGTCCAATCTGTGGATGGCTCGCAAACGAATATTGCAGGCCGCCGGGGGATGATTGCGCCCGCGGCGCGCGCAAGGGCCCCCCAAGTTCCGCAGTTAACGGCGCAAGTCATTGATCTTTCAGGCGTCGAGGTGCCGTTTTTGGCATAACGGTCAGTGTTTTGGAGGTGCCTTCGTGCCGAGTGCCTCAAAGAGCTCGAGCTGCCGCGCGCTGGGCGCATTGATGCCGCGCAGCGTCTGGCGCCCGAGCCGGACCTGATGGCGCTGGATCGTGGCCAGTATCTTCAGCACCGCCGTGGGCGTCTGATCCACGCCAGCGGCACGCAACCTCTGACGCATGACCCGATGCAGCACGAGCGCCAGAAAGCAGATGAGCGCGTGCGCCCGGATACGCTCGGGCAGACGGTGATGAACCGGCGCAATCTCGATGTCGCTCTTGAGCACCCGAAAGCCGCGCTCGATATCGGCCAGCGCCTTGTAGCGGGCGACGACTTCGTCGGGCGCAAGAGCAGTGTTGGTCACGAGCAGCAGCTTGCCGTCCAGGCGCCGGGCGGCATCGAGCGCCGCTTCGTCCCGGCTGAAGCTGAAGCGCTCGGCAGCCAGATCGGCCTTGACGATGCGCGACAGGCCGGCATCCTTGACCAGTTCCGAGAAGCGCAGATATGCGCGCCGATCGCTCGAGCGGCGCCCGCGCAGCGCCTTGCCCGCCTCGGCATCGTCGAGCCGACGTGCCATGCGCTCGCCCTCGGCCTCGATGCGCTCGATGTCCGTGCGCCGACGGGCCGTGTGCTGCGCTGCGCGCGCATCGTCGTGCGCCACAACCAGCCTGCGCCCGCGCCAGTGCGCCTCGGCC
>Ga0172382_10010538_pt1 | contig 12375 bp, 10 predicted proteins | sample Leawel138RmetaG_FD_122245 | JGI IMG/M metagenome (GOLD analysis project Ga0172382, IMG submission 122245) | Leachate microbial communities from a municipal landfill in Southern Ontario, Canada - Leachate well 138R metaG | ecosystem: Engineered > Solid waste > Landfill > Unclassified | place...
GGTACGCCAATCCAATGACTCATGGCTTGGCATTGCACTTTTCCTGACATTTGAGTGAAGCAAAGTTCAAAATCCCCTGCTTCGGGCGTGCGACCTAAGCGCAACACAGGTAAAATGGGCAGTTTGGGCTGATAATGCCAGCTGCCATTTTTAAGATAAGCATCATCTGGGATTTCCATTCCTGCACCCGTACCTTTCACTCTTGCTCCGACCAACACTAATCCTTGTGGCGTGACGTTATAGTCTTCCTCCCAGCGAATTTTTTCTATGCTATGGTTCCATGCCAAGGTGAAGTTGTCTGTGGGCACTTGGGTCCACAGTGTGCCCGCTAGGCCTAAACACAGGCCTAGCATCTGTTTACCTTCAAAGACTGATTAACGACCAATAATCTCAAAAGCTTATCCTTGCTCTGCGAGACGTTTGAGTTTGCGTGCTCGCCAGCTGTGTTGCACGATAAATAGCAGCGCGAGCCCAAAGCCAATTTCATCACTCAACGGCGTAGCAAGAATTAAGCTAGCACCTGCAAGGAAGCCGATAACGCGTTCCCACCAGTAGAGTTTTTGTAATAGATATCCGGTAAAGATGACGCCCCAAATACCAATACCCACAGTCGCTTTTAGCAAGACAAACCCAGTGGCTAACCAGCTATCACCTTGAAGCATCAAAGCGGGATCGTAAACCGCCATAAAGGGGATCACAAAACCTGCAATGGCGATACGGATTGCCCAAAGGCTGATCTTAAGGCCTGATTCCTTCGCGATTGGTGCTGCGGCAAAACAGGCTAAGGCAACGGGAGGCGTGAGATCGGCCATGATGCCGAAATAAAATACAAACATATGCGACACAATCAGTGGCACACCGAGGTCGAGTAATGCGGGAGCGGCAATCGAGCTAGTAATAATGTAGTTAGGGATGGTGGGGATCCCCATGCCGAGCACTAGGCAAGTGACCATAGTTAACACGAGTGATAAGAACAAGTTATCTTGGCCAACGGCAAGAATATAGCTCGCGAAGGTCGAGGCAATTCCTGTCAGTGACACTATGCCGATAATCACACCGACTAAAGCACAGGCGATACCCACAGGCACGGCATGACGGGCGCCTTCTACCAGTGCATGCAAGCAGATGGTAAGAGTATCTCTGCCGCCTTTAATAAACCAACAAATGGTGACTAATAAGGCGATAACCCCAAATACGACCCCGATCCCGAGTTGGAAGAAGCCTGCGCATAGGATGCCAAGGGCAATCCAAAAGGCAATCCGCATCGCCATTGAGGAAAGTCGCAGTACTATGGCTGAGCCTAAAATTACTATCGATGTGAGGGCGAGTCCTACCATGCCTGAGAACAGCGGCGTTCTACCCGAAAACAGCAAGTAGACTAAAATAAACAAGGGGATAAGGAGATACCAACGCTCTTTAATTGCCGCCCATGGATTAGGGCACTGATCTTTAGGCAGGCCACAGAGATTGGCGCGTTTGGCTTCTAAATGCACCATCCAAAATACGGAGCAGAAATAAAGTAGCGCAGGGATCAATGCCGCTTTGGCTATCTCGATAAAGGGGACGTTAATGGTTTCGGCCATGATAAAGGCCACTGCGCCCATGATCGGCGGCATGATTTGGCTGCCCATACTCGATGTTGCCTCTACCCCGCCGGCGAAGGCAGGGCGATAACCGAATCGTTTCATGAGTGGAATGGTAAATTGGCCCGTTGTGACCACGTTGGCAACACCTGATCCTGTAATCGTCCCCATCAATGCCGATGACACTACTGCAACTTTTGCAGGACCGCCGAGCTTGTGGCCAAATAATCCCATAGCAAAGTCGGTAAATAAACGGATCATTCCGGCTTGTTCTAAAAAGGAGCCGAAGAGAATAAACAGGAATATATACGTCGCCGACACATAGGTTGGTGTGCCGTATAGCCCTTCGGTACCGAAGGCTAATTGATTGATGATCTGATCGAATCCATAGCCGCGGTGCATTAAGTCACCGGGTAAATATTGGCCAAATAAGCCATACATCAAAAAGATGCTACAGATGATAGGTAGCGCCCAGCCCATGACTCGGCGCGCTGCTTCAAACACTAATACGATCAAAGTGATACCTATCACTATATCCGCATCGGTTAGATCGCCTGAACGTTGAATTAAGTCGGCTTCGAAATACCACTGATAAGCCGCTGTGGCCATACCAGCTAGACCGAGTAGCCAAGCGAGTGGCTGCCAAGGCTGAGATTTTCCTCTAGCGGGATAACTTAAAAAAACCACTAACAGTAAAAAGCCCACATGGGTGGCACGCAGTACTTGAGTCGAGACGGGATGAAAAGCGGCAGTGATGATTTGAAAAATAGAAAAAATTAAGGCTGTATAAAATAGAGCCTTGGGCCAATCGCCAGTATTTGCGCTGAGACCTTGTTGGGGATCACTCATATTATGCCTCACAGCATTAGACTACAGAGATGATATAAACGAGATGCCGTTATTCAACGGCATCTCAATTGCTTAGTTTGGAATAGGATGCACAGATATCAGTAAAACTTAGAGTGCACCAACTTCTTTGTAATAACGTTCTGCACCTGGGTGCAGTGGTATTGGCAGATTTTTCGTCGCTTTATCTACGCTGATGGTCTTCGCGGCGGAGTGCGCGTTACCGAGTCGGTCTAAGTGCTCGAACATGAGTTTTGTCATCTGATAGGCTAAATCATCCGATACACCGCTTTGAGTCACCAGTAAATTTTGAATGGCGACGGTAGAAACGTCGGTGGTTTGGCCTTCATAGGTCGATGCTGGGATCACGCCATGTTGATAGGCGGGATTGTTAATCTTAGCGATCACATCTTCTGGAATTTCAACAAAGTTGATTGCCATAGTCGCAGCTAAGTCACGGATAGCAGCCATGCCGAGACCGGAAGATTGTAAAGTGGCGTCTAATTGACGATTTTTGATTAGCTCAACGGATTCGGCATAGGGTAAAAACTCGACTTTCCCCATGTCTTCGTAACTTAGTCCCGCAGCCTTGAAAATCGATCTAGCATTGAGTTCTGTCCCTGATTTAGGGGCACCCACTGAGATGCGTTTTCCCTTTAAATCAGCCAAGGTTTTAATGCCAGACTCTTTATTGGCGACGATTTGAATGTAGTTAGGATAAGCCGAGGCAAGTACTCGGATTTTATCCAGCGGCGTTTTAAAGCCTGCATCAATATCACCTTGATATGCTGCTGCGACTGAATCACCTAAAGCGAACGCTAATTCGCCACGACCCGCTTGCAATAAATTGAGGTTTTCTACTGAGGCTTTAGTTGCTTGAACTGAGGTTTTAGAACCTTCGATTCCTGTGCCGTAGAGTTGCGACAGCGCAACGCCAATAGGGTAATACACACCACTGGTGCCGCCTGTGAGAATGTTGATAAAGGCGGGGGCAGCAGCCATAGCGGCAGCACTGAGTGTGAGAGTCACTGCTGCGCCGACGGCGACAAAACGTTTTTTGATTTTCATTATGAAATATCCTTATTTTTTATAGTGTTATGTAGGGTCTTTCGAGCGGTAAATACCGTAATCAGCTCAATATAACTACATAAAACCTGAAAAAGGTCAATTAGGCTATAGTCGATAGCTGCTACTTTTGTATCACAAAACTGAGATCTGAGACTGTTTTGAGCAAGGTTGTATTGTGAGGTAAAACTTGGTTGGTTCAATGAAGCGGGCAATAAAAAGGGCTAACCTAAGTTAACCCTATTTGTGTTATTAGAGGACAAACCTCCTAATAACAAGACACTATTTAGTATTATCTAAGAAACCTTTAGTTGCGTTTTTCGCATGTTTTGCTGCTCTTTTCTCTTTAGGAGACATCAGCGGTTGTTTCTTCGATTCTTTACGGTTTTTTTGCTCTTTACTCATATAAAACTCCATGTACTCTTTGGTTATTCATCAGGCTAATCATGTAAGCCGTACTTAATTGAACCTATTCCATGACGTCCTGATTGAAGCGAAATTTTTATCTCGAATTACAACATTTTAAATTACAAATATCTAAAATCATTGATAATTATCTGTGAATTTATTTGCCTCAATGAGCGATTACAGCAAAATAATCTTATCACCGAATTCCGTACCATGATCCATCTATCACTTAGAATAATTAATGCTAATGCTAGCGTTAACCTGTATAAGAAATATGCGAACAAGGACACAGTACCTCTATTTTCATCATTGTTTGTGGTTTTAGTGGGCCCTAATTGGAGGCTTAACTAAGTACCATATGCCTAACGTCGGCTCGATTTACCTAACATGCCACCTAATATACCGCGCAAAATTTGTTTACCTAATTGGCTTCCAACCGTGCGAGCCGCTTGTTTTGATAATGTTTCAGCTAACCCTTGGCGACGCTTATTGCCAAAAATGAGTTCACTGAACCAACCTTGTTCTTCGGCTTTTTGGCCCGTTTGAGCATCACTTGCTGTGGATGTGGTGTCGCTGGTGGCGTTACCAACTCGTCTCTGGTTAAGGCGTTCGTAGGCCGATTCGCGGTTGATTAACTGATCGTATTTACCTCCAATCGGGCTTTGGACACGGACTTGTTGTAACTCCTCACTTGTGGCGGGTCCCATGCGGCAACGTGGCGGTGCGATGAGCGCGCGCTCGACCATAGTTGGCACGCCTTTGTCGGCTAACATAGACACTAAGGCTTCACCTACAGCGAGCTGGGATATGACGTCGCTAACAACCAGTTTGGGGTTAGGCACAAAGGTTTCGGCGGCGGTTTTAACGGCCTTTTGATCCCTTGGCGTGTAAGCTCGCAGGGCATGTTGAATACGATTACCTAATTGTCCGAGAATTTCGCTTGGGACATCATCAGGAAATTGCGAGCAAAAATAAACGCCTACGCCTTTTGAGCGAATTAGGCGCATGATCTGTTCGACGCGTTTTAATAGACTCGGTGGGCAACCCTCAAAGAGTAAATGCGCCTCATCGATAAAAAACACTAGCTTAGGTTTTTCGGGATCGCCGACTTCGGGCAGATTCTCAAATAATTCTGAGAGTAGCCATAGTAAAAAACTTGAATATAAACGGGGAGTTAAAATCAGTTTGTTTGCTGCTAATAAATTGATAATGCCGCGTCCTTGCAAATTAGTGCGCATTAAATCTTCAAGCTGTAACGCGGGTTCACCAAAAAAGTCTTTGCCACCATCGCGCTCTAATCCTAGTACCGAGCGTTGAATTGCTGCGAGGGATTGGGCGCTGATTAAACCATATTTGGCGGAGATTTCTTTGCGTTCCTCGGCAACTAAGGCCAGCATGGCCCGCAGATCATCTAAGTCGAGCAGTAATAACCCTTGGTCGTCCGCTAGTTGAAAGACTATGTCTAAAATACCGCTCTGGGTGTCATTCAATTCTAAAATTCGGCCGAGTAAGGTTGGGCCCATTTCGCTGATGGTGGTACGCAGCGGGTGGCCTTGAACGCCCGCTAAATCCCATAACACTACAGGATTGGCTTCGTTGTGATAATCCTCAATGCCAATTTGAGTTGCCCTTTGTAATAGCTTTTCACTTGGAGTGCCGGTCATCGCTAGACCCGAGATATCGCCTTTAACGTCTGTGATAAAAACTGGCACGCCTTGGCGTGAAAAACCTTCGGCAATACTCATCAGCGACACGGTTTTGCCTGTCCCTGTGGCACCGGCAATTAACCCATGGCGATTGGCATACTTAAGATTTAAGTGAACCTGTTGTTCACCTTTTCCTATTAATAGCGTATTCAAAGGCATTCCTTATGTTAACGGTAGGGCTTATATTGGAATCGTTGCAGCATCCTTATTTTAGCCACTGTGTATTTAATCCACTTTAGTGTCGTCGTTCATGCGTATAAAAATTCATCATTGAGTGTTGGCCTTAGCGTAATTTATGTCAACATGGGGCCTGAATAAGCTTGATATCACTTAGTAAAAATGTGTGATTGGCAATATGGGCGTTACCTATGAATGAGGTGTGTTATTTGGGTCATTCACTGAGGCGTGCTTGATGGTGAAATTCCCTTTGATTATGCTGCTCTTGTTCTTTACTGTGCTGACATCTGCCTGCACCTAATGAGTCTGTGGTGCAAGAACCTGTGTTGAATCTTATGAGCCTATGCGAGATAAACAGCGCTGTGTTGCTGAGGTGGATAAAAACCTTTATTTGTATGAAAAACTAAAAGCATTAGAAGAAAATCAACGGCTGAAAATGGCCAAAGAACAAGCCACTCAAAAATCGTTAATGTAGAAAGGATATCTATGAAAGGTGCGGGCGGAACACAGGGCGGGACGGGACAATTTTTTATGGGTCTTGCCATGATGTGTGGTGGATTTTATTTATTGTTCAATGCAATACAGGTGAGCTCTAGTTTTGGACTGGGCTATGGCTTATATCGAGTGAATGCCTTTGGGCAAGGCATGTCGATTACCACTGGCATGGTGATGCTACCGTTTATTATCGGTATTGTGATGGTGTTTTTTGACGCTAAGAGTAAGTTAGCTTGGCTGTTGAGTCTAGGTTCGCTAACGGCCTTGGTTGTGGGCGTGATCAGCTCGATTCAATTCCACTTTAAATCTATGTCGGCCTTTGAACTTATCGTGATCCTCGTTTTGGCCTTTGGTGGTTTAGGGTTGTTTTTACGCTCACTGAAAGACGCGCCCACAAGCGATACACAAGCGAAATAACCACTAGACTCTTAATCGCTAGGCTTTTAACCACTAGGCGCTAGAGTGCAAATACGAAATCAGAGCTGTGCATCTAAGTGGCTCAAATAGCGATTTAACGAACGGTTTAACGAGAGTTTTTAACTACAGAGTGAAGGAATGCGATGCGCTGGCGTGACACTGACAGAAGCTCCAATATCGAAGACAGACGCGGCCAGCAAATGGCATCTGCGGGTGTGCCGAGTGCCTTGTTACTCAGGTTCTTGCCCTTTTTGCTGAGAACTAAACTTGGCCGCGTGGTGTTGCTCATCGGCGGCATTTATATTGCTTTTCAGTATTTTACCGGTGGTCTTTCACTTGACCCGAATACTCAAACTCATCTTAGCCAATCCCAATCTAGCTCAACAACAGCGGTACAGGATGAAAATGCCCAGTTTGTGGCGGCCATTTTAGGCACCACAGAAACCGTTTGGGGCCAGTTGCTCAAAGGGCAATATCGAGAGCCTAAGTTAGTGCTTTATCGCAATATGACCTCCACTGGCTGCGGTATGGGACAGGCGCAGTCTGGGCCTTTCTATTGCCCCGCCGATAGCAAGGTGTATATCGATCTTAGCTTTCTTGATGAGCTTAAAACCTTAGGCGCGCCCGGTGATTTTGCCTTTGCCTATGTGATTGCCCACGAGGTGGGTCACCATGTGCAAAACCTGCTGGGCACTAGCACTAAGGTGCGCCAAGCCCAGCAATCTGGCAGTAAAGTGCAAGCGAATCAATTGAGTGTCGCACTTGAATTGCAGGCTGATTGCTACGCAGGGATTTGGGGGCATTATGTCAATCAACAACTTAACTTACTTGAAGCAGGCGATTTAGCGGAAGGCATTGCCGCAGCCAGTGCAGTGGGTGACGATCGTCTGCAAAAGATGGCGGGTCGCGCCGTACAGCCTGATGCTTTTACCCATGGCAGTTCGGCGCAGCGGGTGAAATGGTTTAAGACAGGGTTTGATTCGGGTAATCTCGCCAGTTGTAATACTTTTGCGGCGAAGTGATTTAGTCTGATATCTCAAATACGTACCGAACAGAAATGCAAGGATAACTGAGTGGCCTTTAACGATACCTTTAGATTGAGCAGCCACGCGGTTATCACTAATGCGCAGGGACAAGTACTGTTGCTTAAGGCCAATTATGGTAATTTTGCTTGGGGTTTGCCCGGCGGCGCACTCGAGCCAGGTGAAACGATTCACGAGGCCTTGGTGCGCGAATGCCAAGAGGAATTAGGCTTAAGTGTGCGGGTTAACTATTTGAGCGGCGTGTATTATCACAGCGCCTATCAATCCCAAGCCTTTATTTTTCGTTGTGAACTGTTGTTGCCTGATGGGCCTGAGGTGGCAAAAAATGTGGCAGAAGGTGAGCCATTGCCGATCCACTTAAGCCACGAACATTCAGAGTTTGCCTTCCACGATATCGATACCCTCAGCGCGGTGCAGCAGCAAAGAATCCAAGATTGCCTCAATTTCAACGGGGTTGTCATTAGTGCAAAGTTTTAGTGCTTTACTGGTAAACCGCCAGCCGTTAATCGGCTTGGGTTTGCGCGAGTAAGGTTTCTAAGCAGTGTTCCTTGATACCGTAATAGGCTTTAATGTCAGATATTTGCGCGAGGATTGCGGCGCTGTCTTTTTGATTGTGTTGTGGCTTTTTAACGGCCAAAATCATCTTATTTTTATTGGTATGTTCTAGGCTGATAAATTCAAACACCTTAGTCGCATAACCATTGGCTTCCAAAAATAGCGCACGTAATGAATCCGTCACCATTTCAGCCTGTTGGCCCATGTGCACTCCATATTGCAGCATAGGTTTGAACAATTCTGGGCTGTGCATCTGTGGGCGAATTTGTTTATGGCAGCAAGGCGAACACATAATGATGTCGGCATTGGCGCGAATACCATAATGAATCGCATAGTCAGTGGCTATATCGCAGGCGTGCAGCGCGATCATCACATCGGTTTGCTTAGGCGCGTGGGTTCTCACATCGCCGCAGACAAACGACAATCCTTGATGATCCAGCGTTGCCGCCGTTTCATTACATAAATCGGCCAAGGCTTGGCGTAATTCCACCCCAGTCACCTGCGCATCATTATGATGTAGGCTGTGGCGAAGGTAATCATGGATTGCAAAGGTGAGATAACCTTTACCTGAACCAAAATCGACCACATTGATCGGTTGATCATTCTTGTGGGGTGAGGCTTCGAGTGCTTGGCTAAAAACCTCAATAAATTTATTGATTTGCTTCCATTTACGCGACATCGCAGGAATAAGATTATGTTGGCTGTCCGTCACCCCTAGCTTGGTCAGGAAGGGACGTTCAATATCCACAAAACGCTTTTTCTCACGGTCATGTTCTAACGGCGCCGCGACGGCTTGTTTAACGTTATGTGTGCTGATTTGGACTTTACCTTTTTTGCTGATCTCAAGCTGAACTTCTGCCTGCGCCGTGGCTAAGTGGGCACTCTTAAAATCGTTACCGAATAACAGTTTTATGCTGGCTAAGCCTTCGTCATAACTCAGGTTTTTAGTGATGTGATTCGTCTGATGCTGATACACAAACGACAGCACAGGCTCATTTTGCAAACTAATCGGCCGAATCGTGATGCGCTGCAGGCTTTTATCTGCCCCTCGGTACTTACTCAACAATAGTTTGATCAGACTATTCTTCGCCAAGCTGTCAGCCAAAAGCTGGTAAAAATCATCAAAAGAATTAAGCGCTGAATGGGACATTATTGTTTCCGAAAAAGTAACCAAGAAAAACAGGGAGAGTATTCTAACCGCGATCCGCCGCTACCTAAAGTTATTCTCATCGAGAAGGGGTTTGGGGCAGAGCTCCGCTGCTGATCTATTTGTTGAAATTCGTAATCTCGTGTAGGTTTTTGGCAAGCGGGATTTTGTCCCAACTCTTGTTTGAATTATTTAATCAAAGTCAAAGTCAACATCGTGGGGCTTCACCCCACACCCGACCAAGGAGGACTGCTCGTCCTATCCTCCTTGGATGCTCCATGACGCCCCCAACGGAGTTGAAAGCCCCTTGTGCTCATTGCCAAATTTGCTATCGCTTCCGAAGGATGCGTCCCTGCACCTGCGAAAGCTAGCTCGCCATCCATGGCGAGACTCACGCAATTTGTCTATTCGCCCTGCGGCAACTCCGAGGGGATGCGTATTCCGTCGATTTTTGAGTTGTCTGATTGGTCACTTAAAGCATTAAAGAGTTGTGGATGTCCTGTTTCATCCGTTTCTTATTAGGTATTTAGCTTTCTTTTATAACAACAAAGTCAATAAATTTACCCAGAAGATTCTCTGCATGAGTGGTTGCTATAATTTCACCGTGTTCATCTTTGGTAAAACCATCTATTCCTTTTAAAAGCATTAGTATCGTATTTCTACTATAAACGTCTCTATGATAGCGAGGGTGTTTCCCATCATGCCTATCCGAATACACCTCTGGTGGTTGCAGAACTGGGTTAATACCTTTACGAACAACTTTCTTTAGTTTTTCATTGTCAGAAAGTGTTTCTTTCGCTTTAGCTATTGGAGTTAATCCTTCATCGACATAAGATTTAAACAAAAACTCATGTTTTTCTGTAATTTCCTCTTTAATGTATAACTTATATTGTTTAATAATTTTTCTACGTTTTCGCTTCGAAAAAAATCTGAGGCAATAGCGATTGGAGCTATCAGTAAAACTATTGAGAATAGGAGTCCAAAAAAGTAGATGGGTAGGCGAGCTAGGTGTACAAAGACATTCCCAACAAATACATTATCCCAAAAAGAAACATCCTCTTCAGAATCTATATATTTTGAAAGCCTAATCTCCCTTATTCCAGCTATCTTCCCAAAGATCTCAAGCTCAACATCTGAGCCTGCTAAATGTAAAGCTAATATCTTTATCGTATAACTCTCACCCTCCTCAAGGATAATCTGGGGAAGTAATATAATTTTTTCCGTATCAATACTAGGTAAAGCAGAAGACTTTAAATAATCATTGGTTGAGCTAATTTGTTCAGACTTTAAAAACTTCCCTTCTTTGATTGTTAAGTTTAGAGGGTATTTATCATCGTAATATCCATTAAGTATAGGAGCTCCACCATCATTCTTAATTCTCAAAAATAGAACTGATAAAGTCTGGTTCAAGCTTTTTATATCTACGTCTCCATAGAATACCTTTAACTCGTTAACATCCTCTTTAACATCAAGAACGTTGGTATCGTTTAATACCTCAATAATAAGCTCTGGATTATTTACACGAAAAAATTCAGTATAAATTGTTAGGCTACCGAAAATTGCAGCCAGCATGAATCCTAAAAACGACCATGCAAACCTCTTATCCAGATTGTTAAAAGATGAAATAATGCTCATCTATGAAATACACTCCTTTCTTATTTGCCTAACGTCTTAGTATTTATGCGCTGCGCTGTTTGCAGGGCATAAATCGTTTGTTGGACTTGGTCGCTGTGTCGTGGCACATCCATGTCAATTGATATAAATGATGCTATAGGAATCTGCTATTTTGCGGTAGCGGTTTTTTATACAGTTTGATGGGTAATCACTTGATATCGTTTTAGCTTTATCATCCTTTGCTGGCTAGCAGAGATACGCAAAGGTTAATAGGATTAAGCACTGTCATGGAAGTGACCGTTGACAGCATGGATGTCGTCGTCGAGCCCTCAGGGATGAGTTAATGGCGAGTCACTGGAATGACAGTGCTTAATTAATTTAGTCATTATGACGCCATTGCAAAGTAAGATGCGGCAACTTGTCATTCGTCCTATGGTTCTCGTCTAGTGGCTCTTGTATTGTGGATCAAGCGCGCAGGCGGGTTTTCTTCTGTTATAATGCCTCCTCGATTTTTTGGAGGCGAGAATGGACGTATCTTCTTTACTAGACGGCCTGAATGATAAGCAGCGCGAGGCTGTCGCGGCACCGCAATCTAGCATGTTAGTGTTGGCGGGCGCGGGCAGTGGTAAAACTCGGGTGTTGACCCACCGCATTGCGTGGCTGATGCAGGTTGAACAGCAGAGTCCTTACTCGATTCTTGCGGTGACATTTACCAATAAAGCTGCGGCTGAGATGCGCGAGCGAGTTGAAAAAGTCGCTGGCACCAATATGGGCCGCATGTGGATTGGGACTTTCCACGGCTTGGCGCATCGCTTGTTACGCACTCACTTCCAAGATGCGGGTTTACCGCAAAGCTTCCAAATCCTCGATTCTGACGATCAAGTACGCTTGATTAAACGTATTCTAAAAAGCCTGAATTTGGATGAGAAACAATATCCTCCACGCCAAGCTCAGGGTTATATCAATGGTAAAAAAGACCAAGGATTACGCCCTAAACATATCGATGCGGGCGGTTTTCCGCTTGAGCAGAACCTGTTAAAAATCTATCAGGTTTACCAAGAGTCTTGTGACCGCGCTGGTTTAGTCGATTTTGCCGAAATCCTATTACGTGCCCATGAGTTATGGCTCAATAAGCCGCACTTATTGGCCCATTATCAAGACAGATTTAAGCATATTTTGGTGGACGAGTTCCAAGATACTAACGCCATTCAATATGCGTGGATCCGCGTGCTCGCCGGTCAAACTGCCAATGTGATGATAGTTGGTGATGACGACCAATCGATTTACGGCTGGCGCGGCGCTCAGGTTGAAAACTTACA
>Ga0172382_10010541_pt1 | contig 12374 bp, 11 predicted proteins | sample Leawel138RmetaG_FD_122245 | JGI IMG/M metagenome (GOLD analysis project Ga0172382, IMG submission 122245) | Leachate microbial communities from a municipal landfill in Southern Ontario, Canada - Leachate well 138R metaG | ecosystem: Engineered > Solid waste > Landfill > Unclassified | place...
AATTTAATTCCTTCTCAGTAGAGGAATGTCATAGAATATTGAAAAATAGTTTATTTAATCGTGCCAAAGAATTGGATTTTTTATCAAATATTCCTGATTCTTTAAAATTGGCGACATTTAAAATATATAACAATCTTAACTATAATCAGAAGGGGAAATTTTTAGTTAAGTTAAATAAAAAAATGAAGGAGGATTTATAGAGTGTATTTTCCGTACTTAGTAGCAAGAGGGGAAGAAGTAAATGCGTTAATTGGCCTGAATATTTTAGGGCCACATTCAAAAGTTTTACCGATTTTACAAGCATATAGTGATGATGATGATACAAAATACTCATACACAGCATTAGTTAAAGCTTGCAAGCATTTGATTTTGAAACAGAATATGTTTATCTTGATAGTGGAAATAGGTGAATCTATCGATGATTTGGAAGCAATACCTGATTTTGATACATATTGCATTAGGGGATATAATAGAAATCAATTTGATTCGATAGTCTTTGATAGTGATTTGAGATATGCATTGTTACATGAATATCCTAGTACTGTTGTCTGTGATAATTCAAATATTGATTATCATATATTTATGCCTAATGTAATAATGTTTCACACGGTTTTGAAAATGTATCCGTTAGATAAAGTAGTTCCTATAGCAGATGCCTTTGTTAAGCATGAACCAAACCGTGATTACCCGCGAGAAGATGTTTTTAACACCGAGCTTCCAATGACATATGCTAATGAAGGTTATGTTGGGTTTGGTGATTTTACAGTCTTACCATACAACTCGTCCATTGGCGGTCAAGCTAATGCTAATGAAATAACACATGTTATCCACATAACAATATTTAAAGATGAACATAACATGTTTTATGTAGATCACTATCTAACCACTCCAACTGAAGAACCTGATAATATTAGAAGATCTATTAAGACAATTGAGAAAGTCATAATGAATATATCAAAGTATGAGACAACAACTGGAATTGCAAGACTAGGTTCTTTAAGTGGTTCAAGTACAAGTTTGGGGATGTATAAAAGATTAGGAATTATGCATCATATTGAATTGATGGCTTCAAAAATATAATTACACTCTTCTAAGTTATGATTGTTTGGGGCTGTAACGAAATAAATTAATATAGTCCTACAAATTTAAAAAGCACCCTGGCATTCCAGAGTGCTTTTTAAATTTGAGGTATATAACATATATGGAGGTTTAAGATACCCAATAACTTATTGGGAGGGCTACCCCATATTTTTTATGGGTTGATTTTACTGTTTAAAATAAAAGGAGCTGTCTTATAATTATAGTTAGTTGTAACGTAAATTATAAGGAGGCCCCATGCATGATAATATTATACAACTATTGTTCCTAGAATCAATCAAAAATAAAGTTGAACATCTAGACATTCATAGAAAAGATAGTAAATTGATTATTGATATTAGATTAAAGAAAGAACTAATGTAATGTTCAATATGTAAGAATCAAATGAAGTTTTATAGTTACCGTTTAAAACATATACATTATGGCATTAGTAGTTTTGAGGCTTACAATCTTCATTATCAGTCGAGAAGGTATAAATGTCCTACATGTAATAAATATCAATCAGGGCAGAGTCCGTTTGGTGATAGAAATAGAAATGTTTCTAAACTAACTAAGTATGCAATCTTGGAAGATTTAAAAAACAACCCAAAGAACTATTAGCGATGCCGCTAAACAGTACCATGTATCAAGTCAGACAGTTATTAGAATATTCGATTAAGCTGAAGATGCTCCACATCTAAAACTCGGAAGAACGATCTGTATGGATGAGGTATTCATTAGTAAGAAGCGAAAATCTCCTTATGCCTGTGTTATATGATTTTGATTCTAAAAAGATTATTGATGTCATACCAACCAGACATAAGAACTAATTAAATCAGTACTTCTTACGCATACATATCGATGAAAAAGACCGTGTAAACGTCTTTTTCATCGATATGTGGGAAAGTTATAAGGATGTAATACAACGTGCGTGCCCTAAAGCATTAATCGCTGTTGATTCTTTCCACATAATAACAAACCTCAATAGAGCAATGGAGCGGGTTAGAATTGATACCATGAATAAATTTAAGATAGAACGTAGTAAACTTACTAATAATGATATGTATTACTACATGTTAAAGAAGTTTCACTTCTTCTTTAAAATAGATTTAGACCGTCTAAGAGATTTAAAATCCGCTTACATAGCTAAACTAAATACTTACTGGGATAAACAAACCATTCTTCGTTATTTATTAGATATCGATGAAACCTTAGCACTATGTTTTAAGTTAAATGAAAATATCGATACTTTAATTTAACAGCCGAATATTACTCCTGTGATGAAACATTAGATGAATTGATTGATGAATTTAAATCAAACCCAACCAAAGAATTTAGAGATTTTGTAGAATGCTTCAAAACTGGAGAATAGAGATTAAAAATTCCTTTATAACTTCTAGAGGTAGACGTATCTCCAATGGACCTATTGAATCTACAAACTCTAAAATAAAGACAATTATTAAAGCCTCTAATGGGATTAGAGACTTTAGAGGGTTAAGAAACAAAATTATGTATTCTATTAACAAAGATACACCGCTTAAAAACTAAATTTATTAAAAGTGTATCGTTTTGGCTAAGTAAAAAGGAGGTACCCCCACAGCTGTTATAGGTGTGCTGTACCTCCATATTTTATATAGGCTTATATGGATTAGACCTCCACATTAGTTATAGGGCTTAAATTTGTAGGACTATATTAGTTTAATTCATTACAGCCCCTTTTTTTAATTTTCTTTTTATGAAACTATTCATTATTTAACATAAAATATATAATTCATTATATAATAAAGACGATTTCACCACGTATAAATAGAAGGGGGACATCTTATGAATGGTTTTGATGTAAGTATGATACCAATGATTTTCTTAGGCTTTCAAGCAATAATTGTTGGTCTATATGTTTTGGTAAATATTTTCTTAGGTAGGAAACGCGGCGTTACAAATACTGTTTGGTTTTTTGCTGGAGAGATTATTTTAGTATTTGTCTTGTTATGGGGCCTTGGGCTTGTACAGACAAATGATTGGGTAACAGAGGCGATGGTTCGTCAGTATATTAGTTTTATGCCAATGGGCAGTGGAGAATTAAACCAATATATGGATGAGATTGTAGCAAGTGGTATGTTACCAGTATTTTTAGCAATTGTTGATTTGAGTGTTAAAATGAGTATCTTCGTACTCTTTTATACCATTTTAAGAGCTATATTTAAATGGATTATCTTTGGGATACCTTGGTTAATATTTATTAAACCAATTGTCAAAGATAAAACTAAAAATAAAACTTTAGGTGGTTTAGTTGGTGTATTTAGAGGTGCTTTTGGCGGATTCTTTTTAATATTCCCTGTTTTAATTATTATTAATACAGTGGTCGGCGCAGGCGTTGAAATTGATGATCCTGAGTATCATGATTTAGCGGTTGCTATATCAGATGCTAATGAATACAATTTTGTGAAGTATATTAATGATGCAACGAAGGTTGAAGGTACTGGTTTAGCAGACTTCATGTTTGATTTAGCTTTCAGATCAAAAGTTAATGAGGAAGAAACCATTGTTTGGCGCTTAGAATTAAAATGGATTGCTGAAGCAGGTAAAGCTGCACTACCTTATATATTGGATGAAAGTGCAGAAGTTGAAATTACATTAGCTGAAATAACAAAATTTGAAGGTGTATTTGCATCATTTGCAAATTCACAATTAATTAATTCTAGTATTAAACCATTAATTAAGTTTTCTGTTTTAATTGCAGCCAAGGAAGAAGGCTTTGACTTTTTAACAGAAACTGAAATTAGTGCGCTCTTAACGCAAATCGATGGTATTGACATCGATGTATCAAATGACTTAAATGAAATTTATTTAGCGGTGACAGATTTATTAACGATTCAAGATTATACAACTTGGGAAGCTTCAATAAATGATTTAAGCATTATTGCTAATTTTGATAGTACTGAACAAGCATTATTTGTCGGTGCTTTAAACAAACTTGTATCCCTAGACCTATTAAAACTCGCAGATCCTGTACTAAATATTGGTATGTATGATCAATCGGTAGTTAATAATATCACATGGCTTGAAACCCATGAAGAACGTATTGCTTTACTTGATAGTGTGCGGACGAAGATTAATAACTATAATGGTCAATTTGTAGCAAGTACCTTAGGTGATCTTGTTGAGTTATTTGAAACAACATTTTATAGTTTCCCAGGTATTGACTTAGATAATGATGGTACCATAGATGTTACACTAGATGAATTTATCGGTAGCCTGGAAGATTTAAGTATTGTTTTAAATGCAGATCCAAACTACCATGCGTGGTTTAGTGATGTATTAGACGGTCTAGGTAGCCTATCAGCGATTGATGTTTTTATGGAACCACTGATGGGTATGGTCTACGGACAAGTTGCTGGTAGTGATGAACTATTTAGCCAAGCAGAACTTGATTTGTTAACAGATATCATAGAAACAAACTTTAGCGATCAAGCAGATCTTCAAAGAGAACTAACTTGGATGTCTGAAGTTTATCAAGCTATTGGTAACCTACATATTGGGTCAATGCTTAAGGTCGGAGATTCACCGGTTAAAATTATGGATACTTTATTAGTTGATAGTGAAGGTCAAACGCTATTTAAAGCAACCATTGATAAATTCTTAGAAGGTCAAACAATTAGTGCACTGACCAATCAAATGAGTGCAGCACTGATTCAAAGATTTGTTACAGAACCGGCAGCACTATCTGAACCACTAACCCGTGCTGCATTGATTGATGGCTTTGATTTTGCATCAGAAATTGATGTATTAGTTGATGTATTATTTGGTCTTTATGATGAGGGTATGTTACTTGAAACTGCAATGAGCAATGATGAGGAATCCAATATACTTGAAACGTTATTACCATCAATTATTAGTTTTGTTAGAGATGAAACACAAAAAACAAAATTATTATCATCAAATATTATTTATTCATTCTTGGACTATAACTTAACAGATATTCCAATGCTTGAAACACCAAGTGTTATTTATGAAACATCAGGTGTATATGAAGGTTGGATTAAGAAAACAGAGTTATCTAATCTTTTATCTGTGATTGATGGTTTATTAACTGAAATGGAAAACCACAATATGGGCATTGAAGACCTACTTGGTGGTATTAGTGATATGAATACCTTCTTCCCGGTCATCAAAGGTTATGCAGCTACATCTGATAACCGTGATACATTGCTAGCCTCTGACATTATATATAAGACAGTGGATGACTTAATACAAAGTATTGATTTGGTTGAAGTACCTGATACTGCAATGGTACAAGATGCGAACTCACCATATTACTTATGGACAGAGCGCACCGAACTAAAGCGCGTTTTAGAAGCATTAGTCATTATGGATCTAGATATACCTGATGGTGGTGCACCAATGGATTTAGACAGCATTACAGGTGAACAAATTAATGAAGTTATTTTAGTTGAGTCAGCTGTTATGACAAGACTCTTAACAACCTATATCAATGATGCCAACATCTTTGATATACCACTTGTGGCATATGAAACAAGTGAAGCACTGGACCTTAAACAATCTGAGCTTGAAGCTTTAGGTAGCCTTCTAGTGGATTTAGATTTAAACTTAGGTGATTTAATTGGCGCTGGTTCTAGTAATTTATTAGAAAGCTATGTTGTCAGTGATTTAACTGCTCTACAGTATGAATCATCTTTCCTGATTAAAGGTTTCATTACTTATGGTATAACATCAGGTATAGGTACGCCACATGCGCTTGCACTGGATGCTTTATATCCTGAAGTATTAAGTGAAACGGAAATTGGCGAGATATTTAATATCTTAAATGCACTAGATATCGTGCCATCAATGACTGTACAAGCATTAATGGATACATTAGATCCAAATACATTAACCTTTGGTCAAACTCTGACAGTAATTAATAGTGGTGACTCCATTGTTATACGTGGATTATTTAGTGAGAACTTACTGTCTACCCAGATTATTACCGATTTAAGTTTACAAGATGCTGTATATCATGATGATAATGGTACGCCAGTTTATGATTTGATTAGTTATGATGAGATGCAAAAGTTGGTTGCAGCATTATCAAACTTAAATGAACCAGAAGATAGTATTGTAAATTCTGTGGATACAATGGACACAGATCTATTAACGATTGCAAATATGATTGCTATGCATGATGAAGGTTCAAGCCTCATTCGTACATTAATGAGTGATACATTAATCACTTATGTCACACCGCAAAGAATAGCAAGCGCTGCATATGATACAAATGCACCAGGTGACTTAACACAATTAGAACTTACAAACTTCTTAAGTGCCATTGCAGTACTTGATGATACATATGATGATGGTGATCCAAATAATGACGAACCATTAACCAACTTAGTTACAACATTAACCGCAACTGTTGGTCAACTCACCATAGGTAAAATGAATGAAATGCATCAAGAAGCATCACTCATCATGCAAAAGTTCATGTCTGAAGGTATTGTTACAGCTGTGACATTAAATGATATTAGAACGGATGCATTTAGTGATGTGGCAATGGAAATGGTAGATTATGATGAAATTACTAATTTATTACTATCATTAAATGATATTGCATTAAATATGAATAGTGGTGATCAAGTACTTGCAGATGATGAGACCATTACAAATGTTGTAACAAACATTTCTACCAGTCTAGAAACGGGCCTCATACGTAATATTGCAACTCACGAATCAATTATTATTTACCGTAAGATAACAAATGCATTAGATGGTGCTTTATCAATTGATATGCCAAGTCTTGCGCTTCAAACACACGCTTATAGCGGTAATGATATTACACAAACTGAGTTAACAAACCTAACCTATGCACTTGAAGCATTTGGATTAACAAATCTGGATGCATCACTTGTTGATTCAGGTAATGCACAGTTAACAAATGTACAAGCAGCACTTCAAACGGATTCATATATTGTCGATAGATTAATATCTGAGGCTGTAACAAATGCTAACTTATCAACCATAGAGTCACATCAAGGTATGGAAGATCCATCCATAGATGTTCAAAAAGATGAGTTAGAAAACTTAGTGGATGCATTTATTGCATTTGGCATTAATGATATCAATAATGCTGCAACAACAGATATGTTAACGCTCTATACAAATGCACAAGCAATGTCGGAAACAGAATTTAATGGTTATATTGATTATACTGAACCGTATGATCCGTTAACTGAAGATTTAGGCTTAACGATTGTCAAGGACTTCCTAATTAGTAAGTTAGATGATCAAATTCCAAATCCAATGGACTTCCCAAATAATTATTCAGTATCGAATCGTCAAGAATTAAATCAGTTAATTTTCCCATAACAAACGTAACAAACCCAGTGAAAAAAAGTTTTGCTGGGTTTGTTCCAATTGTAATATAAATATTTAGTTTAAAAATGATGTATAATAGAAGATAGAAAGGTAGGGGAATTTTATGAAACCAAATTATGGATGGCTACTTAAATGGATACTTGCAGCAATTTTAATTGCAGTCGGGTTAACGATGTTTTTCCAAAAAGAGCTTGTGTTTTTAATTACCGGTATGGTAATTGTTGTATTCTCATTATTTAGAGTTGTACCTCTAGTTAAATCACTTAAGAAAGAAATTTTAAGAACAATCAATTTAATTGAAATCATTTTCGATTTCTTATTGGGTGCATTAATGATTTATGTCGGTTATGAAGCAATCAATTCTGGTAATGCGATAGACCCTTTATGGAGTGATGTATATAAGTACACATTAGCATTTGTCTTTATTGCACGTGGTATTGTATTCTTTTATTCAACAGTATTCTTAGAAGAAAAGACAGAGCAAGTGAAGTTTTGGTCACATATTGTCATATTTGGCATAGGTGCTGTCATTGTAGGTCTACAAGACTTTGATGAAAGTACGATTGCATGGTTATTATTAGTCATTTCAATGTTGGGTGGTATTTACTTAATCTATGATGGTTCAACGGGATATAGAAAGTATCGCGAATACAGTTTAGGTATTAATACACAAAAAGAAAAAGAAAAATCTAAGGATGTTGAAAAAGAATTACCAACAACCAATCAACCACAACCTGAAAAAGATGATGACAGACCATATATTAGTTAAGTCAATTTAATTGTGTGTAACCCGACTTTCGGGTTACACACTTTTATTTATGTAGGACATGTTTTGTGAAACCTATATCTTGAACTTCAAAACAATTGACAAATAGCCTAAAAGTGATAGAATGTTAATAAGTTTGAAGTTCAAGATAAATCAAACTTTAAGTAGAAAGGACCTCAAATAAAATTTTAAATTAAATGTGTCTAGACATGTTTAGGGTTTATTGCGTGTTAAAATAGACTAACAAAAAAATTGTAGTCCTAAAAATAAAGAAAATAGAGAGAAGTATATGAAATTAACTGATATTAAAAGCATAATAAAAGACTTTGAAACATCTACCCTCACAGTTTTAGAATTAGAAGCTGAAAATGTAAAACTTAAACTATCTAAAAATAAAGAAAATCAAATAGAAGCTAAAATTGAATCACCTGAATTGAAGGAAAGTACACAGCCACAATCTGCAGTACAATCACAAGCAGCACAAACGACACAGGTTGGTATAAATGATCAATCGATAAAATCACCACTTGTAGGCACTTTTTATGAAGCATCCTCACCAGAGGCGGAAGCCTTTGTAAAAGTGGGTGATACGGTCAAAAAAGGTCAAGTTGTATGTATTGTTGAGGCCATGAAGATCATGAATGAGATTACATCATCTGTTGATGGTAAAATAGCTAAAGTTAATTTTAAAAACGGTGATGTCGTAGGCTTTGATGATGTATTGTTTACGGTGGTGCAATCATAATGGCTCAAAACAAAGTATTGGTTGCCAATCGTGGTGAAATCGCTGTACGTATTATCCGTGCTTGTAAAGAATTAGGAATTCCGGTTGTTGCAGTTTATTCAATTGCAGATAAAACTTCACTTCATACAAAATTAGCTGATGAAGCTGTCTGTATTGGTCCTTCCAGATCAAAAGACAGCTATTTAAATATGCAAGCAGTACTTAGCGCTGCCATAGCAACAGGATGTAACGCAATTCATCCGGGTTATGGTTTTTTAGCAGAAAATGCAAAATTTATCGAAATGGTTGAAGCAACGGGTATTAAATTTATCGGCCCATCGTCTAACGTTGTTAGTAAGCTTGGTGATAAAGCAACCGCTCGCGCGATTGCTAAATCCGTCGGTGTACCAGTTGTTGAAGGTTCTGATGGTGTGGTTGAAAGTAAAGAAGTTGGTTTAAAAATAGCTAAACAAATTGGCTACCCTGTGATGATTAAAGCCAGTTCTGGTGGTGGTGGTCGCGGCATTAGTGTATGTCATAATGATGCAGAATTTAAGAAAGCATTTGATATGACATCTATGGAGGCAGAATCTGCTTTTGGTGATAAATCCGTATATGTAGAGAAGTTTGTTGAAAATCCAAGACATATTGAAATTCAAGTTATCGGAGATGCACATGGTAATGTTGTTCATTTATATGAAAGAGATTGTTCGATGCAACGACGAAATCAAAAGTTAATTGAAGAAGCACCTTCTTCTGTTTTAACAGATGAGTTAAGACGTAAGATGGGGCAATCTGCTGTCAAACTTGCTAAGCATGTAAATTATGAAAATGCAGGCACAATTGAATTTTTAGTAGATTCTAGGAAAAACTACTATTTTATTGAAATGAATACGCGTATTCAAGTTGAACATCCGGTTACTGAAATGATTACAGGTATTGACCTTGTTAAAGAACAAATTAAAATTGCTTATGGTAAGCCACTTAGTTTTAAACAAAGAGATGTTAAAATTAATGGGCATGCTATAGAGTGCAGAATCAATGCAGAAGATCCACTAAATAACTTCATGCCAGCACCAGGTCGTATTGGTAAGATATTATTGCCAGGTGGTTTTAATGTACGTTTTGATTCACATATCTATCCAGATTATGATGTACCGCCATTTTATGATTCTATGTTAGGTAAATTAATTGTACATGCACCAACTAGAAAAGAAGCGATGCGTAAAATGCGTATTGCATTAGAACAACTTGTTATAGAAGGTATTACAACAAATGTTGAGTATCATTATGCAATCTTGCATGCCACTGATTTTATTAAGGGCACATATGATACTGGATTTGTTGCTAAGTTTAATGGATTGATCCAAGGTGAATATAATGAATCATTTATTGGATGAACGAAAAAAGAGATTATCTAAATTTCATGAACTGATTAAAAAAAGACCCATTGAAACAACACCCGTAGATATTCCTGATGGTGTATTTACACAATGCGAACAGTGTAATTCTGCAATTTATAATAAGGATTTAGAAAATAATTATGATGTTTGCCCATATTGTAGTTATCATTTTAAAATTAATGCGGTTAAACGTTTAAAATACACGTTAGATGATAATACTTTTAAACCTTTATTTGAAAATATTACATCCAAAAACCCATTAGGCATGCCAGAATATGAAGAGAAGTTAGAAAAGGGTATGCGTATGTCTAAAATGAATGAAGCCTTTTTAGCTGGAACAGGAAATATTGATGGCCAAAGGTTAGCAATTGGTGTTTTAGACTCATTTTTCATGATGGGCTCTATGGGTTCTGTGGTCGGTGAACGTATTACACGATTAATTGAATATGCGGCAAAAAATGACTTACCGCTTGTGATATTTAGTGCATCAGGTGGTGCACGTATGCAAGAAGGTATTTTAAGTTTAATGCAGATGGCAAAAACATCTGGTGCATTAAACTTACTAGATCAAAAAGGTTTGGTTTATATTTCTGTTATGACAAATCCAACAACTGGTGGTGTTGCTGCATCGTTTGCAAGTTTAGGTGATATTAATATTGCAGAACGTTCCAGTTTGATAGGATTTGCAGGTGCAAGAGTTATTAAGCAAACGATTGGACAAGATTTACCACTAGGTTTCCAAACAGATGTATTTCAACTACAAAAAGGACAAGTTGATTTGGTCGTTTTAAGATCTCACATGAAGAAAACACTATCATATTTACTTAAGATACATTCAAAAGAGGTGCGTTCATGACAACAATGGATAAAGTATGGGAGCGCATAAAGTTAGCTCGTAGTCAGGATAGACCAACTGCAACCAAATTAATCAAGACTATGTTTCCTGACTTTTTAGAATTACATGGGGATCGTTTATATGGCGATGATGCTGCAATTATTGGTGGTGTTGCAACCTTTAATGACATACCTGTTACAATTATTGCAGAAGAAAAGGGTACAGATACCAATGATAAGTTAAAACATAACTTTGGTATGCCACATCCTGAAGGTTACCGTAAAGCACTACGCTTAATGAAGCAAGCTGAGAAGTTTAGTCGTCCAATCATCACAATTATTGATACGCCCGGTGCATATCCTGGTTTAGGCGCAGAAGAACGCGGTCAAGCAGGTGCGATTGCGCAAAATCTAAAAGACTTAATGGTGTTAAAAACACCAATTATTGTTGTTGTATTAGGTGAGGGTGGTTCTGGTGGAGCGCTTGCTATTGGTATTGGTGATCAAATATTAATGTTTGAAAATGCAATTTACTCTATTTTGTCACCTGAAGGCTTTGCATCTATATTATTTAAAGATGCTACCCGTGCTAAAGAGGCTGCACACTTAATGAAACTAACAGCAGATGATCTAAAGTCATTTGGTGTTATTGATGATATTATATTAGAAGGTAAAGGCTTAAATACAAATCCCGAAACAGGATTTAACAATCTTAAAAAATCAATGACGAAACACTTAAATAAATTGATGAAAACCCCATTAGATACATTACTAAAAAATAGATATAACAAGTTTAAGCAAATGGGAGAATATGAAGAAAGCGTGATAAATAATGAACAACTTACCGATTAAAGTTATGGGCACTGGTCGCTATGCACCAGATAAAGTTATGACAAATGATGATTTTAGTAAAATATTAGATACAAACGATGAATGGATCACAACAAGAACTGGTATAAAAAGACGTCATATTGCTGAAAATGAATCAGCAATTGATATGGCTTATAAAGCCGCATTAAAAGCAGTATCTGATAGAAGTTATGATAAAGAAAAAATAGATTTAATTGTTGTAGCAAGTATTACATCGCCGGTAAAGACACCATCAATTGCAAATTTAATCCAAGCTAAACTTGGGTTAAATCATAAAAATATAGTCGCATTTGATATTAATGCTGCATGTAGTGGATTTGTTTATGCA
>Ga0172382_10010542_pt1 | contig 12373 bp, 16 predicted proteins | sample Leawel138RmetaG_FD_122245 | JGI IMG/M metagenome (GOLD analysis project Ga0172382, IMG submission 122245) | Leachate microbial communities from a municipal landfill in Southern Ontario, Canada - Leachate well 138R metaG | ecosystem: Engineered > Solid waste > Landfill > Unclassified | place...
AAATAAGATGCGAAATTAACGCCATCATCAGAAAGTAAATGTTGCCCTGCAACAGGTGGAGTCGTTTCCGTTGGACTAGCTTCAATTGCAACAGTAATATCATTTGCTGTTTGTGTAGCTGAAAGATTTTTAACTGTAAATTCTATATCATCAGAAGATCCCCTTGCCGCATTCCCCCAATCCATATCAGCCCCACCCAACCGAGCTGTTCCCGCTGAATCCCAAAGTTCTAAACGATTTGGGTTTTCACCGGAAGCAATAACACCATAAAAATGCATAGCATTAATAGCAAATTTATAATTAGTTCCACTAGAATATAGATAAAAATTAAATCTGACACCTGTTATTCCTAATTGTGATACGCTTGCTATATTTTCTCTAATTTTTAATGATAAACCGGCTGGATCATCTTCCCAGGACTCCGGAGCTCCCAAACTTGTCCATGTTCCGTCGGCCCCATTAGTTGAGTCAGAACTAACCTCAATTGCTGAAACTATCAAAAAAGAAGAGGTCGATAATCTTTTCGCGCATAAAAAGTAACCAAGAAGATTTCTTTTTTCTGGAAATAACACCCCTACATAAACATTTACACCAAGCAAACTATTTTGGGTTTCTGCATAATCAGCTCCCTCATCATTCATTTTCGCAACATCTACAGCGCTCATTTCTGTTGGTGTTCCATCACCATTGATGCGAAAAGCAACGGATCCATCAGCATGGTAAGGCATTCTATGGGATGGCACATCAGGATATAAACCAGCCATTTTATTAATCCTTAAATATTAAATGTTAAAGTTTAAAGATAAACAGGTTTATGAGAAAGCACTACGTTTCCTGATCCAGCTAGAGATGTTAAAGTTAAAACGTTATTCCCTCTATGCAGAACCATCCATTGTCTAGCACCTGTATGTGCAACAGTTCCGATTACATTTTCTGAGTCAGAAGATCTAGTTGCAGTAAAATCATTAACGTTTAATACAATAGAATCGCCAACGTCAATTACGGCTCCAACCTGTACTGCAATATCCGGATCCGGTGTTGAGTTGCTTAGCGTTGGAGATACCAATTCCCCATTAAAAGTAAGTGTTAAATTATTTCCTGTTGTTTTAGAATCACCAGCTAAAAACAACGTTGTAGCTGGTGCACCAGCATTAATTGTTGTGTTTACAGTGTTACCGTAAAAAAATGGATCAGCTAGCACTAAATCAACAGATAAATCACAACTATTTGGCCCAAACATTGTTGGTTCCAATGGCCCTACCAATTCAGCTTGTGCTGTAGCAGAAATAACAGAACCAGTAGTTGGGTCTTTCCATCTTTTAGTTAGTGCAAATTGCTGTCCTCCAAATCTCCAAAACATTGTTCTTAATAAAGCCATGTTTTCATTGTATTGTCTTTCTTGTCCTTCCGTAGATTCAGTTCCATCATCATTTTTCCCAATTACCCACATTTCTAGTGATAGTGCTCTAGCTTCCGGGACCTTTTCTCTCCAAATAGATCCGGCTCTGTACGGCAAAGCTTGATTTTCCCCAGCATGAGTGGGGACGCCGCCTCTACTTCCGCCTTTAGTTTCAATGTTCCATGCATAAGTATTTAGCGGAACACCATCTACGTCCCAATAAGTGGTTGTCGTTGTGGCGTAGGTCAATTTAATCAATCCTCCCTAGCGCCTAAATAAACCAACCGACTAGCAGCATTAGTTAAAGATCTAGAGGCTGGTTCTTTAACGGGATTGTTTACTGTTATATTAAATGATTTGTTTCCGTCACCGATTGAACTGCTGATTCCACTTGAACTATTATTCTTTGGAACGTAAGTTGAGCTAATACCATTAGATCCAGGATTAGCTAAAGCAGAAGCCATACCAGAACCAACATTTTCAATCAAGCCATTCAATTTATCTTTTTCTTCATTTATTCCTTGCATTATTCCTTGAATAGTATCTATTCCAACACCGGCCATAACTTGAGACGGTGACTTTATTTTTAATTGTTTCTTTAGAGCGGCAACCATCTTCTTAGCCAGAGCTGTAATTGCTTTAACTAAAGTAGACTCTTTCTTTTTCAATCCAGCAATCAACCCCTTTGCCGCATTGATCCCAGCTTTCTTAAATTCATTTACTCCGAATTGACCAATTTTATTTCCGATTGCTTTAAGCTGTTTTCTTAATTTATTGATCTGCTCAATAGAACCCATAGAATTTGCTAATGCTTCTGCTGTTGCTCCCCCACCCTCAACACCTGCATTAACAATTTCTTCCAAATAGCCTTTATCAAGTCCAGCTTTTTTAAGTTTTTTGATATTGTCAAGGAATTCTTGCGCTTTCTTTTTTCTTTCTTCTAATTCAGATACAAAGTCATTACCGGATGTTCCTTCTCTTACATCAATTGAAGTTATATCACCAATTACACTATCTCTAATTTGAGCTTTGTACTCTTTTGCTTCCTTAACAAGACTCTTATATTTATCAACAGCTTCCTTTAGTTTATCTCTAGTTTTATCAAGTTTTTTATTTAACTTGTCAAGACTAGTTGTATAGTTCAACAGCAATTTTTGAACAGCTGTTTTTCTGCTTTTGCTGACTTTCAAATCAGCAATTCGCATTGAAAGCTTTTTCATATATTTATAAAGTTTAGGTGCACCCTTCTTGATTCCGTTGATCCACCCAGCCATGATATTAGTACCGATTTTGTAGAATACCTTTGATGGTGACCCCATTTGCAGAAGCTTATTCGGTATTGATTTAATTTTAGCTGTTAGATTGTTAATCTTATCCGTTAATGATCCTGTTTTTGATGTAATTCCATTTATGAGACCTTGAATTATATCGCTGCCAGCTTTAGTTAACCAACCACCAGAACCACTAAAGAAACTCTTAATTTTATTAATAGCACTGGTTACTTTATTCTTTAATGTGGTTAATTTTCCTCCTGTCGCATTGTTTAGTGCTGTCCACCCTCTATTCCAAAGAGATTTAATTTTATTAATTCCACTGTTAAAGAAATTCTTAACAGAATTAAGTCCACTCTTAACTTTATTTTTCACATATTCTAGCTTTGGACCAACGTAATTGCTAATTGAGTTCCACGCTTTATTCCATTTTTGTTTAAGCCAATTCACAAATTTATTAAAAAGGATCTTTACAACAGCTGTTGACGTTTGTAGAATCGCAACAATAAGATTCCAAATAGCCTGGAATAACGGTCCAAACGTATTCCAGAATTTATCCCATTTTTCTTTAATCCAGTCTATTGCCGAGGTAATTGTTTCTTTCATATCAGTGAAAGCAGTTTTCACGCTCTCAACAAAGTCTTCAAATCCTGGCTTGACTTTATCCAGCCATTCTTTAAAACCCTTTGTACCATCAGTTAACGATGCTGATAAATCGTCAATAGCTGGTTTTGCTTTTTCTAGAATCCACTTTGAAAAATCAATAATAGCTGCCACTACTTTAATTAGAAACTTTGCAATTCCAGAAATAGCAGGAATTAATGTCGTAATAACTTTAGATGCAAACTTAATTACAGCCGGAAGAACCTTTGAAATTGTAACCATGGCTATCTTGAAGAACAGCTTTAAAAGTTTTCCACCTATTTGTCCAGATAGCTTTAAAAATGCCATCATCAAAGGTTTAATTGCTTCATTTAAATCTTTTAACGCCGGAATCAAATCATTCTTTACTACTTCCCACAATTCTTTAAGAGCTGGCCCTAATTCCTCTTTTGCTGTTTTGGAAACGTCTTTCCATGCTTTCATAAACTCACTAGAAATAGCTTTTTTTGCTTCTTTAAATGCAGGTATTACATATTTCTTGAACGCTTTACCTAACTTTTGAAGTTCATTCCAGGCAACTTTCACGCCTGCACCTAGACGATAAAAGAAATCATAAAGGTCATTACCTTTAGTATTATTCTTTAAGCCTTTAAAACCCCTCTTAAACATTGCCATCAAACGGCTAGCTTCATCCATAGCCGCATTAAATTTATCTTTAATTATTTTTACAATTTTATCAACTAAATCATGGAACGGTTTCCAGTTATCGTACAATAATTTACCAAGTCCAACCAAAGCTAAAATGATTCCAATTGCAATTCCAATTGGTCCAGTCATTAAAAGCCATGCAGCTCTCATCATTTTAGCTGTTTTTACAAAAATCTTGCCTATTCTAACAAAACGCCCTATAACTAAATTAGCCCTAGACATTGCTGCTGAATAAATACCAGCAGCACCAGCACCATTCAGCATGGCTGCAGCTGCTGCTGTAATAATTGATCCTATTTGTTTAACAATTGCCATAGCTATAAAATTAACAATCAATGGTGCAAGTGCCATACTTAATGTTATAATTCCGCCAACTAAAGTTGAAATAACAGCAACCAAACCAACAAAAATAGCAATTGCTTTCTTTACTGGTTCTGGCAATTTATTGAAAGTGTTAACCATTTTTGTTGCAAAATCAACAACTTTTCTCACAATCGGAATGAATACCATTCCGATTGTAATAGACGCTGTTTCCATAGCGCCTTTAAATTCTTCAATAGAGCCTTTCAGGTTATCCAGCCTCTTTGCTGCTACATCAGACGCCTTAACTTTGCCCATAGCTTTAGACATTTCGTTAAAGCCAGTAGCTCCGTTTTTAGCCATAACAGCAGCAGCACGAATAGCGTCAGAACCAAAAGCTGTTTCTAGACGTTGAAGCTTAAGCTGTTTTCCATTCTTTGTTGCTGCTTTTCGCATCAAATCTAGAGGGTCAGCGCCTTTTCTTACAGCTTCATTAAACTTTTCTGTTGATATTTTGCTAAACCCAAAAGATTGATTCAAAATTTCTGCTACATCAGCAAAATCTTTTAGATTGCCTTTTGCATCAAAAAATCTATTTCCTTGTTTCTTAGTTATAATCCCAAGTTCTTTAAACAAATTGATTTGTTTATTGGTTGTTGGGATCAAACTAGAAAGCATTGTCTTAAGTGACGTTCCTGCATCAGATCCTTTAATTCCGGCATTGCCCATTAACGCAATTGCCACGGCTAGATCATCGAAACTCATTCCAGCCAAATTGGCAACTGCCCCGGACTGCTGTAAAGAATAACCAAACTCACCAACTGAAATGGCAGACGCATTAGCGGCACCGGCAATAAGATCTGCAATCCTTGGCATGTCTTTGCCATTTAGATTAAAGTTATTCATTGCCGCTGATGCAATTTCTGCTGCTTGAGGTAGCGCTATTTCACCTGCTGCTGCTAGAGAGACGGTGGCGTCAGCAGCACCATTCAAAGTGTCTTCAACACTAATTCCAGCTTTAACGAGTTCTTCCATAGCTGATGCTGCTTCTGTAGCGTTAAAGCTAGTTTCAGACCCAATTCTCAATGCAGCTTCTGAAATTAAATCCATTTCTTTAGCTGTTGCTCCGGAAACAGCTTCAATTGCAGAAAGACCAACTTCAAAATCAGCTGCTGCATTAATCGCAACACCTAATCCAGCACTTGTTGTAGCACCTATTTTTAAAAGATTCTCACCAAGTTTTTTTATAGATTCTACTTTATTATCAATTACTTTAAAGAATCCACTAGCAGCAGCACCAGCAACATTAAAACCTTTTGATGCACCCGATCCATCAACTACAATTTTTCCTACAGCGGACCCTAGGTCATAACTCATTGTCCTTTATCCTTTAGCCGGGTCTCGGAATTTCATTTCAGAACTCCCGACCCCAGGAATCCATTTGTTAAAAATACGCAATCTTTTTGCATTAATTTCTTTGTCGTTCTTACCGGTTACTTCTTCCAGAGCATTTTCTAACGATACGCCAAAATAATGAACAGCTCGATCAAACCTAAAAGCATCAATCGGATCAGTTATCCGAATTATCTGACTCGGCAACTGGTGAAACTTCACTGCCATCTGAAATAGATTCCACATTTCCCCGGAGTTTGTCACGAAAGCTTTTCAGATCAGCGGAATCACCACTAATAAACGAGAAAACGAAAAACTTATCATCCAGTTCTAGTTCATCAGTATAAAGATAATTAGGATCTCTTTCTTCAAGAGGAATTAAAGTAACAATAGTTTTTCCATTAGGACGTTTTTCAGTTGTCTTTTGCTTGGCATATTTAACTTTTGGATCAACAAAAACATGTGAAACGATTTGATCAACAGAGTCAATCATTTCGCTCCACAATTCTGGATTTTCTGCAATATCTCTTGCTTTATCATCATCCAAATGCTGAATTTTAACTCGCTTTCCAGCACCTTTTTCTACTGCACCTTGAGCAATTTGAAGCAAGCTATCTGGCATTACCCCACCTGAAATGAGCATTTCTAAACCAGGACGAGTAACTTTGGCGACATTTCCAGACGGCAACTCAATAGTAAAAACTTTTCCTACAGTGCTCTTCTTACGCCATTCATTGACAGAGGTAGGCGTAATGATTTCTTGATTCTCATTCATGATTGGCATCCTTTTTCTTTGTGCTCCTGTTATGAATTAATATTCAATTATATGATCAAACTTTTAAATCACGAATCAGGAGTGGCATCAATGGCACTAGACGTTGCGTTCTGAATAAATTCATACAAGTCATTATCATCGCCTAGCGGCATACCAACGCCGCTGGCAGTACTAATCCAGAACTCACCATCAGCCAATTCACCTTCAAGAGCGTCATTAGCCTTGCAATTATAAATTACAACGTGGAAATCTCCACCAGACTCAGACATTGCTTGACCTTCGACCCTGAAATTAGGTCGAGAATCTGTGCTTCGTTTATGATACGTCTTTACCTCAGTAATTCCTGTTCCTGTGATAACAAGAGATCCACCGTTAATACAAACATATGCCTCTAGTGAAATACCACCAGATTCAAGCTCCCATTCAATATTTGCGCCACGTCCCCGGGTAGCGACAAGACTATCGTCACCCCTTAGCTCTGAATATTCCTCTGCTTCTGAAAAGCTAAAAGTTTGCATATATGGAAGATCTACAACCGTACCCAAACCGCCAGTGGCAGCATTCAAAGGCCATAGCTTGACGTCTCGCAGACCATATGGAAGAGCAGTAGTCATTTTTTTTAACCTTTTCTAATAGGATCTTTAAAAACATATGTTTTTAAAAGTTTTCCATTTGTTAAATCAAAACGATGAATTACTATTATTCCGGGTCCAGAACCGCATCGTTTTGATCTGCACTTGAATTCAATTACTTTTCTTTCAACATCAAGGACCCCGAATAAAATGCAATTGTCACACCTTAATTCAATAGTTTCTTTCTCTGATTTACTTATCAACTATTTGTATCTCTCGCAATTGCTGCATTCGCCCAATACATTGATTCCTCAAGATGCGTTATGCAAAGACCTTTTTCTCTGCCATCCGGAATGATTTGATTTAGATAAAGAGCAATTTCTTTAAGCGTATTTCTTACAATTTTATGTGCTTGTTCCTTAAATTCAGAATCAGCTGGGTGAAAAGAAAATCTATTTTCAATATCTTTGTTATCCATTAGTGCTCCCTCTTGTTCATTTAATTAAATCCTGAAAGAATTTTCGGAAACAATTTCTTCTTCATCGTTTTGAATATTTACCTCATCATCATAATCATTATCAATTTCGATAACATCAAAATCTTTCAATGCTCCAACTGCATTTACAATTGCTGGATGAACTGAATCATCACAATACATTTGCCATAGATTTTCGCTACCCCAAATCAATTCTTTTTTAGCTAATGGAGCGCCACCAACCAAGTGATTCTGATCTTCTATCGTCAATTTTCTAATAACGCCTGGAATTTGAATCTTATATACAATGATGGAATACTTGCTCACTTTATCTCCCTATAATTTGCCATTGTGTGTATCTTACATTTGTTCTTCTATCCAAATCTAAAAGCTCACCACTGTCATTATTCCACCTAGTGCAAGCGATAATTCCGGAACCTTTTTCCGCCTTTGAATCTTTTATTTCTTGAATAACATATTTTGTTCTTTCAATAATTATATCAATAACTGCATACGATCCTTCTTCACCATGAACCCATATTTGAACACCCTGAACGCCATTATTTGATTGTGGGATTCCATTGTTAGTTCCGGTCCATTTGATTACTGCGAACGGCTTTTTTGGATTTGATGGAACATTGTTGATTGAAAACCATCTTGTAACCGGGATATATGCCAATAATACACCATCGGAAACCAACTCGCTGAATAGGATCGTTTTCATTTTTACATCCGATCCATAAGCCTAGAATATCTTTTCATTACCACTGGGCTCATCTCATCAATCGTTGGTTGAATAATTGCATATCTCCCTTCAAATCTAGTTTCTAACCAAACTTGATAATCAACTTGACCATATAAAGTTATTCCAATGTCATTACCCTCTCGGTATGCGACCGCTGCCAAACCATTTCTTGCATTTCCTGTTCTGTCTACCCAAGGTGCGTTTATTTTCATATAATTTTCTACTTCTGGCGCCATACTTTGTGCAGTAACCCACGCCGCTCTTTTTACTCTTTCAGGACCATCATCAATCCTTTGTCTCATGTTTCTTCCATCGAGCACGAATTTAATTGCTCCGGAAGAAAAATCAATTAGATCATTTGATCTACTCAACTTTAATCACATCGCTTTTTTTCTGATATCCGTATGGCCTAAAATGAACTACTGCCAATTCAAATAAAGATTCAAAATAAATAAAACGATCAAATTGAACCATTACTGAATCTGGCATACCAAGTAAAACAAATTCAACATTAAATATTCTTCCGTCTGATGCTACTGCTTGATCCACCTTGTCATTTCTTGTAGATCTAGGAATCAATCTAAATTTTTGAACAGTCCTTGATCCAGTTGTTGGATTCCAAATTCTTTTACTGCCACCACGACCATCAGATTCGGTACTCATTCCTACCAATACTAGTTCTACTGAATCAGCATTAATAAAACTTCTGGTTTGCTCTGTTTGATACTCTAATTCTTCTGGACTCATCATTTCTTCTTTACCCCCTAACGATTTTTCCGGTAGTTCCACCTGTAGTGGTTCCAGACAGACCTACACCTCTTCCCCTCCAATAGACTGCTTGAGCGTTAGCTCTGATTGCTGCTTGACTCATGGATCTTCTAGAACCAGATTCTTCAACATCGACTAAAGTTGATTTTTTAGCAGAAATTGACTCCCAAACTAAAGCTGCCGAACTTTCAAATGAATCACTCTCAAGAATGATAGCTTCAAGTTCATCGTCTGATAAACCGTGATCACTAGGTAAAACCAATTTTAGTTTTTCAAGAGCCGTAAGAACCATAATAATCAGTATCCTTAAATAAAAAAATGAACCGGCATCATGCTAATAAACATGTGCCGGTCCATTTAGTTTTCCTATTCTTTTAATTTCCATCATCTTTTCTAAGTTTTGCAGCCAAGTCAGCCTCACTTGACTTTGCTGGATACGGAAGACCACGTTCTCTCATTTCAGCCTTTAGGTCCGCAATCCCCCATTGTTCATACGCCGGGTCATCGTCATCCTCGTCAACATCTTCCGGTTCATCAGAAAGAATGGATTTTGGAATATCTGGCAATTCACTAGGTTCATGACCTTTTACCGGTCGATTTTCTTTTTTAGCAAAAAATCTATCAATTTCTGTTGAAACATCAAAAGATTTATCTAGAACATTACATCTTTTTGCTACTGCAATAAGCCATGGCCTTTGCTGAACGTAAAAAAGATCTTCAATATTGAGTGGTTCAGTAAAATTAATTTTCCTAGACATTAAACCATCTTTCTAAAAAAAAGGATATGGGGCTCTACTGGGGTCGAATTAGAACCCCATATCCGTCCAACAGAAACCGATATTTAATTAACTAAACGAAGGTGCAGTATACGTTGCCGATGCAGAAACTCTCATAACAACGGCTCCACCTCGATGCCTAATACCGGTTCCAAACCCACGGGCATAATAGCTATCAATCAAGGGGTAGGAATCGTCTCGACCCTTAATCAATTTCAATCCACGCAAAGACGCATTACTGTGTTCCCTGAAACCAACAGGATTATTCAGATTTGCCAGACCACCAGTCCCGATCAAAGACATGTACGAAGCTGGAAACAAGTCATCTTCAATAATAATCATCGGGCCATACTTACCAATAACCGTAAGGCCACCTAGATTATTTCCAGGCTGAATCGCACCGAACAAAACAGAACCAGTGTCAAGGAATTGCCCCGGTTGTCCAGCCGCTGGAATAAAATCGTACTGATCTCCACTAGCAACCCTGAAAGTACGAATTACTTTAGCTTCCGCAGTATTCACAACAAGAACGTGTTGAACGCCGTTTTCCATAGAATAACCGTGATGACGAACATGCTCATACATATCATCTAGATCTTCTGAAACTACAGTAGCAGCCCCGGAAGTAAGATAATGCGTATGGGTTCCATCAAAAGTATTACTCTTGTATTGTGGCGGAACAGTACCGTCGGCATTATACAGAGCATAAATATTTACAGCCTGCCCCATAATATCAGCCGTACGGTTCGTGGAATTATAAAGAGCGCTCATAACCTCCCGGAAGACCAGCCGGTTATCGGCCTCCATGGCCATGGCCGCTGTAGCTTCAATTTGCGAAGCTGGTGCATCCGCCAGGAATTTCCACGTAAAACGGTTCGCTAGATCATAGAATTTAAATCCATATCCTAGAGTAAAGTAAGAAGCGGCCGGCCGATATCCACGTGGCTCACCGTACTCGGATGCTTCCTCAAACTCCACACTAGAAATCTGCGGAACACGCTCAATTGGATCATTTACAGGAAACGTAAGCAGATCAATAATTGGTTGACGTTCAGCATTCATTGCTGCTACAGCGGCCTGAAATTCATCCCACAAAACATTTAGATCAAAACCATCAGAGGTCTGATAAACCAAATCACCAGCGGCATTATACCCTTGCCGCCTATCAGTATCAGATCCAGAAATATCAGAAAAAATCCCTAGCGAAGAAAGATCGACCTTCTCCATTCCCTTGATGGTCCGTGGGTTGTACACACCAGCAGGAAGGAACATATTGCTTTTGCTGAGCACAGAGGTTTTCATTAGCTAACCACCAGTCCCTCTCCACCCATATGAACAATGAGGCGATCTTCCTCTACCGTATATCCAATACGCGTAGCACCGGTATCGGTAACTGTAAGAACCCCGGTAATGTCATCAACATACATCGGGGTTCCAGCCAACAAACCCAAATCTGTTACATCACCAGGATCTGCAAGAACTTGAGCAATCTTAAAAACGTCGCACCGGTCACCAATATTACGTGCAATCTTAGTGGGGATAATTACACCAATGATTCCGGTGCGAGACGCACCCTTTTGCACTAGACCATCGGCGTCAATTCCGACGCCGATCACGGTGTCATACTCTGCGGTTTCAATATCAAAACCAAGAGTTCCCCTAACCACTCCAATAGCAGAGTTGGTTTGATCCACTCTCATACGAACCTCTTTTGTTATTGGTGACCGCATTAAGCGTTACTTATTTTTTTAAACGGCCACGCAAAGACGGATACTTCTTGGCCAAATTCTCGATAGTAGGACTAGATTTGTCTTTACCTGAACCTTCATCTTTTGGTGGGTTACCTGTTTTAGGTAACTTTTTACCACTGTTACTTTTAACCAGATACGGTTCTTGTTTTGCAATATCGTCTAGCTTTTGTTTCAATGCTTTTTCATCAACATTTCCATCTTTAACAGAAACGTCGGAAAGATCTAGCATGCCGAAAACTCTTTTTGGATTGTGCCAATCAATATCGGACACCCGATAGAAAGCATTCTCCAACAACGTTCTAGTGTATTTAGACTCAAGCTCAGCTTGAGCTTTTTCACGTTCAGCAATTTGAATCTGTAGTCTTTCAGACTCACTTTTGTCTTTGTCTTCCAAATCTTTTTTCCATTGAAGCAATTTTTCTAACTCAGTCTGAGCAGCAAGTGCCTTACTTTCTGCTTCTTTTCTAATTCTGTAATGTCGCTCTTTTTCTTCCTTTAGTGCTGCAATTCTTTTTGATGCTGGTCCATCATTCTCATTCTCGTTCTCATTCTCATTCTCGTTCTCATGCTCATTCTCGCCATCACCACCACATACCGGCCCAGCCTGTAAAGCGGTAAAAAGCAAAACATCTTTGAGGCTCAGCCCCATTGTATTAAAACGCATTGAAACCAATATTTCCTTCCTAAAGGCTAATACCACTATACATCATCGGACAAACAGCAAACAACCTATAGAAATTGGCAACTACAACACGGTTTGAACAACTGATCCCAAAATTTTAGTTGCTGCAATTCTTCCACCAACTTCTGTCGTACTACGCACAACATCACTGGTGAA
>Ga0172382_10010543_pt1 | contig 12373 bp, 12 predicted proteins | sample Leawel138RmetaG_FD_122245 | JGI IMG/M metagenome (GOLD analysis project Ga0172382, IMG submission 122245) | Leachate microbial communities from a municipal landfill in Southern Ontario, Canada - Leachate well 138R metaG | ecosystem: Engineered > Solid waste > Landfill > Unclassified | place...
AATGCTTTGATTATTAGGAAACCATAAATCATATACATCACTATCACTGCAAGTATAAATGCTCCTGCAGAAAAGAGAATCTGTTTTCTATCTTTTGGGTTGTAAGTCGTAATAGCTAACAGCATTAGAAGTAGCACTGATATTGCACAGGGATTAACAGAGTCCGCTAATGCTAAACCTAAAACCTTTGTAATAGAAATAGGTTCAGGACAAACATTTTCCTCCCCTGACTCGCAATATACTGATTGTTCACCGGGAAGTACAACAGGTTTCGTATTTACAATCTCCCCATTCCACTGAAGTAGCCAACCGTTTACCTTTAAAGCATTTTCATATGTGCTACTACCTCCAGGAAAATTAACAATTTGTGGTGTTACAATTTCACCCTCCTGTTTAATGGAAGTCCATTTAGATAAGTCAGTCGTTATAAATGATATTATCTCGTCATTTTGCTCTGCTGTTATTTCCTTTATTTCAGTTCTGATAGCCACTCTATTCTGTCTGTATATTTTAGGGTAGCCTGGTAAATCCTTTAATTGGAGATCTGCGATACCTGTAAGTTTTGTTGGGAGTTGTACTGAATTAGCCTTGAATTGATTAGCAAATAACTTAAGATTGTTCTCTATGCCTGTATCTCCTGATAGCTTGGTTTCTTTATCGAAAAATATTACTGGTATCCCCATTCCGATATTATATGTGTCATTATATTGGGATATTAAAGGAGCATTCCTAGATTCCTTGTATAGCTCATACTCTATAACTACAAAGCTAACATCTTCCTCTACAACATTCTTTATAAAGGGTGACGCTACTGAGCAGTGAGGGCAGCCAATACCTGTAAAGTATGTAGCAAACTTAATTCCTTTAATTTCATTTTGAGCATATATATTGGTAACAAAAAATGAAGCTAGTAAGAACAGTATTGCCAATAGTATGTTTTTAAGTATATTTTTCATATTTCGAGTTATATATTATCATATAACTTATGAATCTAGAACTCTCAGAGAAACAACAGAAGACATTAGAGAACATATTGGGTTGGTATAAGGATAGTAAAACTCAGTATATAACATTGGGCGGTTATGCTGGCACAGGAAAAACAACCTTGATGGGGTATCTATCTAATATACTAAGGAAGGATAAGAAGGAGTTAAAAATAGCATTCTGTAGTTTTACAGGTAAAGCTTCTAGAGTACTTCAGGGGAAATTAAAGGATACTAATTCTATATATAAAAACGACTATGTAGGAACGATTCATAGATTGATATACCGCCCTATTCTGGATGATAATGGTGAGGTAGTTAGTTGGGAGAGAATGCCCAAGGAAGACTTCATCTATGATCTAATTGTAGTAGATGAGGCTAGCATGGTTACCAGCGAGATATGGGCTGATCTTCTTTCATTTGATAAGCCTGTACTTGCTGTTGGTGATCATGGCCAGCTTCCGCCTATTGAGGGAAGTTTTAACTTAATGAAAAATCCTGAGTTTAAACTAGAGGATATATATAGACAGGAAATAAATAATCCCATTATTAAGGTTTCAGAAATAGCTCGAAAGTATGGTGTTATACCTGTAGAAAACTTCTCTAAGAAGGTAAGGAAGTTGGATAAGAGAAATCCAGAGAGTGGAGAATTCCTAGAATCCTTATTCGAGGAATATGACAGTAATAGTATGATTTTAACTGGTTATAATCGTTCAAGAGTGAAATTAAATCAAGGTATTAGACAACTTTTAGGATTTGAAAGTGTAGATCCTACGCAGGGTGATAGAGTTATCTGTTTAAAGAATAATCACAAAGAGGAAATTTTCAATGGTATGATGGGTACGATACTTGATATTAGTGAGGATAGTTTAGGGGATTTTAAGTATTATAATGCAGAGATAGAGCTTGATGGTGAGGATTTTCCATATATGGGGAAGATTTCTAAAGAACAGTTTGGACAGCAGAGTACAGTAAATAATACGCCAGATGGTATAGATTTGTTTGATTTTGGTTATGCTTTAACTGTACATAAGGCACAGGGTAGTCAGGCAAATAGGGTTGTAGTTTTTGAGGAGAGGTTTAGTATGATGGATGATGAGATGTGGAGGCGTTGGTTATATACTGCCGTTACTAGAGCTGAGAAAGAATTGTATATTGTTGGAGAATAAATACTGTATAATCTAGTAGATTAAATTAATTATCAGAATATCATATGGAAGACTTAGTTATGGGTAATCCTGGGAGTGAGGATTTTTTAAAGCAAGACGATACTATAGCTTTTTTAGAGGGGAAGTCTCCTAGAATTGTTTGTGATAATATTGAAAAAAGAAATTCGATTTTAAATATACTAAATGCTAAACCTCTTGCTTCAAACTATATTGCTAAAGAGCCTGATAAGACAATCTATATGAGAGAAACAGGTAATCCAGAAATCTCGGTAGAAGATAGGGTGCCTGTTGATTCTACAAAACCAACCTTATACTACATATACCGAAAACCTGATGATAGTAAAGAATAGCAAACAAGAAAGAATATATAGAGAAGCAGGTAGAATATCTTCAGATATACTAAGAGAGCTTGGAGAGAATGTAAAGGTTGGTATTACTCCTTTAGAAATTGAGAAGCTAGCTCAAGACAGGTGTAAAGAATACGGAGTAAAGCCCTCGTTTGCTACAGTCCCAGGATATGACTATGCCACATGTATATCAGTTAATGATTGTATATTGCATGGGATACCCAATGACATACCTTTTAAGGATGGGGATTTAGTAAAAGTGGACTTTGGAATAATCTATAAGGGACTCTTTACAGATCACTGTTGGACTTGGGGGGTTGGTGATATCTCTGAAGAAGATAGGAAGTTAATGGAGGCAGGAAGAGAGGCCACAGAGAATGGTTGTAAGCAGGCTGTAGCTGGTAATAGGACTGGTGATATATCTCATGCTCTAAGATCTACTGCTAAGAAATATGGTTATACTACTCTTGAGGAGTTTGCTGCACATGGTATTGGTAAGACTTTGCATGATGAACCTGAGATACTTTCATATGGTAAGCCTGGCACGGGTGAGTTGTTAAAGGATGGTATGGTTCTTTGTATTGAGTGTCAGGTTACTAAGTCTAATGATATATATGTTGCTGATAATGGTTGGGATGTTATATCTTCTGATGGGTATAAGGGGAGTATGTATGAGTATATGGGTATTGTTACTAATGATGGCTTTGTAAAGCTAACGGACAGCTTTTAGGTTGAGATTTAATACGCCCTATGGTATAATATTATAGGGTATATATACGTATATATTCTAATCTGCTCATAATACCTTATTTCTTTTTATAAAGGCTTTTTGAGCAATATATCTATATAAATGATGTTTATCTTTAATAGATATATGATCTTTAACAAAAGAGGTTGGGAATACTCCTTTGTCTCCCATTGAGGGACAGTTTATTTTATATACCAATTTAGTTGGTGTATAGATTAACTGTCTCACAATTCGGTGAGATAATTATTAAAGGAGTTAAAATGTTTAGAAAATCAGTTATTTTTCTTGTTGTATGTTTGATAATTTTTGGGATTTTTATTCCCAAAACAAACGTTAATGCATCCCCTACTCAAGAGTTCTATAATGGAGAATGGGAATTATGTTATTTCTCTGGTTGGTTTATCTTCGAGAAAAAAACTTGTAACACTTTCAATGAAGGTAATTATATACTTTCAAGAGAGGACAAAGTTTGGACATTGAACAATTGGGAAGAGGAGATAAATTTCCGTGCGAATGTGCTTACAATTGAGCAAAAGAGCTTAATTGGCACATTAAAAGTCAATGCTCTCAATATGTCAATGATTGATGAGCCTGTAATTAAAGGAAGAGAATTTTGTGAATATGATCCTTATAATTCTTCCATGACATGTGTTCTATGGGGAAATAATCAGATCACAATAATACCTAAGGATAAGGTGTATTTCACAATTCTTGCAAGAACTAAACAAAGCAATTAATGGGGAATCGACCAAATGAGGGTCAGTTACACTTTCTAATTGACCCTCTAACGGTCTTCTACATCATTCCCCCCAACCTCTTTTAACTTTTTAAAAATCCCCTACTCATGTGATATCATATATATGTAAATATGTTAATTTAAACAACCCTTTAAATATGTACGACATCGCAATAGTAGGAAGTGGACCAGCAGGATACAGTGCTGGAATATACGCATCTAGATACCAACTAAAAACAATCATCTTCGGGAAAATGGTTGGAGGTACTACATCAGAAGCTCACAAAATATGTAACTACCCTGGATTCCCTGAAATAACAGGCCTTGATTTAAGTGTTAAAATGTACGAACATGCCAAAGAACTAGGATGTGAAATGAAATTTGAAAGTGTTACTAACGCTGAGAAGATAGATGACTACTTCAAAATAACTACAGATATAGGGACAGAATACACGGCTAAAACTGTATTACTAACAATCGGAACAGAAAGAACTAAGCTATCTATACCAGATGAAGACAAATTCTTAGGAAAGGGTCTCTCCTACTGCGCTACCTGCGATGCAAATTTCTACAGGGACAAGATAGTTGGAGTTATAGGAGGAAGTAGTGCAGCCACAATGGCCTCTATGATGCTTAGCGATATAGCCAAGAAGGTATATATCATATACAGGGGAAATGAATTAAGAGGAGATCCTGCATGGAAAAAACAGGTACTCGCTAATGAAAAAATTGAAGTACTCTACAATACAGTTATTATTGGATTGGAAGGTGGGGAGAGATTACAGAGCTTAAAGCTTAACCGGGACTACGGAGGATCAAATATCTTGCCTGTAGATGGTGTATTTATAGAGATAGGATCGGAACCTAACAAAAACTTACCAGAAAAGATTGCTCTTAAAACAGATAAAAAGGGATACATCGTTGTAGACCATGAGCAGAAAACAAGTATAGAAGGTATATGGGCTGCAGGTGACTGTACAACTAACTCTAATGAATTTAGACAAGTTATAACAGCGGTCTCCGAGGGAGGTATAGCTGCAAATGATATATATAAATATCTAAACAGTTAAGGTTACTCCTCCTTGCTATTAACAAAATCAACCCACTCCTGTAAATAGTTGGAGCTAGACCACATTTTAGGATCTCCTACATTAAACTCAACTCTACCTCCATACTTTTCAACTACATCAAACTCTGGAACGTTCTTTGAACCATCTCTATCGCCACCCTTTGTAAAGACATCAGGTCTAATTATCTCTACGGCTTCTACACAATCATTTCTGGTAGGATGATTATATATGACAACATAATCTACCTCTTTAATATAATCTACCACCCTCGCTCTATCTATCTCAGGCATAAAGGATTTCCCCTTTTTCGTCTTCGCTCTTTGATCACCGTCTAGGATTACAACTAAAACATCTCCAAACTTCTTTGATTCGACCAAACAAGATGCATGCCCAGGGTGTATAGGGTCAAAAAAACCAGATGTAGCAACTACCGTCTTGCCTTTCAATTCACTTTCTCTTAGCTTTGGAAAATCTTCTATAGGGATAATCATATAAAAAAATATTGATAAGTTAGTCTAATATTTAATCAGAGATTTAAGGTAATTACAATATCTAACCCTGTAGTTTTTTCTACTTTCCTGAAGTACTGAATTGTCAGTATTAATTTGTCAAAACACTACGGGCCGTTGTATTACACAATGGGTTGTATATAATGAGAATACAAAGCACAAGGAGTTGTATATATATAAAAACTTATGAAATGTCCATACTGCGGTTGTACTACGTCAAAGGTAGTAGACAAAAGAGATAATAATGAGGAAGGCACTACCAGAAGAAGAAGGCAGTGTTTAAGGTGCGGAAGGAGATATACAACATATGAAAGAATTGAAAAGGTTGATGTGAGTATAGTAAAAAAGGATGGCTCTTTAGAAAAATTTGATTGTGAGAAGCTAAAAAAAGGAATTATGAAAGCTGTTCAGAAGGATAAAATTCCTGAAGAGGCAATAGAGGAATTTTGTGAGGAAGTAGAAAGAAGGGTCTTAACAAATCCTCATCCACTAACTTCCATAGAGATTGGAGAGATGGTACTTATCTGGCTAAGAACTAAAGATCCTTTGGCTTATATAAGGTTCGCTTCTATTTATAAAAATTTTGAATCGATTAAAGATTTTAAGGAAGAGTTAGACAATATTATATAATTTTTTTAACCTGCCCCATGCCTAAAACTAAAGACACATACCCGATCAAGTTTAAAGTTGAGAAACGAGATGGACGTCTTGTACCTTTTAATAAGGAGAGAATAGTTACTGGGATATTTAAAGCGGCTGACAGTGTTGGTGGGGATGATAGGGAGCGTGCCATAGAGGTAGCCGATCAAGTCATTGAGAAGCTCTCTAAAAAATATGCTGATCGGAAAAGTGTTAAAACAACTGAGATAGCCGAGATAGTAAAAGAGATATTAATTGAAATGGGGCATGGCAAAACATCTGTAGCTTTTGGGCTTTTCATTGATTTAAAAAATCAGATTAAAAACATCAAATCGTTAATAGATGCTGATAGTTTAATCAGTGATTATATCAACATGGAGGATTGGCGTATTAAGGAAAACAGTAATATGTCTTACTCTTGGCAAGGTTTAAATAATCATATCTCATCAAGTGTACAGGCTAACTATTGGTTACATAGCATATTTGATAAGGAAATTTCTAATGCACATATTAATGGTGATATTCATCTTCATGATCTTGGAATGTTGGCTACCTACTGCTGTGGCTGGAGTTTAGAAGATCTCTTAATTAAGGGCTTTACTGGTGTGCCTGGAAAGATTTCTTCTGGACCAGCAAAACATTTTAGAACAGCTTTAGGCCAAATTGTTAATTTCTTGTATACTCTTCAGCATGAGGCAGCTGGTGCGCAAGCGTTATCTAGTTTTGATACATATTTAGCCCCTTTTGTTAGATACGACAAGTTAACATATCCTGAGGTGAAACAGGCTATGCAGGAATTCATGTTTAACATTAACGTGCCAACAAGAGTTGGTTGCCAGTGTGTTTCAGATGATACTGAGATTCTAACTCCAGAAGGATGGAAGGGTTATAAAGAGATAGAAAAAGGTGTTACTATTAAGACTTTTAATTTAGAAACACATAAGATTGAAGATCAAATGGTTACATCTGTTTATAAAGGTCATCATAAAGGAATAATGTACAATCTTAAAAATAGAATTCAAGATCAATTAATTTCTCCTAAACACAGAGTTGTAAGAAAAGTTTTTAATACAGACAAATATATATTAGAACCTATTGAAGACGTAAACAAATTGAAGTCAGCAATTGTAGTACCTATCTCTGGTGAGAATACAAACTCTTCTTCCGACTTTTCCGATAAACAAATTAAGCTAATGGCTTGGATTATTAGTGATGGTACATTAGAAATAGGTCGCGGAACTAACAGAATCTCAATCTACCAATCAGAAATTAAAAACAAAACTAAGTATGATGAAATAAAGAAATTATTAAATCACTTTGATCTCAAGTATGATGAGTCAGAAACGGTTGGTTTAGGCTCTCCTGTTAAGAAGATAAGGCTATGTTCGGAGAGTTCTAAACTTATTCACGAATGGTTTGGAAATGATAGTAATATTAAATTTATTCCAGATTCATTGCTGTCACTTAACCAGAAACAATCTAGAATTTTCTTGGAGACATATATAAAAGGTGATGGTTTTGATGGATGTAAGATTTCTACCACAAATATTGATATATTAGATAAGCTTCAAATTATAGCTGTGAACGCTGGCTACGGCTCTACTATTCTTACTAGAAGGCCTACCCATATTGGAAAGAAAGCTGTGTATGTTTTAAGATTAATAGATCATAAGGATACATATATTCAGAAGATTGAGAAAGTTAATTATGATGGTTTGATATGGTGTCCTCACACAGTAAATGAGACTATTATTGCAAGAAGAAATGGAAAGGTCTTTATTACTGGTAATACTCCTTTTACTAATATAACTCTTGATCTAAAACCCCATGGCATGCTCTCTGATGAGAGTGTAATCATTGGGGGTAAACTACAAAAAGAAACCTACGGTGAGTTCCAAAAAGAGATGGATATGATAAACAAAGCCTTCTGCGAGGTCATGCTAGATGGTGATGCTCAAGGAAGACTTTTCTCTTTTCCTATACCAACATACAATTTAACCAAGGACTTTGAGTGGGAAAATCCTAAATATGACAAGTTATGGGAGATGACTGCAAAGTATGGTATCCCTTACTTTAGTAATTTCATTAATTCTGACATGAGTCCAGATGACGCAAGATCTATGTGTCCTTTGGAAGGCAATGAGAAGGTTTTAATAAAATCTTCTAGAGGAAGAGGATTGGAGTTCTCAACTATACGTAATATCTACGAGGGTAATTCTAAAAAAGAGGTCTACGAGGTATATAGCGATGGAAAGTTTGTACAGGGGATGTTTAGTAAGTTTGAGAATCAGAAAATGTTAAAAGTGACTCTTGCAAATAATCATGTTATCAAAATGTCTGAAAAACATCTTAATTTTGTTCTTACGGGTAATGATGCAAGTGTAAAAGAGTATCAGGCTTCAGAATTAACCAAAGATATGTATCTTCCATACTCATTAAATATATACAATGGAAGTGGCGGGACTAAGGAACTGGGATACTTTGTCGGAGCATACGCTGGAGACGGATCATTTGATGGTGATTGCTCTGTTGTTTTTTCTCTTTGCAGAGAACAAAAAGCCGATGTTGTAGAAAAACTGATAGATATCTCAGAAAAATATTTTGGTGCTAATCACTCCATTAGAGAATATGGGGACACAAAATTACTTACTTTAAAAATTTATTCAAAAGCTGCAGTTGGTTTGTGCAAAGACTATGTGGAAGGTAAAGAGAGGGAAAAGAGATATACAGCTCGAGTTTTTGATGCAAGTAAAGATTTTAGACTTGGTGTGATAGATGGTCACTATGCTACAGATGGTGGAAATAGAAACAGAATATACACATCTTCCAAAAGAATGGTAGAAACCTTAAATATGCTTGCTGCCTCTTTAGGGACTACAACAGCTATCTACAAGGATGCACGAAAGGGTAGATTAGGCAAAGAGCCTAACTATGCCGTATTAATATACAAATTAGATAGAAAAAACTATGGGGATTTCTGGTTTAAAAAAGAAGGGAAACTTTGGATTAAAATAAAAGAGATAAAGAAAATATCTAATACATCTGCATACTGCTTAGAGGTCCTGGATAATGATCCCATTTTTACAGTTGGAACTACAGGTATATTAACTCATAATTGTAGATTAAGATTAGATAATAGAGAATTACGTAAAAGAGGTGGAGGTCTATTTGGAGCAAATCCTCTTACAGGTAGTATTGGTGTAGTAACTATTAATATGGCTAGAATTGGATATTTAGCAAAAAGCGAAAAGGAGTACTTTAAAATGGTTGATCATTGGATGGATGTCTCAAAAGATGCTCTAATGGCAAGGAGAGAATTTGTTGAGAAGTATATGGAAAAAGGTTTATATCCTTACTCAAAATTCTATCTTCATGATATTGCTCTGAGATTTGGTGAGTATTTTAAAAATCATTTCAGTACAATAGGGCTATTAGGGCTTAATGAATCTATTGTTAATTTTATGGACAAGGAAAACATTGCTACAAAAAAGGGTCATGAATTTGGGTTGAAAGTAATGGATCATATGAGGGAGAGATTAATGGATTATCAGAATGAAACAGACCAGTTATTTAATCTAGAGGCTACTCCTGGAGAGGGTACAACTTATAGATTTGCTAAGAGTGATAAAAAGAAATTTGGCGATGATATTATTGCAGGTTCTGATTTAGGTATCAGTAAGTCGAAAGAGCCTTACTATACAAACTCTTCGCAATTACCTGTGGGATATACGGATGATGTATGGGAGGCTTTAGACTTGCAAGATGATTTTCAAATTAAATATACGGGTGGTACAGTCCTCCATATCTTTCTTGGTGAGAAAATGCCAAGTGTTGAAAGTACTAGAACTTTTGTAAGAAAGGTCGCAGAGAATTATAGCTTACCCTATTTCTCTATCACCCCTACTTTTAGTATATGTCCCGTACATGGATATATACCTGGGGAGCATGAGTTCTGTCCAAAGTGTGATGCAGAGGTAGGTTATCAAGAGGGTACGGAGTTTATAATAAAGGACTAATATATAAATTTTTACTGCTTAAAAAAATGGGAAAGGTAGAAAGACAAAGGTGCGAGGTGTATTCAAGGGTTGTGGGCTTTATTAGGCCTGTTAGACAGTGGAATAATGGGAAGGTCTCAGAATTTCATGATAGGAAAACTTTTGATAATAACAAATGCTAATTTCTGGTTTTGAAAAAAACACATTATTAGATTACCCAGGTAAGATAGCATCTATAATATTTACATATGGATGTAATTTAAGGTGTAGTTACTGTCATAATCCTGAATTAGTTACTTTACCCTGTAATAAGGACCTACTGATCTCCGAAGAGAGCGTTCTGGAGTATCTTAAGAAGAGAAAGGGCTTAATTGATGGCTTGGTAATCACAGGAGGAGAGCCTACATTACAAAGAGATTTAATCCCCTTTATTAAAAAAGTAAAGAAACTTGGTATGTTAGTCAAACTTGATAGTAATGGAGTGCTAGATAAAACTGTTGAGGAGATAATGGGTTTAAATATTGTAGACTACTGGGCTATGGATGTTAAATACCCTTCGGAATACTACAAGGAGTATGGGATAGATACTAAAGCTATAAAGCATAGTATAGATATGATAATGAATAGTGGAAAAGATTACGAATTTAGAACGACGTATGTTAAAGGTATACACAGTATAGATGATGCTAAAGACATTGGAGAATTGATCAAGGGGGCTAGAAATTACTACATTCAGAACTTTAGGAAGGGTAAAACTATTGACCCTAAACTTAATAGTAAGAATAGTTTTACTCAAGAAGAGCTAGAGAAGATAAAGAAAATTATTTCTAAATACGTTAAAAACGTAAATATTAGATAGAGGTCATTGGGTTATCTAAAACCTTTATAACCTTACCATTTATCATAAAATTACTATCTGAGTCTATGTAAATTGGTTGATGTGTTGGATTATCAGATTCTGGATATAACACAACAACATCCTCAGTTTTAAGGCTAATGTTTTTTACTGTAGCACTACTATCTATAATGGCTACAACAGCGTCACCCTCCTCTACCTTAGCATCCTTATCTACTATCAAATAGTTACCCTCCTCTATTTTAATTCCATCCAAAACTCTTTCATTCATAGAGTCTCCTTTAACAATTAATCCAAAAAGATTCTCCTTAGACTTTCTCCCTATAAGATTCCTATCTATTTTAAGTATACCAAGAGCCTCCTCTTCTGCCATTACAAGAGGTGTACCCGCATTAGCATATCCAAATATTGGTATACCTATTAAATACTCATACTCGAGATTAGCATCATCATTTCCGTCTAAAAGTTGGATACTTCTAGGTTCGCTTGTACGAATAATATATCCCTTGTTTTCCAATGCAGAAAGATGATTCACAACACCTCTTTTAGAGCTAAAACCTAACTTGCTTTGTAACTCACCAAGAGATGGAGCATACCCATTTTCTAGAAAGAAATCCCTAATCAAACTAAGTATTTCTTCCTGTCTATTAGTTAACTTCTCTGCCATTGGGGTATACCATTAATTTAATAATTAAGTATACCATAGGATGGGTATACTGCAATGCCTTGTAGTATACTATTGTAGGTTTTGTGGAAAATGTTATATACTGTACTTGTATAAATTATAAATTTCTTTTTATTATGGCAGAAGAAGCAACACCAAAGAGTGCAAGTAAGGTATATACCTTAGAGGATATAAAGTTCAACGAGGAAAATAAGACAATGGCAATATTGGCCTGTATCCCTCTAGTTGGTCTTATACTACTATTCACAGAGAAGGACGATAAGTTTGTCAGATATATGGGTGCACAGTTTACTGTAGCTGCAGCAGTATCAATTGGGTTATCAATATTGATGGTAATTCCAGTAATAGGAATATTGATTGCAATTGTGGCATGGCTGTACAATATGGCACTATTTGTAATGATGATAGTAGCTATGGTTAAGGCATCTAAGGGCGAGAGATTTGATCTCCCTATAATATCAAAGTTTGGCCTTATGCTTATGGCTAAGATATAGCAAATTGAGAAAGCAAATTAAGAAGGGAGGGTGTTCCTCCCTTTTTTGTTTAATATATATGTGGTAAAATGCTCTGTCGTCGGGGAATAGTTCAGATGGCTAGAACGCTGCGTTTGGGACGCAGAGGTCGCAGGTTCAAGTC
>Ga0172382_10010546_pt1 | contig 12370 bp, 4 predicted proteins | sample Leawel138RmetaG_FD_122245 | JGI IMG/M metagenome (GOLD analysis project Ga0172382, IMG submission 122245) | Leachate microbial communities from a municipal landfill in Southern Ontario, Canada - Leachate well 138R metaG | ecosystem: Engineered > Solid waste > Landfill > Unclassified | place...
AGACGTGAAGGAGAATCTGCAAAGGCATATGCAGCCTTTTGTGTTTACCGTGATTTTGGTGTTACTCGATCACTAACAAAGGTTGTACAAAAGTATAACGGAAACTACGGTAGTAAAGCCTTATTAGCAAAATGGTCCAGCCAACATAATTGGGTTAGAAGATGTTATGAGTATGATGTTTTCCAAGAAAAAGAGCGTAGGAAAGAACTTAATGCTTACTATGTAAAAATGCTCAAACGGCATGCAAAACAAGCTAGATTGATACAAGAGAAGGCTCTGGTGGCCCTTCAGAAGATAGATCCAGAGACTTTAACGAATAACGAGTTAATTAGGTACTTGGAGGTTGGTATTAAGATTGAGCGAGATACCTTAAACCTTCCCATTGAGTTAGTTCCTATGGAAGAAGAAAGAAAAGATGAGCATATGGCTCAACGACTTTCAAAAGAACTCTTGGAAAAAACAGAAGATATTTTAAGAATTAGAGATCAGGTACTAAATATTTAAACATCAATATCTTATAAAGTATCCAAAAAATCTGTCCAGTTTTTAAAAAGTATTTTTAATCAAATCTTCTTTATAAAGGTATTCAACAAAAGCATCTTTAATTTGCTTATCTCTATACAAAATATCTTTTTCACTAAAATCATCCTGCTGTATTAGTGTTTTATATTCTTCAATCATACTACAAGGGTGTTCTTTTCCTCTTGCATCAACAAATCCTGCATAAAACTTTTTCTTATCTTCAAACCTATAATCTGAAGCCCTAATATTAATACTTCTTTCAAGTAAAATTTTATTTCCTAATGACTCTAAGTTTCCAGCATTAATCAACATATTTTCCCTGTTATGCCGTTCTGAAGCATAAATATGCTCTATCTGAAATCGGCTATTTAAAGGAGGTAGTTCTTGGTCTTCAAATGTAAAAGCATACCATGTTATCAATGATCTAGTGATAGGTCTATTATTTGTAAATCTATAATTATCAAGAGCATTTCGCACACTTTTTTCATCAAATCTAAAATTTTCAAAAGTGCATCGCTCTCCAGAATATAATTTAATCATTTCAGCATACACTGGGGTCCTTAAAGCATTCACACCTGGGTTAGTCAGTGCATAGGCAAAAATAAAAGCAGTGATTTTTGACAGGAATTTAGCAAACTCATCATTGTTAAGCACATCTTCATCATCTTTAAATGAAAAATAATAGACAGAAGTTATATATTCCCACATACTGTTAGGCGCATATTTTAAAACAAATAAAAGTTGTAAAACTTTTTCCGAAAATAAAGTTCTATCTTGTTCAGCTACCTGTTTCCAAAATTTAACCAAGGACAGTAGATCTAAAATAGTATTTTCTTTTAATAATCTTCTATAGTTATCATGTTCATAAAATTTTCTTAATGCTTCAGTTGTGCTGAGTTTGATATCTTCAGAAGCTCTAATGTAGTACATATACTTTGTGAATAACTCATCCATTGGAGTCCCAACGATTGGCTTAAATATTTCATCTGCATCTGTGGTTAGAGATTTCCAATTTTCTATAAATTCATCTTTCTGGTTCTTTTTATTGTAGTATTTATAAAATTGAGCTTTGAAAATATCTGCATCCGCTAAAGGCAACCCTCTGTCATTAAGAGTAGAAAATATTCTCAATGCAGTATCTTGAGAGTCAGCCTCTATAGGCAATAAAATACAGTTGTTCAAAATTCTTGCTGGTAAAAATTGAAAGTATGTAGGATATTCTTCAACAAATGTATTTATCTTTTTCTGGAAAAACCTAAAATTTATGACATATTTGCTGTTAGCTGATGCTGAGACAGTTCCACTACGTAATATCTCTAAAAACTCTTCCTTTTCATCATCGGTGGCCACCTCAGAATCAATTTTTAATTGCTTAGTATCAGCATTTCCAAATTCATCTGTATGCCAAATACATTGTGAAATTAATCTCCTTAAGTCGGTTGACCTCTGATCATTCATTAGTGCAAATCTATCGTAAAAAGCTCTTAGTAACAGAAGAATGGTTGTCAGTCTTTGTTGCCCATCAATTACCTCTAATTTGCCATCATCATTTTTAAAGGTTACTATTGCTCCTAGAAAATATTCATCTCCTTTCACAAACAAATCGACATTGTTTTCTGGTAGTGCAAAGTTGAATATATCGTCCCAAAGCGTTTGGCATTCATCATCTTCCCAAGCATAAGGTCGTTGATAATCAGGTATTAGAAAATTAGGAGAGTTATCCGTGAAAAGTTGTTTAATTGTTTTTTGGTCTACATTTAATTTACTCATGTTCTTTCCTTTATAAAGTTTGCAAATGCCATAGCTACAAAGAAGTTTTTTAGATACTAAAACTATGACAACATAGCTTCATCATTACTCAAGTTAGGGATGTGTTAGCTATTAATTAAATATCCCTAATCAAACCCTGAATCATCTACTTTCAAAGTTCTACTGTTTTCAGTCACAGTCCTAACAATTTCATTTGGGACATCCTCTTTGAACTCAATGTCAACATCAAGTCTAATCTCAATCTTTTTACCATCTAGACTTAATAAATGGTTAAGTATTTCATCATTTAGTTTCCCAATATCTCTAATAAATCGTGTTGTGTCTAATTTAGTAGATAAATAAAATCGTCTGGGGCCCTGGCTTTTAGGTGCAGTAGAAGGATCAACATCACTGACTGGTCCGTCTTGTTCTCCTTCTTGTCCTACTTCTGGCTCAGGATAACTTGCTTCACCCTTTGGCTCCTTTTTGTCTTCCATTGCTTTTTTAGCTTCGTTGGCTGTAAGTATAAAGTTTGATTGGTCAATTATATGGTTAGAGGTGTTAAACTTTACCCCCAAATATTTACCATCTTCTACCACACCTTCAGCTATTCCAAAATACTCATCAGAAGAAAGACCTGCTGAAATAGCATTTTCCAAAACGCTATAATTACTTAATCTCGGGAGGTAACAGTAAGTAGTAAAGTAGCCCCATAAATCTTTGATTTTTATGTAAGCTTGATTTTTCCAAAACCAATTACTTAAAACCATACTTAATAATGCTGGCCCCCATTTGGTTATGGCGTACTCTTCCTGTATTACCTTCTTACTAGCTCGAGTAACACAATTTTCATCAGATCCGCTTATTCTTAAACAATCCCACTGAATTGTTTTTATATCTACACCAACGTCTATATTAGGTACAAATAGCCAAGAATAACTCTCATTTAAACGCATGTCGATAAGTTTGTGTAAACGCTGAATATTATGATCAGTTTCTTTTACTTGAGAAGAGTCTAAATTTAATTCATCTTTATCATCTTTTATTGATTCCCAAGCTTTAAGACTTTTTATTTCTGGGAACAAAGCTTCTTTTATGGAGGAGTCTGCTGCCACAAATATCAACATATTTTTATAAGTACGGGGACTATTTCCTCTATTATCCAATATTTGTTTGGCTAAATTAAGGGCAGAGTCTGCTTTTCCTTGATTAGAGTAGCTTACTGTTGGAGGTAAGACAACTAATCTTAAAGTTTGTTCATCTAATACATCCAAAGATGAAGAGGGACAACAGTGAACTCCAACAAAAGGTTCTTCTCTTCTCATCAGCCTTAATCGTCTTTCAATTTCTTGGATTACAGCTTCTTCCTTAATTTGAGTAGCCCGATCTTCCATAGTCTTACGCAGCGTTGGACGAGTGTCGTACCAATACCTAGTTTGCTCGCTATTGCTGTATAAATATGTTAGAGAAGAGCGTAATACTGATAAAGCATCATTAAAAACAGCAATCTGCTCTCCTGGCTGAACAACTCCTAACCGTATTCTTGATTGTTCTACTCCTCTAACATGCATTTGTTTTACGGAAGGTGCACTTCCCAATAATATTGTTCTAGCTACTCTCCGTGCAGCTATACAACCACCAAACCTTGTATGCTGTTGATCCTTTTGGAATGGGATTGATTTAGAGCCATCAACATCTTTTTCTATTACAGCGTTCCAACTTTCTGGGAGGTGACGAGAAAGCTCATCTCTGATAATTGGATTATCTAGAGAAAAAGAAGCAGGCATAATTAAAAGACTAGCATCATTTTTCATCCATAAATCATAAACCACTGCAGCCATCAAACGCAGTACTCCACGAGTTCTCTGGAATCTTTCTAAAGTTGCCCAATCTTCATATAACCTATCAAAAACCTCTGGATGAATAGGATAGCAACTTGTTAAACGATTTAAGTATTCAACTTCTTTTGTTTCACTAGGAAAGTCCGATTGATTTAAATAGTACATCTCGCTAAAAGCTTTACAAACAGCATCTCTCTCTTCAGGTTTTGTATTACTTAAAAACAATCGTCTACGAACTACTTCAAAACCTTCATTAGCAGTAACTGGTTTCCATATAGCTTCTTTCCTACCCAGAGTATGTTCTAAAGTTTCTAATACTTTTTTCCCTGCCTCTCCTCCGACTTCTAACTCAGACTCGGGTAAAGATGCAACAACGATACTATTTTTAGAAGTACTAGCAGCTTCAGTAAGTTCTTGAATAAAAGTAATTAAGTTGTCATAACTACCCGCAGGCAAGTCTGTTACTCCATAAAGTTTTTTCGCATAGGCAACCAGTTCATCAATTAAAACCATACAGGGCCCTACTCTGTCAAACATTGCCCTTAGTGCATTCGAGCCAGGAGAAACACCCTTATTATCAGCCTTCTTTACATAATCATAAAGATCCTTAACACCAGATGAATCTGACAATTGGGCAGCTATCTCTCCCCACAACGTATTTATCGTAATTCCAGGCATATTTGCAGGCCTTCTTGCTTTTGAGGGATCTAATGCAGTTCCTACTATTACTGCCACATGTACTTTGGGAATTGAATCAACCTTAGATTCTTCTAGTACTGGTTTTATTGATGGAATTTTATCTAATGATATTTTGCCTTTAAGCAAATGGTACAAAGCTAACATGCTGTGTGTTTTTCCACCTCCAAAAGCAGTTTTTAGCTGAATAACAGGTTCTCCATCTTTTCCTGAAACCCGCTTTACAGCTTCACTTAAAAGGCCCTTCATTCCCTCAGTAACAAAAGTTCTAGCAAAAAACTCTACTGGATCTCTGTATTCTATAGAACCCTCTCCACGAGCTACTTGTCCTAAGTCTGCTGCAAATTCTGCATTTTTATATTGCCCAGAAGCAACATCTGGGTGAGGTGTGATTATTTCTCTCCAAGGTTTTAAATTACTACTAGGTGAATTCTTTATAATTCCAGCTTTTTTTGAAATAGTGGACTTAATAACAGGTTTAACGACCTTGGCACTTACAGAACCTTCTTTAGAGCCATAGCGCACCTCTCTAATAAGTTCTCTAATACTCTCTGCTTCAATATCATCAAGTTGGTCTATAAGCCTCGACATTGTGTCTAATGCACGCCAAGTATAAGTATCCTCAAAATCTTGGGATCCAGTGTGAGCCCATTTATGCCTAACTCCTATCAGCTCATTAGCCCAATTGCGCTGATCGATGGACATTTTTTTTCTAAATACATCCTGCCATTGTCTACCAACTATTTGTAAACATAGAAGAATATCAAAAGAGTTAATTAACTCTTCTTCATTACCAGCAATAGGCAAATCTCTCTGTTGCTCAAAAGATAAACGTTCTAGCACTCCTTCTTTCCACCATTGCCCACCATAAACTGATTTAAGCTCTCTAACAACAAACGGTGCCAATGCTTTTAAAGTATGTCTAAATCCTGTATTTACCATCTCATGATTTTTCATATAACGCCCCTAACTAAAATTGTAGTTCCCCATCTCTATAATCAACTTGCTCTAATAAGCTTTGTTGAATTGTCATCCAAGATGAAATTAAAATGTTGTAGGCATATGCTTCATTAGCCCACCCTTTTCTCTCTGCAATTGTGTATAGTCTATAGGCAAGAGCTTTTGCATTTTCAACAACTGAGCTAGACAGCCTTGCTAAAATTTTAGAAGAACCCTCAATTCCAAATTTATCAAAAGCTTTAGTGAGATGCTGAGTGACTAACCACACATTGTTGCTATCATTAATGGAGAACTCTTTTAAATCATCTCGATATACTAATTGAACAAGCCCTTTTTCAGATGTTAATGCTCCTTTCTGAGCAAGTTGGGCAATTGAAATGTTTTTCGCATTTGCCAACACTTGTGCTGTCCCAAATTTCATTGGGTTAAAAGCTGATTGAGAAAATAATTCTACACAAAATCTACTTTCGGGATCTAATTCTCCTTCTTGTTCATTGAAAAATTCATCTACAATTTGATTAATAATTTGTAAAGCTTCTCGAACAGACATAGGTGTCCCGTCTGCATCAAGAACTTTTCCGTTTCTTGAGAAAACTGCCATTCCAGGTCCTATTGCTGATTGTGCCAAGTCAACAGGAGCTATATTGGCATGTTGAAGTTGAACTAACGAAGGTTTTAGTTCGCGCCTAATAGTATTTAAAAAATCTCTACGAGTAATAAATTCTTCTGATGGTTGTTTTTTTCTACAAACAAGAACAATGGAAGATGCTAAAGCATTTGCTCCCTGTGCTACTGCCCTAGATCCCATTTCAGTTCTCATAGGCCATGTACCAGTAATCATAAAACCAGCTTGAATTAAAGCTGAAAGCATTGTTTCCCACCCAGTTGATGCAGTTGTTACAACTGAATTATCATCAACTTTAGTTTCGCTTTGTTTAAAAGCATAATAGACTGTTAAAGGAATATCTTCTCTAGTATATTTATAGATTTGCTCGAATGTTTTTAGCATCCCATTTTCAAAAAAATCTTTTGCTTCTGGCCTGCCTCCCTTGAACCTATATCTGATTGCTGTCAACTCATCGGTTTTCGGGGTCAACAAGGTATCAAATAGTTTGGGATAGACATCCTTTAGCATTTTCCTCATCCATATATAAAAGAAGTCGGAAAGATATGCATAGGGTATATTGTCATAATAAGGTGGATCAGTAGAAATCATAACACCTCTTTGATTATTATCAGCTGTAGCATCTCCTTGGAAGGCATGTCCTGATGAAAATGAAATTGGAAATTCTAATATATCTTTCCAAATCCAGTTTAACATATTATTAAAGCTACCCGTAGAATTACTAAAAGGATTAACTTCTACAAAATCCCAAACCATCGGAATTGCTTGCCTAGCAAAGGTGTTTCTAACAGATTCTCTTGTATTTTGCCAAGAGCAAATAGAGGAATTATAGTCTGCTAATTTATCAACCAGAAAAGCTAAATATACTGCGACTGCTTCTCCGTATGCTTTGGCCTGTTTGCCATCTGTTTCAAGACCTAAATCATCGACTAACATCCCATATTCTATGGCGTCTTTATAAATAATTTGTTGAACCTCTTTAACTAGATCACTAAAAGTTGTTAGTGCCACAAGTTGGCGATTAGTAAAAAGTTTACTAAAATCATCAAGCCCATATACGTTGGTATTAAGACATCCTGGATAATAAGCTAATTCTCCCGTAGGATAATTTTCAGGCCTATCGACTAATGCTGTAATTTTGTGATGCTCTGAAGGGGAAACATAAATTCGCCCATTTGACCCTTCTCCTACTATTGATATTAATTGGCTACTCATTCTACCTTCAATTGCTTTCTCTCTTATATAGGAAAAACTAATAGGGGTGTTACAACAAGGACAAATAGCACCCTTCCGACTTACTGTTCCTTTTATTGTTTTAGCTACACCTTGTTTAATTTTATATTCTATTTTTTTCGTATTTATTATCAGTTCAATATGATACTCTTTACCTTTTTTTCTAGACAGATCAAAAGATCTTGCTAATGGTATTTCGCAACTACAAGCTGGATTAGGACACCTCACAGTGCGTGCCCAAATCCAAGCAATTACTGTTACCTCTCCTCCTTCTGGTAATTCTATTTTTGGGTATAAATGACCTATCCGTTTGAATGCCTCACATTGTATCCATTCCCCATAATACCGAACATCTTCAGCTAAGCCAGTTGAACCTTTCCACTTTAAATCCGATCCTAATTGTGCTCGTGCTTCTGGATTAACTGGGGGAAGTCCTTGGAATTTAGGAGGAATTTCGATCATTGCTTTATTAATCATCACTGCAACTGGGTTTAGATCACTAGCATGTGCTTTAAGCCCTAACCTCTGGGCTTCAATGGGTATTGCTCCTCCTCCAGCAAAAGGATCTAATAGTTCAGGTATATTTCCATCAGTAGATTTAAATATCTCTTCTTTGGCCTCGTTAAGAATTTTCTCATCATTAGAGTTTTCCCACACTACAAGTTTCTCTATAATTTCAAATAGCCTTTGTCTTTCTTTATCTTGTGCCTCAATTGTAGGAAACTTATCGGGGTTAGAGGATGGATCATCTACTAACGAAGAAAATATAACGGCTCTAGCAGTAGCTAATGGTCGCCTTGCCCACCACAAATGTAAAGTCCTTGGATGCCCATCATTAATATATTTCTCTCTTGCAGAAGCTTCATTTATTGCATCCAGTGGTAATGCCACTTCAATTAGTTTCTTTTTAGTCATTAATTATACTCCGTTGTTGTTTATGTATTATTTCCGAATTTTTAATCAGTAGTGAAATATCATAGTTAATACTTGTAGAAGATTCATCTGGTATTGCGGAGAAAGAGTTCTTCAAATAAGTCACATTCACAATGTTATCATCTACTTCTACTAAAACAAGGTAGTATTGCCCTGGTTTGTTTAAAGAGGTTAGAACTTCATTTTTAGTAACAGTCACAGTTGTAGAACCTTTCCTTCTCCCCTTTACTTCTATAAAACGTAGACTTCCCTCATCAAAAACATTGTCTTTGGAGACCTTAGATTCAATATCATAACCACAGTTATCTGAGCTAACATCCCTAGGTTCATAACCAAGCTCTTGCTCAATTTCCAACACTGCCCTCATAGCTATCATTTCTATTTTTTTACGATCTTTTCCAAAAAGATCAGTTTCTTCACTTCGTTCTTTCAATAAAGTAGAGGGAACAATTATAGCTCCGCCAATAATAACTGGAGGCAGTGGGGAAATATTTTTTTCCTTTTGTAAATCTTCCATCCTCTTTTCAAGTCTTGCAGCAATCTCTTCTGCACGTGCTTGGGCCCTTGCGGAATTTATCTTTGTTCTAGATTTTCCAGATGCTTCCTGCAATCTTAAATCGTTAGCTCTATGATCCCAATACCTTATTTCAGAAGTAAGCCTATTATAAACAGCTTTTTCTGTCTTCTTAATTCGTTTTAATTGCCTGTCCCTTGTCTCAGAAACATGGGTAGGTATTAAGCTTTCAATAGCATATTCAATAGCAATCTCTTCGGGGTTACTAAAAAAGTTTAGTTTCTCTAATAGAGTTTTTGCTTTTTCTTTTTCTTCATCATTAGGAATTCGATAGTCGTGATAAGGAGCATAACCAGCATTGTACACCTTGCCGTTGACATCAATCTCAATAAAATGGACTCTTTGTGAAATTGTCCTACGATTACTATTTACTCCTTTGATACCATCTTGAATAGAGTTTTCTATATATAATAATAATCTTGGCTCATCATATTTAAAAGAATCATCCACCATTATTGCACCCTGTTTTAAAACATCAACCCTTTGCTCTAGAATTAAATCAATTAGACTATCCAGCAAAGGATGCCCAGGGCATAATAAATCAGCTATTGGTTTACCAGGTACGGTTAGATTGTCTTTATTAAAACTAATTCTTTCATATCGTTTTAAAACAGATCTACCAATCCTAGATGGCAATTCTCTGTTTCTTATAGCAAAGGGGACATGTGTTATTTCAAATCTATTATTCTCCTTTTGCCTAATTCTCCCCCCATATAAAGGGAAAGCCTCCATAAAGAAACTTTGGATAAAGTGAGGTTGTAATCTCCTAGCCTCTAACCTCTCCATTTCTTCTTTGATTTTTATTACTGCATTAACATCTATTGTATCTGTGGTTAAAGACCCTTCTTCAAGTAGTTCAATTAAATAATTTCTATCTAACGAATTGTCTATAGCTTTGTTTAGCCTCTCTCTGACTTCTGGAAGATTTCCATAGCGTACAGCTTCAATAAGCAAGTTTTTTAATGGTTTGTTATCAAAAGTTAATTTACCTAAAACATCAAAAACTTTTCCACCTAAAGCTTTTCTCTCTTCTTCCAATTTTTCAAACAGTCGTTTAAAAACCATTCCTTCTCGGGTTTCTTTGGCAACTAAATTCCACAAATGGCAAACTTCTTTCTGCCCTATTCTGTGAATCCTACCAAACCGTTGTTCAAGTCTATTTGGATTCCAAGGTAGATCATAGTTAATCATTAAATGAGCTCTTTGTAAGTTTATTCCCTCTCCTGCAGCATCTGTTGCAATAAGAATTAAAGTATCTTTATCTTGTCTAAATAGTTGTTCTATCTTCCTTCTTTCATCACGAACCATACCACCATAAATATTGACAACTGCCTCTTCTCTTCCAATCAAACTTCTAACTTTATCCGTGAGGTATCTTAAAGTATCTCTATGCTCAGTAAAAATGATTAGTTTTTGTCTATTTCCCTCGTGATCCATCATTGCCTGTTTATCTTGGAGAAGCTTTGAAAGTTCATCCCATTTTTGATCTTTACCGCTACTTCTAAGCTTATTAGCTATTTCTTCAATACCTTTTAGTGTAAGAATCTCTTTTTCGAGCTCCTCTATTGTTAGAGCTGCAGATGATTGGTTAAGAAGCTCTTCTTCCATTTCTTCTAACTCAGAATCAGGAACATCTTCATAATCATCTAGATCATCTTCAGTTAAGATTTTATCTTCTACCCGTTTGTTTAGCTTTTCTTCAGAAAGACGTAACTCAAGCTTTCCCCGTCTTCTTTTTAAAGATTGATAGATAGCTTCAGGAGAAGATGCTAGCCTTCTTTGAAGAATAGTTAGCGCAAAACCTATTGTATTTTTCCTATCTCCATGTAGTTTATCAGCCCTGTTAAATTCCTCTCTGACATATTCAGTAACAGCGGTATATAATTCAGCCTCTTCATCTGATAGATCATAAGTTACAGTATAAGAAAGTCTTTCTGGGAACAGTGGTTTGCCATCAAACTTCAACAGTTCTTCTTTTACTAATCTACGCATCACATCGGTAACATCTATAGAATCGTATGAAGTTCTTTGAATACCTTCGAATCTATCAGCATCAATCAGAGACATGAATAATTGGAAATCTTCATTTTTACCGTTATGAGGTGTTGCGGTAAGTAAGAGAAAGTGCCTTGTTATGTTAGAAAGGAGTCTTCCTAAATGAAATCTCTTAGTATACTTAATCTCCCCGCCCCACATAGAAGCAGACATTTTATGAGCTTCATCTACTACTATTAAATCCCAGTCGATTGCTTCAAGACGTTTTTGAACATCCTCATCACGAGAAAGTTTATCTAATCTAGCAATCGCTAAATTAACTTCAGAAAAAATATTACCGCTAGCAGCTGATTCAATTGCCTCATTTGTGATTATATCAAACTTAATACCAAATTTATTAAAAAGTTCATCTTGCCATTGCTCAACTAAATTGCCTGGTGCAACAACTAAACATTTTTTGACATCTCCTCTAACCATCAATTCCTTAATCAAAAGACCCGTCATAATTGTTTTTCCTGCACCTGGATCATCTGCCAAAACATATCTTAACGGTTGACGGGTTAGCATCTCACCATAAACAGCAGTTATCTGGTGAGGTAATGGTTCAATTGAAGATGTGTTTACTGCTAGGTAGGGATCAAACAAATGCGCTAAGCGTATCCTATATGCCTCTGAAAGAAGTTTAAAAGTCTTTGCATCTCCATTAAATGCCCATCTCTTTCCAGGTTTTATAATTTCAATTAATTTTTCTTGATCTCTGTAAAGAATTTGTTGCCCAAGATTTCCATCACGATATTTATAGGTAACATCAAGGGCCATAGTACCCCACCATTTAGTCTGAATAATTTCAACATCTTGGTGGTGAACTAGATTCCTAACTACGCTTCCAGGTCGTAAATCTTCAAGACTTGTCATCATGACTCCAATAAATAGTGTGGTTGTAGTTATAAAAAGGTATCATAAATTAAGTTTTAACTTGTTTAGTTCTAACCACAATAATGTAAAAATTGTTTTAACCATCATTTTCCATTGTCCACCATCACCTCGATTTGTCAAGCAAATACCCTTTTAGTGCCAATAGTTGAAAACAGAGTATCCAAATAATATTATAGCTAGAGCCTGGTCGCGTATACTAATGTTCGCAATTTAGTAATTAATTGAAAAAGGTCATGGGAAACACCATACTAGTAGTTAGCAAACAAACCTAGGAGGAATTGTCCCATGACCAATTACGATTTTACT
>Ga0172382_10010548_pt1 | contig 12367 bp, 10 predicted proteins | sample Leawel138RmetaG_FD_122245 | JGI IMG/M metagenome (GOLD analysis project Ga0172382, IMG submission 122245) | Leachate microbial communities from a municipal landfill in Southern Ontario, Canada - Leachate well 138R metaG | ecosystem: Engineered > Solid waste > Landfill > Unclassified | place...
AACTGGTGCCCATCAAAACGCTCACCCGCAATCGCGACAAACAGGCTTCCCGGCGAGACCTGACGCGAGTCGATCACGATTGCCGGAATGGGTGCGACTGCGTCCCGTGCGTAAAAAAGCAACGCCAGTCGTGCCCACTGACGATCATCAAAGTCACGCCGGCAGTCGCCTGTAATCTGATACGTCTCGTGCCCTTTACCTGCGATGAGAACCACATCTTGTGGATCCGCCTGCCAGATCGCAGAAAGAATCGCGACTTCCCGATCGATCTCGACTGACCCATGCGATGTACCAGACACATCCACAGCATCACTCACACCAGACCAGATCTCAGCAAGAATTGACTCAGGCGCCTCATTTCGGGGGTTATCGCTCGTGACGATGAACCTGTCCGCATTACGACAAAGAACTGCACCCATCGGCTTGCGCTTGCTGCGATCGCGATCTCCACCACACCCCGCCACGCACCAGACTTTTCCCTGTCTTGCCTGTGCTACCCCGCGCAATGACTGCAATGCATTCTCGAGCGCATCTGGCGTGTGGGCATAATCGACCAGAACCAGCGGCACATTGGCTGCCTGCCCGGACCAGGTCACCGGCTCCATACGACCAGATACAGGGGGAAGCGACCCGAGCGAGGACGCAATCTCTTTAAAAGACCAACCCAACCCGTCCAGCGTCGCAGCCACGGCAAGAAGGTTGCTGACGTTGTACTGACCCGTAAAGCAGGACACGATCCGGGCGGTCTGATCCGCAGCATGGCATAAATCAAACTCGATCCCGCCACCACGTTCACATACCGAGCTCTCGCGCCAAACCGCTTGGGCATGGAATCCGAATGTGGTTATCTCAGCGGCACTCTCCTGCACCATAATCTGGCTGGCTGCGTCATCCGCATTGATGACGGCTTTCACCAGACCAGGTCTTGCAAACAGTCGGGCCTTGGCCTGTCCGTAGGTCTGCATGTCCGAGTGATAGTCGAGATGGTCCTGGGTTAGATTGGTGAAGATCGCAGTATGAATCAGGACGCCATCTAGCCTGCCCTGATCAAGACCAATCGACGATGCTTCCAGAACGAGATATCTGGCTCCAGCTTGCCGGACCTTCGCGATCAGCTTGTGCACACTGACCACATCGGGTGTCGTCAGTGTGGCGTCCTCGACTTGCTCACCCCTGCCATCAAACAGTCCAAGTGTGCCAAGTACAGCGCACGGTTGCCCTGCGCCACGCAAAGCAGCACCAATCAGTTGGGACGTGGTTGTCTTGCCGTTGGTGCCAGTCACTGCAATCACTTGCACATCCGCCGACGGTTGACCCCACCAATGGTGAGCCAGTTCCCCCAGCATGGACTTCAACCCTGGCACCTCAATTACCGGGATCTGCCCGAGTGTCTCCAGTTGAGCCGGAGTCAGTCCTGACTCGGCGATGACTGCGACTGCACCATGGCTCACCGCATCAGCAATATAGTTGCGGCCGTCCGAACTCTGCCCAGGGCAAGCCACAAAAACGTCCCCCTGACCAAGCATCCTGGAGTCCATTGAAAGGCTGGCGTGGGCCGGTGTGAACAGCCTTACGCGCTCAATCAGATCACTCACATTCCGAACGACACTGGGAGACAACGTCATTGAGCACCTCCCTGGGTGCGGGCCATGACTTCTGACTCATACAGTGCATCAGGCTCAACGCCAAACAAGCGCAACGCCCTTCCGGTAATCTCGGAAAAAACCGGTGCAGCGATCCGCCCACCATAATAGTGACCCGCTGTTGGCTCATCGATTGTGACGGCCACCACTATTCTCGGATCTGAGGCTGGGGCAAAACCGATAAACGAACCGCGGTAGAGGGACTGACTGTAGCTTCCGTTGACGATCTTTCTGGCAGTGCCACTTTTTCCGGCTACTCTAAAGCCCTGAACACTCGCAAGTTTTGCACCATCTGGCCCGGCCGCGGACTCCAGCATCGAGCGAACCTGTCGAGCCAGTTCAGGGGAGAACACCGGCACCGTCGCCGCGGTGTTCTCGCGCCGGACCATGGTCAGATTCACCATGTCGCCATCACGTGCGAATGCCGTGTAAGCGCGAGCAATCTGCAACAACGACGTTGACAGTCCATATCCGTAGGCCATGGTCGCCTTCTCAATAGGACGCCAGCGTTCCCAAGGGCGCAGACGTCCGGCGACGGCACCTGGCATGCCGATAGCCGGTGGCTGACCGAATCCGAGTTCGGTAAATTGCGCCCACATCTCCTGCGCCTTGAGGCGCTCGGAAATCTTGACCATTCCGATATTGCTCGATTTGGTCAACACACCTAACGGATCCAGTGATGACTGTCGGCTCACATCGCGGATCCGGTGTCCTTGGTAGGTGTACTCCCCGTTCTCGGTGTTGATCTGGGTGTTGGCATCGATACGACCCATTTCAAGCGCCAGCGCAACCGTGAACGGCTTGAGAATCGAACCAGGCTCAAATGTATCGGTCAGGATGCGATTTCGCAGACGCGGTCCTGTCAGCGTCGATCGATCATTCGGATCGAATGTCGGGTAATTGGCCAGCGCGAGAATCTCACCTGTCCTGACGTCCACCACCACAGCTGAAGCGCTCTGCGCCTTATTCTCCTGAACAGCGTTGGCAATGGCCTGATAGACCAGAAACTGGATCCGCGTGTCTATCGACAGATGAAGGTCTCTTCCATCCATTGGCAGATGAACATCACGAACATCCTCGACAATCCGTCCCAGTCGATCCTTGATGACCTGCCGGCTTCCTGGTGTGCCTGAAAGGATATCGTCGTAGGCTAGTTCGATGCCTTCCTGGCCGCGACCATCCAGATCTGTGAAGCCGACCACATGGCCCATGGTCCCACCTTCCGGATAGAAGCGGCGAGTCTCACCGAGCTGGTGAATTCCCGGAATCTTCAGAGTCGCAATCTCTCGCGCACGCTCCATCGAAACCTGCCGGCGCAAATAGACAAACGTCCTCTCATCATCCTTGAGTCGATCAGCCAGTACTTCTGCCGGCATCTCCAATAGTGCAGCCAGCGCCGTGACCTGCTCTGGCTTCGCGTGCCTGGCCAGCTCAGGGTTGGCCCAGATACCGGCAGCAGGCACGCTCGCTGCGAGCACCACGTCATTACGGTCCATGATCTTGCCGCGACTGGCCTGAAGGGTGAGTGTGCGCTCATATCGCTTGCCACCCTGCTCTTGCAAAAAATCTCGATTAATCCCTTGCAAATAAACAGCACGGCCAAGCAAAACCAGAAATCCGATGCCGATCATCAAAAGGACGAGACGGCCTCTCCACATCGGAAACTGTACGCGTGTCATCGGGTTGTCGAAGAACGGCATGCGTTTCACCGGCTCACTCCCGAATGCGACGACATGACCGGAACCTGAGGTTCACTCATGTAAAGCGTGTTACCCGGCAGGATGGGAACCATGCTCAGCGTTTCCCTTGCGATCTGGTCAACCCTGGCATTGCGTGCGAGCTCCGCGCGCTCGAGTTGCAGGTGTCGCCACTGAACCGTCAATTCACGCGCCTGCGAGAGCAACTGCTCGTTCTGAATATACAAATGGCGCGACTGGTAGCGCGCCGTCACTAAAGAAATGGCGGAGAGCATCACTAACATCGCCATGATAAAAACAGCCCTGCCCATTAGCGCCTCCGCCTGGAAAAGGACCGTTTGTCGGGCGCTTCACCAAGTGCGCGGATCAGTTCATCGGTCAAAGGAGCATCTGTGCGACGGGCAATACGCAACACGGCAGAACGTGAGCGCGAATTCTCCTGCACCTCTTTCGCACTTGGCAGGATCCGCTTGAGGCCGGTCAGGACGGGCTGCGGCATCTCCGCCTCCCTGAGAGGCAGACGTGCGTAGTCCGCATGTGGACGCGCCGCACGCTGCATGAACTGCTTGACCTTACGGTCTTCGAGCGAATGAAAACTGATCACCGCAAGTACCCCTGAACACGCCAGACGTCCTAGAGCTGCCTGGAGGGCGCTGCCAAGCTCCTCGAGTTCCCGATTGACGTAAATCCGTATAGCTTGAAATGTGCGTGTCGCCGGGTGCTGGCCCTTCTCCCGCGACCTGACTGCGCCAGCGACGAGACTGGCAAGGTCAAGCGTGCGCTCGAGGGGCCGCTCTGTGCGGCGAGCAACAATCGCTTTTGCAATCTGAAGAGCAAACCGTTCTTCGCCATAATCTTTAAAGACCTCCCGCATTTCTTCCATGCTTGCCTCAGCAAGCCATTGCGCCGCAGTGTGACCTTGCGACGTATCCATCCGCATATCCAGCGGTCCGTCTTTCATGAATGAAAAACCGCGCTGGGCCTGATCGATCTGGGGTGATGAAACCCCGAGATCAAACATCAGTCCATTGACCTGATCAATGGACTGTTCCTGGAGCAGTCTCTCCAGATCACCAAAACCACCATGCAGACATGTCACTCGACCATCTGTCCTGGCAAGTGCCTCTGCCTGTTCGATCGCCTGGGGATCACGGTCGATCACGATCAATCTTGCCGAGTCCGCCAGACGTTCAAGCAGAGCGCGTGAGTGCCCACCACGACCAAACGTGGCATCTATATAGACCCCTTGAGCTGGTACCCGGCCAGCGGGAACCAGTGCATCAACGGTCTCGTGCAGAAGCACGGTACGGTGGGCGAAATCAGTCACGGTTCAGAATGAAAATTGATCGAGTGCTTCGGGCATTCCTCCAGCCAGGTCCTCTGCTTCACGCTTGGCCAGCTCTGCTGCATCCCAAAGTTCAAAGTGCCCACCCATTCCCAGGAGCATCACTTCTCGGGTCAGGTTTGCGGCGTTGCGCAGCTCCGGTGCAATCAGCACCCTGCCTGCGCTGTCAAACTCAACATCCTGGGCATTACCAAGAAGCAGTCGCTGCAGTGCCCGGGCCTGCATCGGGAAAGCGGCGATCTGCTCACGCTTTTTTTCCCATTGCGGCCGCGGATAGACCAGCAGACAACCATCAGGATGTCTTGTGATCGTCAGGCGACCTTCAGCCTGAGCAAGCAGCGCGTCACGATGCCGGGTCGGAATATTAATCCGCCCCTTCGCGTCGAGCGTGAGAGCACTGCTACCTTGGAACACAAAATTCCCCACAAATTCACACAAAACTACACTTTTCCCCACTCTAAGACAATTCGGATTGAATGGTCAAGCGAAAAATGAGAATTTTTTCAATGATCACAATGACTTAGCGCACCATTTAAAAGTCTCACATAGATATTTTCTTTTTTAAATCATGTGATTGCATGGCGATTTGAATGTGGCACTTTAATAAAAAGCGCCTGATTTGAACCAATTGAAAGGGGGATGTGCTATGGAGGGTGTGCGGAACAGGCCTGTAGGCCGGATTCTGTAAGCAAACAGTGTCTGCTGGCAATCATTCATCTTGGCGATACATTACTGCATCACTCTAGCCACCTACCCGCATGCTCGGACGGGTCGTCCTACACGCTTCAATGAAGCGAACACATGCCTATTTGGTGTTGCTCCCGATAGAGGTTGCCGCGTTTCACCCTGCCGCGTTGACCCGTTAAGGTCATGCGCCATGGTTGCACCATGGCGGTGTATGCAAGTGATGCATACCCTCGCGCCAGACTCGTCTCTGTGGCCCTGTTCCTCAGCTTGATGACACAGACGTGTCACCTTGCCGGACGGCCGTTAGCCGCTATCGCACCCTGTGGAGTCCGGACCTTCCTCGAAACGTCTGCACGTCCCGCGATTGCCCGGCCTGCCCCGCAGACAGATTGTATGCGGCTTTTGCTGCCACACCCTCGACTATTCAGGCAAGACGTCCTCTGAACTGCGACAATGGAGGCCTGGTGATCTCAGACATGTTCTGTAAAGGCATGAAAGTACGGAAATAACCCACCCGACGCAGACAAATATGAACGCGACTCAAGGGTTACCTGGCAGTTTCCGCTATCAATGCTCTAACAAGATTGGCGTTCATGTGAACACTGTTTCTGATATCTCGTTTATTTTCTTCTCTCTATCACACCAGTCTGTATGACCGCACTGATCAACTTGCAGGACGTCGACCTGGCCTTTGGCCACTACCCGCTGCTGGACCATGCCAGTATGAGCATTCTGGAGGGTGAGCGTATTGGCCTCATTGGTCGCAACGGAGCTGGCAAATCTTCGTTGCTAAAACTACTGGACAGCAGGCAACAGCCCGATGACGGACTGGTTCAGTCAATTGACGGGTTACGTGTTGCAACTGTCGAGCAGGAGCCTGAGCTGCCGGGAGACTGCGTTAAAGACGCGCTAGTCCATTGCGCAGAGCGAGGCGTCGTGCGAGAAGCGTGGGAGCTGGATACCGCAGCAGCGCAGTGGGCCGACAGGCTGGGGATCGACCTGAACACCCCTGTCAGTAGCCTGTCTGGAGGAATGCGCAAGCGTATTGCTCTTGCAGGCGCCCTGATACAGGAGCCCACCCTGTTATTGCTCGATGAGCCAACCAACCACCTTGACCTTGACGGAATTGAATGGCTGGAATCCATCCTGCTGGGCTGGCGTGGAAGCGTCGTCCTGATCACACACGACCGGGCGTTTCTCGACCGTGTCGTGACACGCATCGTTGAACTCGATCGCGGCAAGTTGCTCAGTTTCCCTGGAAACTTCACCCAGTGGCAAGAACGAAAGGCTCAGTGGCTGCATGCAGAGGCACTTGAGAATGCAAGATTTGACAAGCTTCTCGCTCAGGAGGAAGTCTGGATACGAAAAGGCATTGAAGCGCGACGTACTCGTAACGAAGGCCGGGTGCGACGACTGGAACAACTCAGGCGCGAAAGGGCACAACGACGCGATCAGCTTGGCAAGGTCAATCTGGCGATCGATCAAGGGGTGCGCTCAGGCAAACTGGTTGCAGAACTCGAACACGTCAGCAAGGCGTTCGGCAACAAGAACATCATCACAGACTTGACAATCACGGTCATGCGGGGCGACAAAATTGGTCTGATTGGACCGAACGGTGCGGGCAAATCAACGCTGCTGCGCCTCCTGCTTGGCGAAATGGAACCCGACAGCGGAACGGTCAAACTCGGCAGCAACCTGAAGGTTGCGTACTTTGACCAGATGCGCGCCCAACTTGATGAAACCGCAACGCTGGCTGACGCCATCAGCCCGGGCAGTGAGTGGGTGGAGATTGGAGATCAGCGCAAACACGTGGTCAGTTACCTCGGCGACTTTCTCTTTGAACCAGCAAGAATCCAGTCTCCCGTCAGCACACTGTCCGGCGGTGAACGGGCCAGACTATTACTGGCACGGCTGTTTGCAAGGCCAGCCAACGTACTCGTGCTTGATGAACCCACCAACGACCTCGATATTGAAACGCTGGAGCTACTTGAGTCCCTGCTGCAAGAGTACACAGCAACGGTTCTACTGGTCAGCCATGATCGGGTGTTTCTGGATAACGTGGTCACGCAGACGATTGCTTACGAAGGTAATGCGAACTGGCGTGCCTACGTGGGAGGATATTCTGACTGGCTGGCACAAAGGCCGGCGGCAGTGGCCGAGAAGCCAGGCAGGGCAGACAAGCCAGACAAAACTATGGCTTCAGATCCACGGGACGCCCCTTCTGGCAAATCTTCCGCCAGGAAGCCCACTCGACTGGCACCTTGGGAGTTGCGCGAGCTTGAAACCATCCCGGAAAAGATTCAAGCCCTAGAGTCCGACCATGAGTCACTGGTCGCGCAGCTAGGCTCGCCCGAGCTTTATCAATCCGATCCTTCAGCGCTACAGACCCTGCAAACAAGGATTGACGACCTCCAGGCTGAGCTTGATTTGCATTATCAGCGATGGGAATTGCTGGAATCCAGACAAACTGAAGGGTAAATAGCTGCTAGGGCTGCAGACGCCAGGTGAGCGCCTGGCCTGCAGCGAGTGGAACCAGCGTGTCCCCGTCGATGTAAGGCAACTCTTCTGGCACCACATACGATTGCCTGATCAAGGTAATCGAACCGTCATTGACCGGCAGATCATAAAAAGCTGGACCTCTGAGCGAAGCAAATGCCTCGAGCCGCTCTAGCCGGCCGACAGACTCAAATGCCTGTGCATAAAGCGCCATCGCATGCAATGCGTTGTAACAACCCGCGCACCCACAATCCTGCTCCTTCAAACCTCGGGCGTGTGGTGCGCTATCTGTCCCCAGAAAAAATCTCGGACTGTCGCCAGTGGCAACCTCCAGGAGGGCCTGCCTGTGAAGCTCGCGCTTCAGAATCGGAAGGCAGTACCAGTGAGGCCGTAGTCCGCCCTGGAATATTGCATTCCGGTTATACATCAGGTGCTGCGGCGTGATGGTTGCTGCAATCGGACCTTGTGCATCCCTTACATAATGTGCACCGTCACGGGTAGTGATGTGCTCAAACACAACTTTGAGTTCGGGGAAGTCTTTACGCAAGGGAATCATGACACGATCGACGAACACAGCCTCCCTGTCGAACACATCAACGTTCGGGTCTGTCACCTCTCCGTGTACAAGCAACGGAATGCGAAGCCTTTGCATGGCATCAAGAACCGCGCGGCATTTCCCAAGCAGATCTGTGACGCCACTATCAGAATTTGTCGTGGCACCAGCGGGATACAGTTTGAATGCATAGACGTGTTCACACGATGCAGCGGCCTGCACATCATCGACCGAGGTGTTGTCTGTCAAATAAAGCGTCATCAATGGCTCAAACTTGTACGACAACTCTTCATCACGCTGCTGCAGGGCTTTCAGAATCTGATTCCGATAGGCAACTGCCTGCTCAACGGTAGTGACTGGAGGACGCAAATTGGGCATGATGATTGCCCTTGAAAACTGCCTGGCCGTATCCGCAACAACAGCCCGTAGCGCATCACCATCACGCAGGTGCAGATGCCAGTCATCTGGACGACGGATAGTCAGAGTAGAAGGAGTCTGCGAGGTTGGATTCACGGTAAATTCTCTTATGGACGCCTATTCGGACGCAGAGGAACGAACTACATTGCGAGCCGAAGTCCAAACGCCAGTGATTGAAGTTGCAAAAACCTGCCAGCCTAAAGCTGAAAGTCGTTGTGCTTGCTCCGTTCTGAGCATATTGAATGACGCGGTCACAGGCAATAACCGAAGACAGTTACGGAATTCCCTAAGTTCCCCACCCTATAACGGCAGCGACTGCCGCACGATCTCAACGAAGACCGCAGCACCAGTTGGAATAACTGCGTCATTGAAATCATAACTTGGATTGTGTAACTGGCACGAGCCTGGCTCACCGCCTTGTCCGAGCCTGAAATAAGCACCAGGCTTATGCTGCAACATGAAAGAAAAGTCTTCAGAGCCCATGGATGGCACGAGATCTCGAACGACCCTCTCATCACCGACCACCCGCTTAGCGGCACGGGCCACTATGTCTGCCTCATGGGGCGTATTGATTGTGGCCGGAAACAACTTCTCGTACCGTAGCTGCGCGGAGGCCCCAAAGCCCTGGGCAATGCTCGTGACAAGAGAACGCATACGATCTTCAATCATGTGTTGCACCGAGGGCCTGAATGTCCGGACGGTACCCACGATCGTTGCCATTTCCGGGATGACACTCATCGCGCCGAATTGCCCAGCTTGAACCGAACCAACTGAAACCACAGCTGAATCCATCGGATTGACATTGCGCGACACGATACTTTGAAGTGCCGTGATGATCTGGGCACAGACAAGGATGGGGTCAATTGCCTGGTATGGATGCGCTCCGTGCCCTCCCTTACCCTTGACCTGAATCTCGAAACGGTCTGCTGCCGCCATCATGGGCCCAGAGTTGAGCCCGATATAACTAGGGGCCAATCCCGGCCAGTTGTGCAGGGCGTACACAGCATCACAAGGAAATCGCTCAAAAAGACCATCATCAATCATTGCTTGCGCACCGCCAAGCCCTTCTTCCGCCGGCTGAAAGATAAACGCGACCGAGCCATTGAATTGTGGTGACGCGACAAGGTATCTAGCAGCCGCAAGAAGAATGGTGGTGTGCCCGTCGTGCCCACATCCATGCATTACGCCGGGGTTACGCGACCGGTGCTCGCCTGAGCCAATCTCCTGCATCGGCAAGGCGTCCATATCGGCACGCAATCCAATCATCCTCTCGCTATCGCTTCTCAACCCTCGAAGCACCCCAACCACACCCGTCTTGCCAATACCTCTGTATACTTCCAGCCCCAGCGCTTCGAGAGACCCTGCGACCAGTCCTGCTGTACGAAACTCCTGAAATCCCAATTCGGGGTGAGTATGCAAGTCACGCCGAATTGTTACCATCTCGTCATGAAACTGGCTAATTGCTTCTAGGGGAGTACGTGCTAGCATGGCGGTCCTAGGTGTAAACATGCCCAGTGTAATAGTTTACTCATCGGATAAGTTTGGTAAAGTCAGCAACTGATTTCAGGCTTGTCTCAATCTGTGTAATCGCAGACTTTGTTGCATCCATACATTTTTTTGAAATAGGCATAAAGGAGAGTCCTAATGGCCACAGCCACCAAAACGGCCCGCAAGCCCAACGCTGCATTCATGAAACCGCTTACCCCAAGCCCAACGCTCGCAGCCGTCATTGGACCTGAAGCCGTTCCTCGCACCGAAGTGACGAAAAAGATCTGGGAATACATCAAAAAGCATGACCTGCAGGATCCCAGCAACCGTCGCAATATCAACGCAGACGACAAACTCAAGCCTCTGTTCGGTAAGGATCAGGTTTCGATGTTCGAGTTGACCAAAATCGTGAGTGGTCACCTCTCCTGATAAAAAAAGGACCTCCGGGTCCTTTTTTTATCACAGTCAATTCTGCTCAGCACTCGGCCGGAAGAGTCTGTCAGGCTTCCTGGGGAGTCTTGTTATCCAGCAGCGAGAGAACCCCTCGTATCAGCCTGTACAGCACCCAAAGAATAGTAGCCAGTATGCCTGCCCAACCGATCACGATAAACACTAACAGATAGCTTACGGCCATCCACAGCAAACCCCATAAGAACGTCGCGATCAGCCAGTCAAAGTGAGCAGCGTAATAAGTTCCGGCTGCGTCAGGTCGTTTTATATAGATCATCATCACAGCAGCGATTGGTGCAAATGCAAAAAGCCCTGATGTGATGAAACCCAGACCAAAAAGCGCATATGCAACCAGTGTAACTATGCGAAGGGACGCGGTGGGTGTAACAGGATCGTCCTTCAGATCTGGCATCTGTAATCTCCATAAAAGCGAAAAAGTTCTACCTGAACTTTATACATGGTCTGAGAAAAACTCAAACCATCATGGACAGACAATCACCAAAAGATGATCGCCCGAGCGATAAAACTGTACGGGTGCAGCGATATTAGTCGAATGAGCATCACCGATAGTGAATTTACTTACCAGGAACGCAGCCATGGCCGGAGTTTATCCGTCCCCGGTTAGCTGTGTGGAAGTGGACACACGAAACACACTACCAGCAGAGCGTCATTTCAACCATGAATAGAGGGTGAGAGGAAAGTACACACACTCATAGGCCAGAGAACAGAGTCCCGCTCCCGACGCGACGATTCTGGTTCTGAATCGGCAAAGGGGGGGGGTAGCCCGTAGGCTACATCCCTGCCACACCACCCGGCGTGCGGGTCCGCACCGGGCGGTTCGAGAAGTTGGGGTCATGAGAGTCGGGGTAGACCCAGCCGGTCAAAGTACGCAAACGTCAGTACACCATTGAGGGACTTCGCGCAGTTGCTCTTCACTTTGCTCACTGTGACCAGCTCGCAGCGGGACTTGCACCCGCAGGAGTGCGCCCATGCAGGGCGCACCAAGTAAAAAACCCTCGCTTTTGAGGGCGAGGGTTTTTTGTAATGAGGAGCCTGACGATGACCTACTTTCACAGATGTCCATCCACTATCATCGGCGCAAAGGCGTTTCACTGTCCTGTTCGGGATGGGAAGGAGTGGTGCCACCTTGCTATGGTCGTCAGGCGAAGGGGTTGGCGGTACTGGGGTTGAGTCCAGTTCCGCCGGATCGGGAAGAAGCGTGTTCAACGAGTCGCTGCGCAAGTGGCAGCGGGGTTGGATGTATGGTGTTGGTTGCGTTTTGAGGCGCACTATTGACTATTTTGTTTCGGCACACTTGGCTATAACCAGCAAAGTTATAGGATCAAGCCGCACGGGCAATTAGTATCGGTTAGCTAAGTGCATTACTGCACGTACACACCCGACCTATCAACGTTCTGGTCTTGAACGACCCTTCAGGGGGCTCGAGGCCCCGGGATACCTAATCTTCAGACGAGTTTCCCGCTTAGATGCCTTCAGCGGTTATCTCTTCCGTACTTAGCTACCCGGCAATGCCATTGGCATGACAACCGGTACACCAGAGGTACGTCCACTCCGGTCCTCTCGTACTAGG
>Ga0172382_10010549_pt1 | contig 12367 bp, 12 predicted proteins | sample Leawel138RmetaG_FD_122245 | JGI IMG/M metagenome (GOLD analysis project Ga0172382, IMG submission 122245) | Leachate microbial communities from a municipal landfill in Southern Ontario, Canada - Leachate well 138R metaG | ecosystem: Engineered > Solid waste > Landfill > Unclassified | place...
ATATTGATCGCCGCGTTCTGGTCACGATCCATTGCCAACCCGCAGTGCGGGCAGGAGTGGACCCGATCCGAAAGCGTCTTCTTGACGATCATCCCACATCTGGAGCACATCTGCAAGGTGTTTCTGGGGTTCACCAGGACCACATGTGAGCCAGCATCTTCCGCTTTACTCACTGTGATCGTGATGAACTGATTCCAGGCAACATCGGCTATGCTTTTCGCCAGACCGTGGTTCTTCTGCATATTTGTGACATTCAGATCCTCGAACACGATTGTCCCGAACCGGTCTACCAACTGACGGGAGGTTTGATGGGCAAAATTGAGCCGTCTGTTAGCAATCCGTTCGTGAACGTGCGCAACGATCTTCCGTATTTTCTTCCGTTCAGGAGAGCCTTTCTCTGCCTTTGAGAGTTTCCTCTGCGCTTTCGTGAGAGCCTTCTCGTCGGTACGGAAGAATCGGGGATTCTCGATCTTCTCGCCGTTCGAGAGGGTGGCGAAGGACTCCAGTCCAACGTCGATCCCGACTGCCGTCTCTTTCTGCGGAGCAGGAGAGGATTCATACTCGACCGAGAAGCAGGCATACCACTTCCCGGTCGAAGACCGCCGGATCGTGCAAGTCTTGATTCTTCCTTCGATGGGGCGATGGAGAACGACCTGGAGAACTCCGATCTTTGAAAGATTGAGATGCTCTCCATCCAGTTTGAACCCATACTGCGGGTACGTGAAACTATCGTATCGTCCATTCCCCTTGAATCGTGGATACCCCGGATCATCTCCGGCCCGTGCCCGCCGGAAAAAGGCTTTGAAAGCAAGATCCACACGCATCTGACAATTTTGAAGAACCTGTGAAAAAACCTGCTTTAATTCAGGCCGCTCCTGTTTCCATTGGGTCAGGAGTTTGTTGGTTTCATACAGAGAAAGAGAACACTGTTCCTGTTCCCAGGTGTTCTTTCGCAATGCAAGCGTCTCGTTATAGACCCATCGACATAGCTCCAGCGTCTGCTCCATCTGAGAGATTTGGGATTTGGTCGGGTAGAGTCGATAACGATATGCTTTAAGCATTATAGTGTCTATTTGTTGTTGGCATAAATATGGTTGTCGACGGCATTCATCCCACGACTAAAGTCGTGGGCTTTCTGCCTGGTGGATCGTAAACCGGGAGGGAGGAGGGAGTGGCCCGGGGAGGTGTTGCGCATGGAATTTCACCCGATCGCTCCCCCACACAGAACCCTGAGAGTCCGGGGTTGCCCGGGCAGGAAAGGGAATATGGGAACGCTCCCCTCACGGCGAAGCCGGGGAGACCGCGGAGGAAGTATATGGGTATCAACCCGGACTCCCAACGCCAGAATGCGCAAATGAGACCGAACAACCCCACTAACACTTCTGCAGGATGAGCTTGATGGTCGCCCCTTCTTCAGGTTTTCCGGGGACCCGGTCGGCCGCCCAGACACGGCCGCCATACTGGTTCACGAGGATCCTGACGATGTGAAGGCCAAGGCCACGGCTCCCCGCGGCAGTCCGGGTACCTTTGCAGCTGAACCGGTCGAAGATGTTCAGCTTTAAGTGATCCGGTATGCCGATGCCGGTATCGGCGACGGAGAGCACCACGGTATCTTCGGTCTCCATGACGGATATATCGATCCGGACCTTCATACCGCCGAACTTGATGCTGTTGCTGATCAGGTTGGATATGATATGCTCAAAGAGCGGGTTCGCCCAGACCATACAGGTCCCGCTCTCATACCTGATATCGATGCCTGCATAGCGTTTCATCTGAGCGCGGATAGGGGCGGAGATATCGACCGGCTCCAGGTGGACACGGTGTTTGTTGAGCGTGGTCAGGAGTTCGACGTTCTTGATGACGTTGATCCCCTGCTCGATCGTGATCTTGACACGCTGGGCGAGTTCCGCCTCCTCACCGGAGAGACGATCGCGGAGCATCTCGATGATCGTCGCCGCAACCATGCTGGTGTTGTAGATATCGGTGCCGAGCAGATCGAGGTAAAGGCTGGCCTGTTCCCAGGCGATCTCCCGGGTGGTCTCCCGGCTGACCCCGGCAGCGGCCACGATCTTCCCGGAAACATTGTGCAGGGGATGGACGGCGACCTGGAACGATCGTTCCTCTCCGCTCCATACAAATGTCCGCGCCTCCGTTACCGTCTCTCCCGTCTCGATGACCCGGCGTGCAGCTTCGGCCAGAAAATCCGCCTCAGCTTGTGGGAGCAGGGCATGAGGCGTCTTTCCTACGATCTCTTCCGGTTTCACGCCCTGTGTCCAGCCGCCCGTCCAGAAGAACTGGGTGAAGACACCGTCCCTGTTGAGCGTGAAGATCATATCGGGCAGGGTGCTCGCCAGGATCCGCACCTGCTCCTCCGGCACGCCGCGTGACTCATCGGCCATCTCGTCCGGTCGTGCCTCGCGAATGGTCTCGACTGCACCGATCTGCCGACCACGGATATCGTAGAGAGGGGCTGCCATGCAGACGATTGTTCTCCCGGATCTTGCAGGCATCTGTGATTCGGCAAGCAATTCTCCGTTTTCGTGATGCAACAGGCGGTAATGACCGCCACCGGATTCGTCACGGGTCAGGATACTGTTCGCCAGTGTGGGGCATTCTTCGCCAAACAGCGCTTTTCCGTGGGCATAATCCCCTTTCCCAACGATCTCCTCTGCTGAAATCCCGGTATACTGCTCCATGCTATTGTTCCAGACGATCACACGGCCTTCACAGTCGAGGACGAGTGTCGGCTGCTGGAGGTGATCGAAGATACTCATAGGTACCTGGCTGTGACTCATAGATTTCCTGACCATATTTCCTTCCATCTTCACGTACATCACCCGGGAGCAAATCTCGCTTTACAACGCTGCGATAAGGTTTTCTCTCCCGGGTCTCCGGGCGTATCCCCCGTGTCGGTCGATAGCGCGATCCCTGCACATCATCATTTGAGAGTACGTGCGCAGAGAAAAATGTCTGAAACTACCGGTTAAAAGGGTGTCTATATATCTCCAGGAAAATATACTTTCGATAGGATTTACTATTTATATCTTACTGGATCGTCTCGATTGAAACCATGCGGGTTTCCGGCAATAAACTCGTTCTGACCAGGTATCCGTGCAACCATCCCCGATGGTTCATCTATCGCAGCCCGGCACTGGAACGCAGGCCCGGCGGATCGCGTCTGTCGCGTAGGTTAATATTTGTGTATTTATAAACCATACGTTATGTTCGGGCGCTATAAGGACACTTTCCACCGCGAAGACGGTGACATTCTGATCAAAACCGAACGAAAAAACGGCTTTCTGACCTACCGGCGCAGGTGCCGGGATGAGACGTTCGAGCGGCTCCTGGCCACGGAGACAGGCGAGTTCATCATCAACCCGGTCGAACCGGTCAACCTCCCAAAATCGATCACAGACTTCCTCCAGATCGACTTCCCCCCGATAGTCATCGAGCCCGGCCTCACCCGGACGATCTACCTGGAGTTCCCTGTTGAGATCGGCGTCTTCCTGAACGCAGCAAAGGATATCGAGGTGCTCGACGTCTTTGGTCTCGGCACCCAGAAGTATACGCTTTACGGCCCGCCGACCAGCGGGGTCATTGCCCGCTGGTACCGGAGCGCGGCGTACACGGAGATCCCCCAGGTCGACCGCCTCTCCACAGGAGTGATGAAACTCACCATCCAGAACGCCGCCACTGAGTGGGTTGAAGTCGCGCACATCGTCTTCAACAGCGCCGATATGAAGATCTACTACGACGACATCGTGGCGGCCACCACCACGATGAAGATCGTCGCCCCATCCCGCGCGGAGACCAACTTCACCGACGTACCCCTCATCCCGGGCATGACGCGATCCATTGAACTGAATAAAACACGCAAGATCCCGGTTATCAGCCGCGGATACCTTATGGAATGGGGGCTGTCCTGATGATCGAGATGATCGGTCTCCTTGAGACGCCCGTCGGTGTCGGCGATATCTCCGTCGGCGACATTTTCTGGTTCACCGTTATCTTCCTCATAGGCATCGGAATCGCCCAGATTGTCGCGCTGAACGTCAAAAGGGCTCTTGCTGAACGATTGCCCAAGAGCGAGCGCGAACTGCTCGCAAAGGTGATCTATTACATCATCCTCATCTGGGTGCTCATCGTCGCTCTCCCGTACCTCAACGTCGACCTCTCCGGCCTCATGGTTGCCGGGGGCATCGCCGGTCTCGTCATCGGTTTTGCGAGCAAGAGCGTCGTCTCGAACCTGATATCCGGGCTTTTTCTCATGTTCGAGCACCCGATCAAGATCGGGGACGGCATCAACGTCGCCGGCGTCAGCGGCACTGTCGAGGATATCCGCATCCTCTCGACGATCGTCAAGACCCACGACGGGATCTTTACCCGGATCCCGAACGAGACGGTCTTCACCTCCAACATCACAAACTACGTCCACAACGCCGCCAGGAGGTTTGAGTATTCGATCACCATCCGGTACGAGGACGATGTGGATGAGGCGATACGGATCATCAAGGAGGTCATCGCGACCCACCCGTTTGCGCTGAAGAACCCGGCACCGTCGGTCTTCGTCAACAACTTCGGGAACGACGGTTTCAACCTGACCGCTTACATCTGGGCGCCGGCCCGGAACTGGTGGGATGTCAGGACAAGCCTCCTCTGGAAGATCAAGCAGGCGCTCGACGAGAACAGCGTACAGATACCCTACCCGCAGCACACCATCTCGTTTGCAGATGATCCCCGTGTGGTGACCGATGCTGCCGGGAAAAAAGAAAAAATACCGTAATCTCTTTTTTATATCCGGTGCACCTTCCCGGCACCCCCGGGGTGGAACGAATCCGGGTAACGCTCCGCGATCTCCGCGATCCGGTCGGTGCAGTGCGACGCCGAGAGGTATGTTGCTCCGGCGAGTGCATCGATATCCTCATCGGAGACGGTATGGAACCCCCCGATGACGCCCAGAACCGGCCCGGCCTCCGAGACCCGCTCGACGATCCGGCCGATGTGGGGATGGGCGCACCCGGTGACGACCACGTAGCCGCCCGGCACGGCGATTGCAAGCGATTGCTCTCTGATATCCGTCCCGAGCGGGCCGGTCACGGCGACACCGTCACCGATCTCCGCCCAACCGGTCACGATCCGTGGTTCGGTATACTTCCGGATGAGCGAGAGCGTCTCCCTGGTGAACGCATCGTGGACATAGACCTCCATCGCCGGATTTACGGCGAGGACTGCTTCAAGACCGCCGTTATGATCCCAGTGGTCGTGAGAGATGACGAGGCGTCGGATGCCCGCGGGGTCGATGCCGAGCGCTTCCATGTTGGAGAGGAGCACGTCGCCTTTTGCCCCGGCATCAAAGAGCAGCCCCGCCTCCTCTACCAGGCAGGAGAACCCCCAGTCCGCCGTGAGTCCCTCCCGGCAGGGGATGTTGTTGTAGATCTCGGTTATCGTGACCATAGACAGACTCCGGTACTCCGGTCTCTCGCCGCAGACGATTATGCTTCGCAAGGTGACAGCCCGGGGTTCGGAGTCCCCCGGGCATGCAGACGAAAAGAGGTGGTTATGCTATGATATAGGAGATGGAGACGGTGGCGGTCACATCGATCTCGCCCGCCTCGATCGGGGTCGGGACGGCCATACCGGCTGCCGTCATCTCCATACCCAGATCACGGCTGTTATAGGCCATAGGCACGTAACTGCCGCCGACGTTGACCTCTTTGACGTTGATGATCGTCTTGCCGATGGCTGCGGCGACGGTATCGGCGTCACCCCGTGCCTGTATAACCGCGGCGGTCAGGGCCTGCGACCGGAACTCCTGCTGTTTTGCGTCGCTCAGGGTGAACGCGAACCGGTTGACCCTGTTCGCGCCGTTCGCAACCGCAAGGTCGACGATCTCGCCCACGCGGTTCACGTCATTCAGCGTGACCTCAAGACTGTTCGTGACCCGGTAGTACTTGACCCTGGAGGTTGAGAGTGGCCTGTCGTCCTTCTCGGTCACCGGGACGATGTTGTAGCCGGAAGTCTTGATGTTGTTCTCCGGGATGCCGGCCTGTTTTAGCGCATTGACCACGGCGTCCATCCTTTCAGCGTTCTGCCGCTGTGCCGTCTTGACGTCGGCATCCTCGGTCTCGACCGCGAAGACGATGATAGCCTGGTCGGGTGTCGTCGTCACCTTGCCCGTACCGGAGACGTGGATCAGTTTGTCCTTGGATTCCTCGGGGAGCTGTGCGGTGACGCCGCCGATCACCGCGGCGCAGAGGACCATCAAGGCGATCCCCAGAAGTGCTGCTTTTCCTCGCATATGCATCGATCATCTCTTGATTTGGCCGAAATAAATATCTTGCTTTAACTACGGGATTTTTCGTAGTTTTAACCGGACTGATCCGGAAAATATCCATTTTGCTCTGGAATTGCTGTACTACCCCCTCTCCGGCATTGTCTCCGGATCAATACTTTATACCGGAAGGGTGATCGGGGGCGGTATGTTCGGAGATATCGAGACCCTGCAACGCCAGACCGTGATGACGGAGATCGAGCAGCTCATCCAGTCGACACCGGAGTATGCCGATGTCAGGGAGGCGCTCTATTCGCTGAACTTCGTACCGGAGCGGGACGATGCCGAGATCGCGGTGTGGGTGCAGCCCGATCTCGGGATCTTCGTCCTTCTGCGGATGAATCCCGGGGGTGGGTATGCGGGCTACCGGGTAGCCGCCTACGAGGACCGTGAAGAGGCTTCTCCTTTCTTCAGCGCCCGGTGATCCGCTGACGGGATCGGGTCATACGGCAATGGCCGCCGCGAACCCCCGCATCCTCCCGCGGTGAACGCAAAGGCCGTGCAACCCGCCGTGCCGTACGCGGTAACTCCTCCTGATGTCGGCACCAGTGACGCTCCTGGTAGGCCGCGCCCACTCCCGGGTCAGGTTTATCCGGGTGCAGGAAGTATGACTGCCCTATGCCGGAACAGGTACCCATCGACCGGGAGGCACAGGGGGTCATGAAGGACCGGGTCAGGGAGATGTTCGACGCAAACCCCACCTACGACGAGATCAGGGGCGCCCTCGGTGCCCTTGGATTCCAGGCGATGGAGGATAGGCCCGCCCTTGCCCTCTGGGAGAGCGGCGAGCACGAACTCTTTGTTCTGGTCCACATGGATCCAGAGACCGGCAGGTTGCAGGACCATATGGTGAGCACCTTCGAGGAGATGGAGGGGTTCGAGTAGTCCTGGATCATGCCCGGCCCGTAAAGAGCCCGATGTAACCCGCGACGAGCGCGATGATGAAGATGAAGAGGTAGACCGGGAGCGTGAGCGCTCTTTCAAAGACAGAGAAGAACCCGGTGTCGGTGATCGTTCCGATGAGGAGGAGGAGCCGGACGAGGAAGATGACCAGGAAGACGGCGCCGAGCGCGCTAAAGATCGGGGCGGGCAGGTTCAGGGGAACTACAAGAGCGCCGAAGAGGTCGCCGATGAGGAAGAGGACCGCTATCAGGATGAGCAGCCCGAGGTTGGCGTTGAGGAACCCGACAACCTGAAGGTAGACCGGCATCCGGATGTAGGCATCCGCGAGGATGTTCAGAACGCCGAGCACGATCAGGAATACGACGATCCCGATGACTCTTGATATGAGGATTCCGGCGATTGACTCTCTCCTGTGTTTGCCCATCCGGCCACTCCCGGGAGTGAGAGACGGCCCGACCATATGGAGTTATCGGCCGCCCGAAGACCACAACCTTCAAGTCGGCACCGGCGATGAACTAACCAGGGATCGGAGAGCACACATCCTTCATCTTCCGGTTCCCGGTGAACGTCATGGAGAACCACTCAAAGGTGGCGAACATCGAGGTCGCGACGATCCTCTACGAGGTCGCCAGACTCCTGGAGATCAAGGGCGTCCAATTCAAACCGCAGGCATACCGGCGGGCGGCGCAGGCGATCGAGGCACTGCCGGAGAGCATCGTCGGTGTCGCACGGGAAGGGCGCCTCGACGACATCCCCGGGGTAGGGAAAGCCATAGCCGCAAAGGTCAACGAGATCGTCGAGACCGGCGACCTCGAGTACCTCTCCTCACTCCGCGCGGAACTCCCCGAGGGCGTGCAGCACCTCACCCGCCTCGAGGGGATCGGGCCGAAGAAGGCGATCGCCCTTTCACGAGAGCTCGGCATCCGGACGATCGACGACCTGGAGACGGCGGCGCTGGCCGGACGGATCCGCGATCTGCCCGGGTTCGGTGAGAAGACCGAGGCGAATATCCTTGCAAGCATACAGGTGAGACGACCGACGGAGACGCGGCACCTCCTCGGGAAGATCCTCCCCATCGCCCGGGATATCGAGCGACGGCTCGCCGCGCTTGCATCCGTCAGCCGGGTGAGCCTCGCCGGGTCGATCCGCCGGAGGAAGGAGACGATCGGGGATGTCGATATCCTCGCGGCCTCCTCCAGCCCGGGGGAGGTGATGGAGGCCTTCGCCACCCTCCCGGGAGTCGAGCGTGTCCTTGTCCGGGGGATGACGAAGACCTCGGTGGTGCTCTCGACCGGCATCCAGGTCGACCTCCGGGTGGTTGAGGAGGGGCATTTCGGAGCCGCCCTCCAGTACTTCACGGGCTCAAAAGAGCACAACATCGCCATGCGCCGGCTTGCGATCGCAAGGAACCGGCGACTGAACGAGTACGGGCTCGTCGACCTCGAGACCGGCCGGACGGTCGCGGGGGAGGATGAGGCCGGGGTCTACCAGGCGCTCGATCTCGCCTGGATCGAGCCGGAACTCCGGGAGGACCGGGGCGAGATCGAGGCCGCCCGGGCCGGAACCCTCCCCGACCTCGTCGGTTACGACGCGATCAGGGGCGACCTCCACGTCCACACCACCTGGAGCGAGGGCGTACATTCTATCGAGGAGATAGCGGAGTTCGCCCGGGCGCTCGGCTACGAGTACATCGCCATATGCGACCATGCCGAGAGCCTCCATATCGCCCGCGGCCTCTCGCCCGAACGCCTCGCCGACCAGGTGCGGGAGATCGAGCGGATCAACGCCGGGAGCGACGGCGAGTTCACCCTCCTCACCGGCACCGAATGCAACATCGGCATGGACGGCACGATCGACCTCCCCGACAACGTCCTCGCCGACCTCGACGTGGTGGTGGCGAGCGTCCACTCGGGGTTCAAGCAATCCGAGGAAGAGATGACCGAACGGGTGCTCACCGCGATGCAGAACGAGCACGTCGATATCATCGGCCACCCGACGGGACGGATCCTCCTCTCCCGCGAACCCTACCGGATCGATCTCGCCGCAGTCTTTGAGGCCGCGGCGGCGCTCGGCGTCCTCATGGAGATCAACGCCGTCCCCGGAAGGCTCGACCTCTCTGATCTCAACGCCCGCTCGGCTCGTGGTGCAGGCGTCCGATTCTCGGTCGCTTCAGACGCCCATCGCCGTGAGAACCTCCGGTTCATGGAGTTCGGGGTCGCGACCGCCCGGCGGGGATGGCTCTCGGCGGACGATATCGCGAATACCCGCCCGCTCCCGGAGCTCCGGAAGATCCTCCGGTCGTAGGGGTTACCCGGCCGCCTGCTCCGGTGCGGCACTCACGATATCCACGAGCCTGATATCGAACGTCAGGGGCTGTCCGGCAAGGGGGTGGTTTGCGTCCAGCGTCACGGTCGACTCCGAGACGTCGCTGATGACGACGAGAGCCATCCTGCCGTCCGGCTGCTGCACCTGGAGCTGCTGGCCGGGTTCGGGGTTGATCTCATCGGGAAACTGCTCCCTCTCCACCGTGATGGTCATCTCCTCGCGGTGGAGGCCGTATGCCTCCTCGGGCGGGATCGTCGCCGTCTTCGTCTCTCCCGGTTCCATGCCGACCACGGCTCGCTCGAACCCGGGGATGATCTGGCCGCTGCCGATGGTGAACTCGAGCGGCGTCTGCTCACCCGATGTATCAAAAACCGTTCCATCGCCGAGTTTTCCGGTATAGTGCACCTGTACGGTGTCGCCTTCTTTTGCCTGCGCCATACTGCATCACCACCGGGCCGGTGGTGCAGGTTCCTATTTATGCATGTTGGTGAGCCGCGATCGGCCGGATCCCGGGGAATCTACCGCCTTTTGCATCCCTGCCGGGATTCCCAGAACCGTCCCATCCCTCGATGGGCGCCGGATCCTCACCCGCCGTTCTTCCGGACGGCATGCATGACCCCCATCACGCCTTTCACATCATAGCCGGGTGTCCGCTCTATCTCAAAATCGTAGTACGCCCCGATGTAGTCGAGGAGCCTCCGGTTCACCGGCCCCCCGATCGGGGGCATGTGGATCTCCATCTCGATCCGGCGCACCCGATCGAGGTCATGCGGCCGGATGAACCATTCCGCCCCCTCGCAGTCGCACTTCAAGAAGTCACATCCCCCGGCCATGCCGGCGAACTCGCCGAGGGTGCAGGTCGGAACGGTGAGCGCCTTCTCCCCCCAGGTTATCCGGGCACGCTCCCCCGTGCCGAGCGCCCCGTCCACCACAGTGACGCCTCCACCGTTTCGCTCGACGTTCTCCCTGAGCACTTCTGTGAGGATAGGTTCGACGGCGAGCGGCCCGGATGCAGAAGGCGCCCACGTTGGCGCCGAGGTCGATGACGATGTCATCGGGCCGGATGTCGTCAAAGTGGTATTCGCCGACGACGTAGACGGCATCCTCCGGAAGGTTACGCCGTCGGAGGTGATGAGGAAGGGCATCTTTCCGGCGTGTTCTCGATACATCGTGCCGGAGAATGGTTTTGATTCACCCTATATTGGTGGTTCTCCTCCAGATCTATCGGCGCGCCTCCTCTCCCGGCCCCCGCACTCCCCGGATCCACGTCACCCCCGGGCCCCAAATCACCTCATTTTATTAATCTTTTTTGTTCTGCTATCAGCACCCAACAGCACGTAAATCCATACCGGAGCGGTAGAAACTACGCCGGGAGCGGGATCTCGCGGTGGAAGAACGATTTTTATAAACATATATTTATATATTTATATGCATAGATACTCTATGCAGTAAGTCTCTGGACTATCTTTGTGGGGGAGATTTTGATGGCTTATATGGATGGAATAACCTGTATCTGCGATAACGGCCGGACGCTTGAGGACCACCGGCCTATCGTCGGCGATGACGTCATCTCCGGGATATACCGGAAGGCAGCGGCCCTCAGGGGGAAGCGGGTTCTTCACGTGAACTCGACCTACCAGAGCGGAGGCGTCGCGGAGATGATCCTCTCGCTCGTCCCGCTCATGAACGACGTCGGGATCCGGACGCAATGGAATATCCTTACCGGCGAGGGCGACTTCTTCACGATCACGAAGAACTTCCACAACGCCCTCCAGGGCCAGGCGATATCATTCTCGGACAACGAGAAGGGGCTCTACCTCAAGACGAACGAGTGCTTCTCCGGGCAGATGACGATCGACCACGACCTCGTGGTCATCCACGACCCGCAGCCCCTGCCCCTGATCCGGTACTACAAAAAGGCCCAGCCCTGGGTCTGGCGGTGCCACGTCGACCTCTCGAACCCCGATCCAGCCCTCTGGGACTTCCTCAAGGACTTCGTCCTCGGCTACGATCGGATGGTCATATCGCACGATGAGTACCGGCGCCGCGGGATGCCGATGGAGCAGTGGATATGCCGCCCGGCGATCGATCCCCTCTCGGAGAAGAACCGCGACCTCACCGATGCGGAGATCGCAGGCCTCCTTGAGAAGTACGACGTCCCGACGGACAAGCCCCTGATCACCCAGATATCGCGGTTCGACAAGTGGAAGGACCCCGAAGGCGTCGTCGACGTCTTCCTCAAGGTGCGCGAACACGTCGACTGCCGGCTGATCCTCTGCGGGAGCATGGCCCCCGACGACCCCGAGGGCTGGGAGATCTACCGGAGCGTCGAGGAGAAGGCACGGGAGTACATCGAGAGCGGCGACGTCATCCTGATCACCGCAGAAGATCACCTTCTGGTCAACGCTCTGCAGCGGGTCTCGTGCATCATCCTCCAGAAGTCGCTCCGCGAAGGGTTCGGCCTGACCGTCACCGAAGGGCTCTGGAAAGGGCGGCCGGTCATCGCGTCCCGGGTCGGGGGCATACCGCTCCAGATCGAGGACGGCGAGACCGGGTTCCTCCTCGATCCGACCGATACCGACGGGTTTGCCTGGAGAATCCGGCAGATCCTCGAGAACCCCGAACTCGGGGAACGGCTCGGCCGGGCGGGAAAGGAGCATGTCAGGAAGAACTTCCTGATCACCCGTCTCCTCTCCGACTACCTGGATATGTTGAGCGTGGAACTCGGCGTTCAGAACACCTGATTGGAAAATGGGTTTTCAACCCGGATATACCTCTAACCGGGCGCAGCCGTCGAAGCGGTCTTAC
>Ga0172382_10010551_pt1 | contig 12365 bp, 14 predicted proteins | sample Leawel138RmetaG_FD_122245 | JGI IMG/M metagenome (GOLD analysis project Ga0172382, IMG submission 122245) | Leachate microbial communities from a municipal landfill in Southern Ontario, Canada - Leachate well 138R metaG | ecosystem: Engineered > Solid waste > Landfill > Unclassified | place...
GAGTTTGAATCTTGATGTGCTCGAGACACAAGAAAAGGCATTTTACAGAAAACTAGAATCTGGCAGTAATTTGCCAGATTCTACCTGAAATTGGGGGGATTTTTTAATGAAAGGAAAAGGAAATAATTACAGGATAAGACAAAATCAGTTAAATGCAAAACGTTTATAAATAAATTTACTACTTATTTATATAGTATGAACAAATCAATAGGTAGTCTTTTCATATTATTAATACTATTATCTACTTTTGGAACCTATATTGATGCTCAAGATGGGGAAACAAAAAATTTACTACCTGAAGTCGCACTTGATTATTCAACTGAAGCAACTCCAAATCAAGAGATTAAAATTACTGTAAAAGTAAAAAATACTGTTAATGATGTGATGTGGGATACGCTTGCATATATCGATGAAGATTCAATGACTAAAGAAGCAAAAGCTGCTTTCCAGATTGTTGAAGGTAAGAAGTTGTTCCCTGTTAGGATGGATCCAGACCAAGAACAGTCTGTTATACTAACAATTAAAATTACAACAAAAGCATTAAGTGGAGAATATTTAGTTCCAGTTGTTGTAGCAACTGGAATAGGTGGATGTAGAGAAGGTTGCGAACCATCTCTATTGACTGTCTTTTCTACCATTAAAATTAAAAGAAATGATCCTTTAATAACTCTAGAATTTGACAAATATCAAATAGATATTGAACAGGGAGTTTGTGAAGTTGAACTAGTTGTACCTTACCTACCAAATATTCCATTTAGAATTACAAATATTAATGACACTGAATCTGCATATAATCTTAAGATGACTGTTATCCAAGATACCCCCATGGTTAAAGGGATAATTGACCCTCCGGTAAATCAAAGTGTCCTTCAACCAGGCGCACAGATAACAGGGTCGTTATATATCAGAGCTTCGTACGAAGCCCCCATAGGGAATCAAGTGATAAGGGTAAGACTTGCATATGCCGATAAATATGGCGCCGATTACGATTTATTCCGAGATATTGCTGTAACAGTCAAAAATGTCGGTAAAAACTACTATGATCAAGGTAGACTTTATTATGACTCATGTGATTATGAAAATGCAAAGATTTCATTAGACCAAGCAAAAGTTATTTATCAAGATAATAACAACATACTAGTTGTACAAGAAATTGACAAGTTAATAAAAAGGATGGAAGCAAATGATAAGTTCATGCAAGGTCAAAATAGATTTTTCTCAGGTGACCTAAAAAATGCAATAACTTATTATTCTGAAGCAAAGACTCTTTACACAGAAATTAATGACTGCCAAGCAGTTCAATTATGCGAAGATGCCATGAAAGCGGCCAATAGGCCTCTTGGAGGAATTCTTGGAGGAGTCTCGGGCTCGGGTGGAGAAAGTATAACTACATTTTCCATTCATACCATAATTGAAATAGCTCTTGCAATTATTGTTGCAATATTATTGATTATCTTAATTAGGGGTAAAGGTGGAGGCGGAGATAGAAAATTCAATCTAAAAGGAAAAACTACTAGACCATCTCAACAATCCATATCAAGGCCTTCTCAAGGACCAATAAGGCCTCTAAGAAGAGAGATGCCCCGATAATTTTTAATATGTTAATTACGATTAACCTCTATTTTTACCTATCTTTTCAATTTTATAAATCTTGGGGCGCTTTATCCCCCAAAATTCTTCGATGGCTAACGCTAGGCCATCCTCTTAGAAAGAGTAATAATGTCTATGGGTTTACTCTTATCCAATAATGAAGACGCCGTTATCTGGAGAGGCCCTATGATTAGCGGTGCAGTATCGCAATTTCTTGCAATGAGGCTGATAATATCGTTTAATCTGTTGCCTAGCTTTTGAAGGCGTTCATACTCTCTTTTCAAGGCAAAATCAATCAAGCTGTCCATGACAACTAAAATCCGCTATTGGGCTGTAAATTTAACCAATAGTGGAAATAGAACCGAAGTTAATCAAAATTCTCTTAAGATAATGAGAAAGTGAAATTATGCCAAAGAAGAGGAAAATTAAGAAATTCATAAAAGCCAAATAGGAAAAAGAGCAGATGAAATATTGTATTTGATAGATTTTCTATTTAAGATGTATGTCAGCAACAAAATTTTTATACTCTTAATAATATATTCATATGGTGTTCAAAATGAAAATTGAATATTTGGGCCATTCGGCTTTTAGAATAATGGGTTCAAAGACCATAATAGTTGATCCATATCTAAATAAAAATCCCAGAGCTTGTTTGAAGGCTAGCGATATTAAAAAAGCAGATATTGTTTTAGTGACACACGGACATGGCGACCACCTTGGTGATTCATTAGAGATATGTAAAAACACAGGAGCTGTATTTGTAGCTATACACGAATTAATACTTTATGCTCAAGAAAATGGGATTACAAAAACTGAAGGAATGAATATTGGCGGTACCATTGAAATAGAAGGTATCACAATAACGGCTGTAAGGGCAGATCATTCTAGTTGTATTAACGTAACAGATAAAGGGGGCTATTCTGGAGGCAATCCTATTGGTTTTGTATTAAGAGATGGAAATAAAGCAGTATACCATGCTGGAGACACGGGACTCTTTAAAGATATGAAATTAATTGGTGAGTTATACAAACCGGATATATCCCTACTTCCAATTGGATCAAGGTATACGATGGGCCCTAGAGAGGCTGCTTATGCTGCTAAATATTTAAAATCAAAAATTATAGTTCCAATGCATTATAATACAACACCCCTGATAAGACAGAATCCAAGTGAATTAAAGATGTTTGTCAAGGAGTTTGAATTAGATGCAGAGGTGAAGATCTTAGAACCCGGGGACTACTTTGAAATTTAAAGATGAATTATTTTCCCCTTATATCTTTTTAATTGGTTTTATTATATTTTGTATAATAGGACTTATAGGTAGGCATTACTTTACTGAATATTTTTCAATTGGTGTTTCTCTTTATACCGTGATATACATTTTCTTGATAAGTGTAGTTTTTGTAATTAGTAGAAAATACAATCCTAATATAAAAGAGAATATATTGATAGGGGCAATAGTTTTCCTTGTAATACTATTTAGTTTTAAGAGATTTAATTATTTTTCAATTATTTTATCCATATTGGCTCTATTGATTCTTTTTATGATCAAGAAAAATATTTTTCCTAGATATTACAAAGAGACCTATATCTTGGGAAGCTTTTTTTGTATCATTAATTTAGTAATTATGGGAGAACTCCCTCTTATAATGCCTGAGACTAGAGAATTATCCCTTACACCTTTATTTGTTCTAGGATATTCTTTTGTTTTAATATCGAATAACTTTGGCCTTCTAAAAGAAAAATATCCATTCAATCTTATATTTCCAGTTATTTCTTTATTTTTATTTTCAATATATGGATTTAGAACATACATAATACTATTGATATTTTCCAGTATTGTTACTTTGTACCTAACTGACAAAAAACAAAAAATAGTTTATTTTGGATTAATTGGCCTAATAGTAACAATATCCCTTGGGTATATTACCGTGTTGTTATTACCTCAAAACTGGAAACTAAATCCATTTGAATTATTGTGGTACCGATTTACATTTACATTTGATGTATTTGACAAAATATGCTCAACGGCAAGATTTAATTTATTTGGGGATTATTCTTTATTAGCAGAAACTACTACAGGATATTTAATAAGCCAAAAAATATTAAATTATTCCCACAACATTACTTCGACTATATTTGGCCCGCCGATTTTTGATGGGGGATTTGTTGAAGTTTGTATATTTACTTTTCTTACCTCGATATCCTTATTTAAAATATATAATGAAACAAAAAGCAATAGTCTATTAATTCCATATTATGGGCTAATACTATCAATATTCATAGTTTCAATAGAAATAAGCCCTTATCCTTTAATCCTACTTCTTATACCTCTGTCATTATATATCGCTAAAATAAATCCTTCCTAATGAACGAGTATTAATTTATCTCCTTTTTGTAACAATCTTCTGTATCTGGATTTCTAATTATCTTATTGTTTCTCACAATTGCAAATACTTCATCGCCTATTTCTTTGACAGGCTTTCCGTACAAATCTTCCTTTAATGCAATTATATAGATATTCTCATCGTTAGAAAGGAATATTCTATCAATTAATGTCAAAAAGTCAGGTATATTAACAGAATACGCAAGTATTTTTCCCGTTACTGCCTGTGGTGAAACAACTTGATTAACCCCAATTTTGTATAGTTTATTCATATTTTCAAGATTTGCAGCCGTGAATATTATCCGTATTTTTTATTCATTGACTTTGATATAATGACAGTAAACACATTATCGGAATCTTCATTTAAAACGGTGATTAATATTTTATTTTTTTCCCCGTTTCCTGCTTTTTTTAAAATATCTTCTTTTTAGCATCGCTAAGTACGACATTATATTCTGTAGATTCGAAGATTATTTTTGTTAATACTTCGTTTAATTCTACAATAACAAATTTAGACTTCATTTCTTTTAATTTAGAGACAATTACTTTCCCAATCCTATCATAATCACATATAATTATTATATGATCTTCAACTTCTTCCATTATTTCAATCCCTCGTACCTCTCCTATTTTCTGTTTAATTAAACGCTCTCCTATCGGACTAACAAAAAAATCCAGAATCATGATATTCACAATTATGAATAAGAAGCAAATATCCCACCTAATTGATGCGGGACACATATCACCATACCCCACATTCCCAAAGGCCACAATTGTAAAATAAATAGAGCATCTATCACAGTTAGATTTTCAATGTATGCAAAAGCATTAAACTTCTAAGATAAAGAATCCAAAAATTAGAATAAGGGTTTTTCCTTCCCTAGTTTTTAGATATTTCAAGAGGCTTTTATTCTTAAGATATCTAATCATTACTTTTTATCTTATTAGGATATAATATTATTGGTTTTTGTATATTGCGACTTTCTTCGATTTTTAAGTTCAGAACTCAAAATCTTCATCATGGCATATGCTCAGAAGGGGTCGCTCATCATCATTATAATTACTTTCAATACATTTTTAAAGTTTTATTCTTAATCTTGATTATGGGTACACATGAAATTGAGGCTTTGGGCAAATCAAAAATAATTATAAAAAATGGGAAAGTAGTAAGTGTTGAAGACCCTATTATTGATTATTGTCCCCTTTTTGATAAATATAGAGGAATAAAAAAACTAACTAAAGAATCAATTAAGGAAAATATTGAATTTAGAATACAAGATTTTGGAATGTGTACAGAGAATAGAAAATTTCCCTCTCAAGATTTTCTTTCTATTGGCGCAAGTGAAATTATGTCTACATTATTAAAAAAGGGACTACTGGATGCAACTGTAATTGTAAGTGACGGTTGTGGTACTGTCATTGTGACTGATCCAGAAAAAGTTGAAGGGTTGGCGGGAAGAATATCTGGCGTGATTAAAACTTCACCTATTAAAAATGTTATTTCATTTGTAGGAATATCTAATATACTAGATCCAGAGAGTTGTGAGATTAATCAAGTTAAAGGATTAAAAATGGCCATATCAAAAGGTTACAAGAATATAGCCATTACAATATCAAATGCTAAAGATATACCAGAAATAAGAAATATTGAAAAAATTAATTCTTGTAATATTTTAATATTTGGAGTTCATACAACTGGGGCCTCGAGAGACGAAGCAGCCATATTTATAGAATATGGAGACATCATAACTGCATGTATGAGCGAAGAGATAAAAGAAATAGGGGATAAAAAAAATATTTACAAGACTAAAACAAAAATACCAATATATGCACCCAGTGAAAAAGGTAAAAATGCCATAGAAGTAAGATTAAAGGAAATTGAAAAGAAAAATTAGATAACATCTACTCAAGATACGCTTTGTGTATTGCTCTAATAGCGTTGTGGCCATCTTCTTTAGAAACAACGAAAGAGATTGAAACTTCTGAAGATCCTTGTGAAATCATTAATATGTTAATCTTATCTTTTGCAATAGCAGAAAATAATCCTGCTGCAGTGCCTACTGCACCTTGCATCCCCTTGCCCACCACGCTTATTATATTTACTCCTTTGATGTGAGAAATATCTCTCACTAAGTCTTTTGTGAGAAATGTTTTTCTCAAAGCATTTTCAGACTTATCTATGTCCTTCTCAGATATTACAAAAGATATATTTGCTTCCGAAGACCCTTGTGAAATCATGTAAACGTTTATGTTATGATCACCTAAAGCTTTGAAAACTTTTGCAGCCACACCTGGAACTCCAATCATCCCTGCTCCGGAAACGTAGACAATTGCAGCATTTTCAATTATACTTATGGCCTTTACAACTTTGTGATTTGCATTTGTATCTTTTAGGATTAAAGTACCTGTAGAGTTTGACATGCTATTTTTTACCCTGACAGGAATATTTTTAGAAATTGCAGGTTCGATTGTTCTTGGATGAAGAACTTTGGCACCAAAATATGCCAGTTCCATTGCTTCAAGATAGGACATTTCTTGGATGGTATAGGCCTTACTACATATTTTTGGATTTGTAGTCATTATTCCATCTACATCAGTCATTATCCATATTTCATCTGCATTGATCCCAGCGCCAATTATTGAAGCTGCGTAATCAGACCCCCCCCTACCAAGTGTAGTGATGTCTCCCTCTTTACTTTTGGCGATGAATCCAGTAACTACGGGAATCATGCCTTTTTTTAGTAATGGTATCAAATTATCAGATGTTTTTTTATAACTATCATTAAAGAAAACTGCCGCCTCTCCGAAGTTATTATCCGTGACAATCAAAGAAAATGCGTCTACTTTATCAGATGATACGCCATGTGCTTCTATTGTCTTAGATAATATCAAACTTGAAAGCCTTTCTCCAAAAGAGACTATTCTATCCTTTGAACGTAAAGAAAGTTCGCCTAAGTAATGTACTCCAATCAAACTTTTTTCAAGGTCAATTAAAAGGGTATCAATTCTTTCTTTAGTTATTTTTGCTAATTCTTCATTTTTTATATTTTTACAAGCATCAAAATGCTTAGATCTGAGTTCATTTAGAATGGGGGCAAGGTCTTCTCCCTTAAGAGATTTGTCGGCAGCCCCTAGAAGCATGTCTGTAACTCCAGACATTGCAGAAACGACAACTACAACTTCATTTCCTTTATTGTATGTATCTATAGCTATATTTGCAGTGTTAAGGAATCTTTCAGCATTGCCGACAGATGTCCCACCATATTTCATTACAATTCTCATCAAAGACCCCCAAACATGCTATTTAAGCAAGAAATCTACTTAAAAGACTTTCTAAAAAAGAAATTTACGTTCTCTTCCGGATACTTTTTTCAAATAATCAATAGATTCCTTATAGAAAGGGAACTTTTCTTCTTCTTTTTTGAATGGCCCTGTGTGTATTTTTCTCCTGCCTCGCTTATAAGTGAATCCAAATTTAATATGCAGCATTTCGTGGTACATTATGTATTCAACTACAAACTTTGGAGTTTTTTTCTCATCCAAAAGACTTGAAACTACAATCTCATTTTTAGAGCGGTCGTATCTCCCAAAAATCCTGTAAGCCCTTTTCTTGGACCATCTTAACGCAGGCTTAGTTATTTCATTAGAAAAATATTTATTATTAATCGTGTGAAATATTTCATCGAGATTAAAATAACTCCCGTTTGGTTCATGTGTCCCCTTCACATTCTCAAAAGATTCGTTAATTATGATGTTGTGGATGTAATCATTATATACCCTTTTATATCTAGCTGCTACCCGGATGCCTTTAATCTTGGATAAAAGAACATATGCAAGAGCTTCTTTTACTTCTTGTGGTGCGTCTTTTAATTTATCTGATACCCTAACGTATAAAACACTTTTTTTTACCCTAGCAGTATTCTTTATGCTTTTATAGGGATAATAGTCAGACACTACCGTATACCTAAACCCCACGTTTATAGATACATTGGAGATTATTTGATTTAATTTGGCATCCATTGGACAGATTTCTGATGTTGACTTATAAAGATTTTTGGGAAAAGATTTATAACATGACTACCTTGTTTGTTCGTGGTTAATTGTACTTCCCAATTATTCTTAACACAAATAAAGAAGTTTTAATCGCCGGAGCAGGTAAGGTATCCCTAAGAAAAACAAAAAAACTTCTTGAATTTACAAATAATATTAAAGTTGTTTCTTCAGAGTTCCATAAAGATTTTGATAATTTAAACATTAAAAAGATTAAAATGGAAATAAACGAAGACAATTTTCCTACACTAATTAATGAGGATATCGGCTTTGTTGTATTATCATTGAACAATAAGGAACTTAACAGAAAACTTTGCAGTATTTGCAAAAAAAATAGAATAATGGTAAATGTAGTTGATGATAAAGAACTATCAGATATAATCTTCCCCGCCATTATAGAAAAGGAGAATCTACTAGTTGCAATATCTACCAAGGGAGAATGTCCATACTATTCCAAAAAACTTAAAGAAGAAATAGCAGACTTTATCGATAGAAAGGATAAAGAAGCGAAAATATTGATTAATGCTAGAAAAAAGGGGGATCCCCTTGACGGCACTTATGAAAAAATTAAAAGAGGGTTGTGAATGTTCCTACTAAATTTTATGATTACCTATCAAAATGCACCAGTATATATGAGGGAAAAATTTTCCTTTTCTAAGAAACATAGAAATGAACTTATGAGGCAAATATGCTGTGAGACTGGTGTAAAAGGATGTGTAATACTAAATACGTGCAACAGAACAGAGATATATTGTGTAGCAGACAGAGGGGAATCTATAGAAGGCATTATCCTAATTTTAAAGGATATCAGATCAGATGTTGAGAATTATTTAGAAGTATCTAGTGGGAATGAAGCGATAAGACATTTGTTTAGAGTTGCTTCGGGTTTAGAATCTCTAATTATTGGCGAAAATCAGATTTTATCACAAGTTAAAAATAATTATTTTGAATGTAAAACCGAATGCTCAACAGATTCATTATTGGACATTATATTTAATCAGGCAATAAGAGTTGGAAAACTTGTAAGAACAAATACGGATATTTCTAAAGGTGGAATTTCAATTGGAAGTGCAGCAGTCAAACTTGCCGAAAATATATTCGGTTCTTTAGTTAATAAAAAAATATTGATTGTTGGTGCAGGAGAAATGAGTTGTCTTATTGCTAAGTCACTCTCTTCAAAGGGCGTTGATGGAGTATATGTTTCAAATAGAAACTTTGAGACGGCAAAAAATATAGCAGAAACTATAGGAGGTCAAGCGCTAAAATTTGATTATTTGATGGATCATATTAAAATTTCAGACCTTGTTATAACTGCAACTTCTGCCCCCCATACAATAATACACACAAATGAAATTAAAGAAATAGTAAAGGAACGAAATAAAGACTTGGTAATCATAGACATTGCAATACCAAAAGATGTTGAGGCCTCTGTTGGGGAAATTGAAAGTGTCCATCTGTACAATATTGACTCTTTATCAGAAATAGCTAAAGAGAATATGGAAATAAGGAGGGAAGAAGCTGAAAAAGCATCATTAATAGTTGAACAAGAATTAAAAAAACTTGAAACTAATCTTAAAGGAATGTTTGTAGAGCCGTATATAGCGGACGTCTGGGTAAAAGCTGAAGATATAAGAAAAACAGAATTAAATAGGGCTTTAAAAATGCTTAATCTTGATAATGAAAAGGACATAATGATTCTAGAGGATTTAACAAAGGCCATAGTTTCTAAGGTCTTGCATAAACCAGTCAGAGATTTAAGAGAAAAGGTATACAATAACTTGGAGGCGGTAGAATCTTTCCAGAAGTTAGATTAAGAAGACTAAGAAAAAATGAAAGACTTAGAGCTTTACTTAGGGAGCATGATGTGGCCCCAAATGATTTAATTTATCCTATTTTTGTACATGAAAAAAATAAGATAGAAGAGATACCATCTATGCCGGGCCAATTTAGATATCCTGTTTCTGAATTAAAGAAAATTGCAAAAAAAGTAGAAGATCTTGAAATACCGGGAATTTTACTTTTTGGTACGCCTGAAAAAAAAGATGAAATTGGTAGTGAAGCGTATAGTGACAAAGGAATTGTTCAAAAGGCGATTAGAAATATAAAAGATAATACTGATCTTCTTATAATCACAGATATTTGTCTTTGTCAATATACTTCACATGGACACTGTGGATTAGTCAGCGATGGAATAATAAAAAATGATGATACATTAAGATTATTAGCTAAAACGGCTTTGTCCCATGCAAAGGCAGGTGCTGATATAGTAGCTCCCTCTGACATGATGGATGGGAGAGTCTATGCAATAAGAACTGAATTAGATAATAACTCTTTCGAAGAAATTTTGATTATGTCTTATGCTGCAAAATTCTTATCATCTTTTTACGGCCCTTTTAGAGAAGCCGCCCATTCTGCACCAGTTTTTGGCGATAGGAGAACCTATCAAATGGAACCTGGAAATATCTTAGAAGCTTTAAGAGAAGTTGAACTTGACATAAAAGAAGGCGCTGATATTGTTATGGTGAAACCTGCCTTGCCTTACCTAGACGTTATATTTAGGGTAAAAGAGAAATTTGGACTTCCCACAGCGGCATATAATGTCAGTGGAGAATATTCTATGGTAAAGGCAGCATCAAAGATGGGTTGGGTCGATGAAAATAAAGTAATAGAAGAGATACTCTTGTCTATAAAGCGTGCCGGAGCTGATTTTATTATATCTTACTTTGCATTGGAGTACGCAAATCTATGAATAGCTTTAAGATATACAAAATATTAAAAGAGTATTTTGGAGAAGTAGGCAGTTGGTGGCCAAACGATAGACCTTTTGAAGTTATAATTGGTGCTATACTCACCCAACAATCAACTTGGACCAATGTCGAAAAGGCCTTGAGCAATCTAAAAGAAGCAAATATTCTAAATCCAAAAGATATAGTAGAATTACCTATTGACAATTTAAAGCAAATAATTAAACCAAGTGGTTTCTTTAATCAGAAAGCAGAAAGATTGAGAAAAATATCTGAATATCTATTAGTTACCTATGATGGAGAACTGGAATTATTGTTTTCTAAAGATAAAAAAATTCTACGAGAAGAGCTTTTAGAATTAAAAGGTATTGGTGATGAAACTGCTGATAGTATTATTTTATATGCTGCAGAAAAAACTGAATTTGTCATTGATGCGTATACAAAGAGAATATATTCGAGATTAAAAATAGTTGAAGAAAACATTAGTTATGGTGATTTAAAAAAATACATAATAAATGAAATACCTGAAGACCTATTAACATATCAAGAGTTTCATGGACTTATTGTCCTACTTGGGAAAAACATATGCAAGAAAAATCCAAATTGTAAAGAGTGTCCACTTAATTCAAAATGTAATTATATAAATAATAAAAAGATGTATTAATCACTCTTAAAGTTCTTTTTAAAAATACTTTTCGCATTTTCAGAATATCGTTTTGCCTTGTCAGTCCTTCCTTGTGATTCATACATTTCAGCAAGATTTAACATTGTCATTGTTACATTGGGATTATTATTTGTTCCAAATACTTTTTCTAAGATTATAAGCCCTTTCTTAAAATAGAATTCAGTTTCTTCAAATTTTCCACGGGCATCATAAATCAACGAGAGATTATTCATGGAAATAGCAACTTTGGTACTATCATTTCCATAAACTTGTTTTGCAAGCTCTGTTACTTCATTGTACTTTCCTTCTCTATAGGTATTTATTGCTTTATAAGTAGTATTATCCCAAAGTACGTCAAAGGCTTTTTCCTGGTTTTTAGAAGTCACATTATTACCCAAATAGTCTAATAATTAAGTTAAATAGACTTATATTTCTCTATTATCTCTTTTAACTTGTTAAATCGAACAGGCTTTCTCAAAACTTCTTTTGCCCCAGCTTCTAAAGCTTTGGAACCTATAGTAGAGCCATAAGCTGTTATAGCAATTATATTTGCCTCCGGATCAAATTGGATTATCTCCCTAGTCGCATCTATGCCACTTTTTTTTGGAAGTTTTAAATCCATAAGAACTACATCAGGTTTATGCTCTTTGTAAAGAGCAACAGCTGCTTCTCCGTCTGAAGCCGTGAATAAATTATCTCTCTCCAAGAATTCCTGATAAAATTCTGATAAATCTTTATAATCCTCTACTATTAAGATTTTAGACATAAAATCACTCTATTATATAAATACCTAGTTTTCTTATGTATTTATCTTATAAAAACTTTATCGTGAAAAACGATAGATTTTTAATTGATGTTAATTTAACCCAATTGAAACTTATCTTTCAACAAAACCTTTAAAAGCCACAGAAAGTAAGATAGGTAACACAAA
>Ga0172382_10010552_pt1 | contig 12364 bp, 16 predicted proteins | sample Leawel138RmetaG_FD_122245 | JGI IMG/M metagenome (GOLD analysis project Ga0172382, IMG submission 122245) | Leachate microbial communities from a municipal landfill in Southern Ontario, Canada - Leachate well 138R metaG | ecosystem: Engineered > Solid waste > Landfill > Unclassified | place...
ACAAATGTGGTACTAAACTAATCCAAAGAGAGGATGATAGTCCAGAGAGAATAAAGGTGAGAATGAGAGAATATGAAAGAACTATAAATCCGATAGTTAATCATTTCAAAGAGGAAGGCAGTCTCATAGAAATAGACGCTACCCCAAGTATAGAAGAAATTCATAAAGTAGTTGTAAAAAAATTAAAACTAAATGAATCTATATAAATGAAAAAATGGTTAGTTAGGTTTAACAAAGTAACTCTTCTGCTAACTCTATCAGATGTTTTTACTTGGGGTTCCTTTGTAGTTATCTCTGCACTATCAGGAATATATCTTGCTGACAAACTTGGTCAAGATACCGTAGAGTTTGTGGGTATTGGAACTGGAATATATTTTATAACCCGTGCTATCTTTCAGATACCTATCGGAATATTAACAGATAGATTGGATAAAGATAAAGATGAGATAACCATACTTGCAATTGGTTCAATGCTTGCTGGTATGCCCTACCTTTTTTATCGTCATATAACACAACCCTGGCACTACTTTCTCCTACAATTTATATTCGGTTTTGGGATATCTCTAAACGTTGTTAATTGGAGAAAACTCTTTGCTCTTAATATAAGGGAAGGCATGGAAGGTAAGGAGTATGCCTTCTATGATTCAGTACTTAGTATCTCTACAGCGATAATAAGCGTACTGTTTGGTATAGTGGCTAATATAGGCGATAAATACTTCGATATGGTAATGACACTATCTGGAATTGTTATGATGTTAGCGTCTGCTTGGATCCTCCTCATATTTAAAGTAAAAAACAGAAAGAGCAGATAAAAATGAATTTATCGATATGTATTGAATAGTTATGTAATATCTGGTATTCTTACACCGTTTCCGAGTGGTTATCTACCAGGTATAAATACTCAAAAATCTTTGAATTATGAGCAATACTTTGATATAATCACTGGACACATTTAGTTAACTAAATGCTTTTGGATGGCGAAAGATACAAAACAGATATTTGAATTTGAAGGAGTGGTGAAGGAATCTCTACCAGGTACGAAATTTACAGTAGAGATAGAGGCAGACGGTAAAAAGCATGAAGTTATGGGATATCTTTCTGGAAAGATGAGAATGCATTACATTAGAATTCTAGAAGGAGATAAAGTTAAGATAGAAATGACTCCATATGATAAGAGTCAAGGTAGAATTACATATAGATATAAATAAATATGAAAGTTAAGGCCTCTGTAAAAAAAATATGTTCAGATTGTTACACAGTGACAAGAAAAGGTCGCGTATATGTTTACTGTAGAAAAAACCCTAAGCATAAGCAGAGACAGGGCTAATTAATATTTTTCTTTTAAATATGGCAAGAATAGCAGGTGTAGAAATAACAAATGATAAGAAGATATGGGTCTCCTTGCAGGAGATTTATGGTGTTGGTGAAAATAAAGCAAAAGAGATTTGCAAAGGAACTAAAATTGATGAGAATACAATAGTTGGGGATATGTCAGAAGATGATCTAGATAAGGTGAGGGCATACCTTGACAAGAACTTGCAAACAGAAGGTGAACTTAGGCAAAAGGAATTTAGGGACATTAAGAGATTGAAAGATATTAGAAGCTATAGAGGTCTTAGGCATAAGCTAGGATTACCAGTTAGAGGTCAGAGAACTAGGCATAATGCACATACTAGAAAAGGTAAGAGTAAGCCTGTCGGAGGATTAAAACATAAGTTAGAAAAGACATAGTCTAAATGGCAAAGAAAGCAACAAGTACAAAAAATAAAAAAGTTGTAAGTAAGAGGAAGGTTGAAAGAGGTATGGCTATGATCCAAGCATCTTTTAACAATACAATAGTCACATTAACAGACGAGGAGGGCAATGCACTAATTCAGGGAAGTCCCGCAGTGGTTGGCTTTGGTGGTGCACGAAGGAGTACGGCATTTGCTGCAACTAAAGCGGCTCAAGATACAGCCCAAAAGGCTATTAAAAAGTTTGGATTAAAAGAGGTGAAAGTTTTTGTTAAAGGTCCAGGATCTGGTAGGAATGCTGCAGTTAAGGGACTTGATGCTGCAGGTCTAAGGATTACACATCTAGCAGACAGGACACCTATACCACATAATGGATGCATGCCAAGGAAGGCACCTAGAAACTAATATATTAAAAATTTTTAATGGGAAGATATACTGGGCCAAAAGGAAAATTAAGTAGAAGAGAGGGTGTAAACCTGCACCTTAAGGGAACTAGATCATTTTCTGATAAGAACGCATTAAACAGAAAACCATTTGTCCCAGGGCAACACGGTACTGAAAGGAGACAAAGGTTATCTGATTACGGTGTTCATCTTAGAGAAAAACAGAAAGTAAAGAGGACATACGGGATGAGAGAAAAGCAGTTTAAGAATGTTTATAAAGAGGCAGATAGAAGATCTAAGGTAAATAATTCAGACAAGGGTTTAGAGTTCTTAAGAATGTTAGAATCAAGGCTGGACAACATCGCTTATTATGCAGGATTTGCTCCTTCAAGGGCAGCCGCAAGACAAGCCATAGTTCATGGACATGTGTTAGTAAATGGTCAGAAACTAGACATCCCTTCCTATGAAGTTAATGAGGGAGATTCAATTGAGATTAAAATGGCGAAACTTGCCCCAGTCGAGAAACTCTTCCCTGTGCCTGCATGGATAGAGGCTAAAGGAACCAAGGCTAAGATGGCAAGGTTGCCGGTTAGAGATGAGATCGATGAAGGTATTAGAGAAAACCTTGTTATAGAGTTCTATTCTAGATAATTTGTTTTAATATATATATGGAAGCTTTTAAAGATATAAAGGTAATAATAAAAGACGAGGAGAAGAATTTTGGGCTGTTTGAAATTTCTCCTTTACCAAGAGGCTATGGACATACACTAGGTAATGCCCTAAGAAGGATCCTCTATTCTAGTCTTCCTGGGGCAGGAATTACATCTGTGAAAATAAAAGGTGCAAAGCATGAATATTCTACTTTAGAGGGTGTAAAAGAGGATGTCTTGAGCATAATTCTCAGCCTTAAAGAGTTGAAGTTTATCACTCACAAAGATGAGCCACAGATTTGTAAGATTAAAGTAAGTGGTGAAAGAAAAGTAACAACTGATGATATTGAATTCTTAGGTGATGTTGAGCTTTCTTCTGAGAAAAGAGATATTGCCACACTTACAGATGCAGGTGCGGAGCTTGAGATAGAATTTACAGTAGAGAGAGGTATTGGATATAAAGATGTTAAGAATGTTGATAGGCCTGAAGCAGGGATTATTCCATTAGATTGTGATTTTACCCCTATAGAAAGAGTTAGCCTTTCTGTCGAGCAAGCTAGAAAAGGTCAGAGAACAGACTTAGATGCTGTAGTAATTGGTGTATATACCGACGGAAGTATTGAACCTAAAGAGGCGCTTTTGGAATCCGCAAAGATATTACAAGAGTTTGCCGGGAAAGTAATGATCGCTATGGGTATGGCACAAAAAGAAGTTGAGCAGTTAGCAGATGCCTCAACGGCTGTTGAGACTGAAGAAGACCTATCAGAGGATGAAAATGAAGTACATGGTTGGAAGATCGAAGAATTACCTATATCTAAAAGATCAAAGTCTGGATTACTATCTGGGGGATACAAGACAGTAGGAGATTTGCAGGATACCACTAAATCAGACCTTTTGAATCTACAAGGATTTGGTAATAAGTCATTAAACGAGGTAGTCGAGCTATTGAGCGAATATGGAGTTAATATTAAATCGGAAGAATAATTAAATGTATAAGAGAGTTGCTATTAAAAAACTAGGAAGAAAAAGATCACATAGGTTATCCTTGATTCAGAATCAGATAAGAACCCTATTCACCAATGGAGTATTAAACACTACTACTCAAAAAGCTAAGGTGATAAAAGGTGCAGCCCAATCTCTTCTTTCAGAGATGAGCAAAAAAGATATTACTTTAGAGGACACGAGGAAATTTCATAGAATCTTGGGAAGTAAAAAACTAGTGGAAAAAGCAACTAAGTATGCCAAGAATGAGGATCATGGTGTAAGAGTTAGGAAAACAGGATTTAGGGCAGGAGATAATGCAGAACAGTCAAGGCTCGAGTTAATAGGTTTTGAGAGAAGTAAGAAAAAGGTTGGTAGCAAAGAGAAAGAGCCGAAAGAGGATATAAAGAAATCAGAGATTGGTAGAAAAGCAAATAAAAATATCGATGAGAGAAAGATTAAAAAGATTGCAGGTGGGAAATCGACTAAAAGCGAGGGTAAGGCAACTCAGATAGTTAGAACTAGAGCTGGATTATAATTTTTATTATTTACAAAATGGAGTACAAAACAGGTTGGACAAAAAAAGAAGATATTGAAAGAGTATGGCAGGTTGTAGATGTAAAAGATCAGATTCTTGGGAGAGCTGCTACTCAGATAGCCTCTTTGTTAATAGGTAAAGGTAAACCAGAGATAGTTCCTAATTTAGATTGTGGAGATTTTGTAATAGTGCTTAATAGTGATGATATAAAACTAACAAGAGGTAAGGAAAAGAAGAAATTTTATAGACATCACACAGGTTATCCTGGAGGTCTAAAGGAGATAAGGTTTGATGAACAACTTAAGAAGGATTCTAGACAGACTATCATCTTAGCAGTAAAGAATATGTTACCTAAAAACAAACTTAGAGATGGAAGAATGAGTAGATTGTTTGTATATAGGGGACCCGAGCATAAGCACGAAGCTCAGAAGCCTGTAGAGTATAAATTATAATTAGAATATAAGTGGCTAAAAACAAATATTTTGAAGGGATAGGAAGAAGGAAAACATCTACTTGTAGAGTAAGAATCTATGAGGGTGATGAGACTTCAACTATCAATGGCATGCCTATCGATGAGTACTTTAAAGGTATTCCTGAAGCAAAAAAGAATATTATGGAACCTTTGGACGTGGTGAAGCTTAGTGGTAAGTACTACTTTACTGCTAATGTTAGCGGTGGTGGTACAACAGGTCAGATAGATGCAATTCAGTTAGGTCTAGCAAGAGCTCTGTATGAGATGGATGAAAGTTTAAAGCCAGTGTTAAGGGACGCGGAGCTTGTAACTAGAGATCCTAGAGCTGTTGAAAGAAAGAAGTATAACAAGCATAAGGCAAGAAAAGCACATCAGTTCTCCAAGAGATAGTAAACCCAATAGATTAAGAGAGATTTCAAAACTTCAATATAAGAAAGCTATTTCTTACTCTTTGTTTCTTCTTTGCTTTTTACTTTTAGTTCTTTAATCTTTTTAGAGTCAAGAACTGCTTTGCACTTAGACATAAATAATTCTAAGAGTTAATTAAAGTACACTTAATTATATTAATAGCAGTATATGTTGTCAATATAGGTGGTTTTGATGAAATAAATATTAAAATATGATATCCTATAATATTCAATCAATAGTTCTTTAAGAAAGGAGCGAAAAATGGTTACCCTAGTGTGTCCTAGTTGTGGGAAGTTTATCGAAGTTCAAGAGGTTCAAGTTTTAGAAGTTGGAACAACCGCTATAGTTCGAAAAGGATCCGAGTTTTCCTGTTTAGCTTGTGAAAAGGATTTTCACCCAGGGGACGAATTAGTTTTGGATTATGAGTTAGGTGATCATTCAACTCTACTATGGATGAGAAAACATCATCAAATTTAAAGAAAACTATTGTTTGAAAAAACACCTGAATCTAGGGGGTATGCAGTTAGCTACATAGATGAGGGTGTTTTTTATTTTGATTGAAAAATATTTTAGTAAACTATATAATCTTATTATTTCAATAAAACTTGGTTATAATATGGTCAATTCTCAAGATAATAAAAATTCTAATATGATAGAAGGATTACCCTCAAAAAAGTTTGAAAGAAGAATAGAAGATTTCGTATGTGAGCACTGTGATACAGAGGTAGAGGGTAATGGTTATACAGACCACTGCCCTAATTGTCTTTATTCAAAACACGTTGATGTAAATCCCGGAGACAGAGCAGAAGATTGTGGAGGACTTATGATTCCAAAAGCTGTAGAGATCAAGTCTGATGGGTATAAGATATATTATGATTGTGAGAAATGTGGTTATGAACACAGAGTAAAAAGTGCTCCTGATGATAATTTTGAAGCTATTTTATCTTTATCAAAGAACCCAATCCCTGATTAAGAGTATATAACTTAAGAGAGTATTTTAATGGAAGAAAACGAATTAAACCATTTTTCTATACCTCATTTACTTCATATCGAAATGACCTACTCTTGTAATGCTAAATGTTTTTTTTGTTATAATCCATCTCGAAATAGCCCAATAGACTACGAACAAATCCTTAAGCTAGTAAAATCTGTAGCAAAATCAAAAGTTCCACATGTCTATTTAATCGGGGGAGAGCCTTCGTTACTCGAAGTAGAAAAGCTTAATAATTACATTGATATCTTATCTTCAGACTCTTCTTTAACTATCGTTACTAATGGATTGAAATATATGGATGGATTATCATCTGACCTAGCGTGTTTAGGGGTAGCTATACACGGAGACGCTAAAACACAAGAATGGTTATCTGGTATTAAGGGCGGCTATGATAGGACTGTAGAAAATGTAAAGAGATACGTTAAGGATGGTTTTGATGTAAGGTGTATCCCAGTTCTTACCTCCAAGAACTATGACCAAATCTATGATATTATAAAGCTCGCAAAAGAACTCGGTATGGAAAGTGTCTTTGTTGACAAATTTGAAATTGGTGGAATGGGTCTAGATATGGCTGGGCAACTTAAGCCATCCCTTGAACAATTTAAAATCTCTCTCGACCAGATGATAAAAGCCAGGGATGATTTTAACATTCCTGTAGGATTTGGTACTGCCATACCATATTGTTTAGATGAAAGATTGATTAAAGAGAACATGTTCGCTAATTGTGGTGTCGGTGTCACTTTTGCTGCAGTAAATCCTAATGGGGATTTTAGGATATGTAATCAAAGTGAAATAGTCTATGGAAATATATTGGAGGAGTCTGTAGAAGAGATTTGGAATAAAAAGGACATTGAGCAGTTTCGTAATCTTAAGTGGGCGAACGAACCTTGTAAGGACTGTGTCTTATTAACAGAATGTACTGGAGGATGTAAAGTAGATCTTTCCTGTTCCTCAACTTACTGCATAGATTATCACATTAGAGAGAATCGAGAAGAGCTTGTAAGTATAGAGAAGGTTGAAAAGCTTTGGAAAGAGCACGAAAAAGAATATGAGAGAAAGTTAGAAGATGTAGAAGTTCCTGAAGAATATCGTGAGTTTTTCGTAGACAAATGTACCAAACTTAACAATTCTCATAAAGAGAAATATGTAGTAACTAGATACCAGACAGTAGTAGTTAATGATGAGGTATACAAAATTGTGGAAGAGATTCTTAACGGACTACAGGATGAAGAAGCTATCTTAGAGAAATTCAGTGACGATTTCAAACCTGACGAATTAAGAAAACTTCTCTCTCAGTTAGAGACGATAGAAGCTATACACACAAAGAAGATAAAGTCTGTTGACTGGGAAATTACTCGAGATTGTAATTTGGAGTGTAAACATTGTATTACTTCTTCTCCAATTAAAATTGAGTATAGGGGTTTGGGTCAAATTATTAGAGTAATAAACAAACTCTGTGATATTGGATTAGAAGAGATTTCGTTTACTGGTGGAGAGCCTTTAACATATCCTTATTTAAAGGAATTGTTGGAATATTTAGAGTATAAGGATCTTAGCGCAAGATTTATTACTAATGGGACAATGTTGACTGAGGAATTGTTAGAATCTATAAAAGATTGTGTTTCAGAAATTGGAATAAGTTTAGACGGGACTGCAAAAAATATAAATGACAGTATTCGTGGAGAAGGTTCCTTTGAAAAGGTGATGAAAAGTATAGAGCTATTAAAGAATAAGGGGATTCCATTTTCCTTATATTTTACTATGCACAAGAAGAATAATGACATAGAAGATATGATTAAATTCTCTAAGGAAGTGGGTGCAGAGTATTGTAAAATAAATGAGATTACTCAGAGGGGTAGGGCTCTTAAGAATTCAGATTTGTTTACAGATGTTGAGTACGAAATCCCAGATGGTGAAAAGATTTCAGAGAAATGTGATTTAGATAATCATCAGTTTTTTATAAATCCTTGTGGCGACTGTTTCCCTTGTGTTGAACTATCCCAAAACGGAGGATATTCAATTGGAAATGTATTTGAAGATGACCTCAATAAAATTTACGAGAGGTTAAACAGTTATGTTAAAAAAAACAGTGGGCAAGAATGTCCGTATACAATATGGCGCTCAGATAAATATGCGACTATATGTACAAATAATAAATTAAATTGCTGCGGGGATGAATAAGGAGGATCTTCAGTACTTGAAGGAAGTTTATGAGAATAATTTTGAAGTAGGCTCTGGCGATAAAAAGATTGACGAAGAAACTTATGAGGTAGATAAAGCTTATGATTCTTCTGGTATTATTTTCCTTTCAGAGTGGTTTTTTGATGAAAAAGTTCATCAATATACCGGGATTGATAAGGATTTCTTTAATGTCCCCTTTGAAATACCTACGCAGTATTACTTCCCAGACTCTTATCAAAAGTTAAACAAAGATATTGAGAATTTTCACAGGGAATCAGAGGGATATTATGAAGATGGGGAAGAGATCTTTATTACAGAGGGTTCAACTCCGATGATTGCATCTTTGCTTATTTTTGCTAAATCACTTGGCTTTGACAGGATATATTCAGTATCGCCTCTATATTTCAATATTTTCAAAGTTGCAGAATTAATTGACATGCCGATTTCCCCAATTAATTCGACTTTAACCCATGATAATGCTGATATTAATCTCTCAGATAAGAAATCTTTTTTAATAATAACAAACCCAATATGGTCGATAGGAAGGCATCAAAGCGAAGATGTTTTTGAGAAGCTGGCAGAGTGGCAGAAGAGTACAAAATCTCTGATATTTGTTGATGGTTCTTTCTCTTACACGGATTGGTATTCTAGGGAGAAGAAGGAACCAGAAAGAATATTGGATCCTACTCTAACTTTTAGACTAATCTGTCCTACCAAAACTCTTGGCTTAAATGGTTTAAGATTCTCTTATTTGATATGTCCTAGTGAGTATAAGAAAGAGTTATCTAGAATAACATGCTCTACAATAGGATCAAGTAGCTATTTTAGCCATAAATCTCGTCCAGCAATGTTTGAGAAAATGATTGCAGATGAAATAAATCCTATAGGAGCCTTCTCTAGAGATAGATTTCTTGAGCTTAAGGAATTGTTCGAATCAAACGATATAGAATATATTAACCCTACTTGTGGATTTTTTATGTTTGCAAACCTTGAGAATTATTTTGAAAGAAAGGGTCTCCTTGATAAGTATATGTGGATTCCTAATAGTGGATTAGATATTTTTGATGAGAAATACTCAGGTTGTGTCAAACTCAATCTAATAATGAGAGAGAAAAGCTTTTCAAAATTTAAAAAAGACCTATCTCAATGAACTCCCTTGAAGAAGTCCCAAAACAATTACAAGAAATATTTAAGAGTATAAGTATCTATTGTAAAAGTTGTGACCTATGTTGTTTTACATATGGTTGGATACTGCCTTTAGAAAAAGAAAAATATTATGACGAGGAGCTTTTAGAGATTAATCAGAAAGTATTATGTTTTGATTCTTTTAGAAAGGATAGTAGTGGAGATAGAATCTTAGAAGAAATCCCACGATGCAAATTTTATAAGAATAATAGATGTATAATACAAAATTCTAAACCTTTTGATTGTTTATTATATCCAGTAAAAATTCTTTATGAGCAAGAAGAGAAAAGATTTAAAGTTGTGTTAAGTTTAGATTGTCCATTTGTTAAATCTTTAACAAATTCAGAGTTGTTGAAGTTAGAGGATGATATAACGGAATTTTTTGATAACTTAGATGGCAAATTACTGGGAGGGTATCTATCTTTAGTTAAAGAATGGGATCAGATAACTAAACCTAAATCCTTTCCTTCCAAACTGTTAATGTATATAGATGAGGAGAGTTTTGATTTATAACTACTGCTCTTTTTTTATCCCAACATATGCTATACAATAAAGTATTAATTTAAGATACTTTAGCTATGGCATTATCCAAAAAAGCAAAGACAATTTTAATAGTTTCCTCAGTAATATTTAGCATTTTAGTAGTTGCTTTAGCACTATTCCTTATTTATGGTGTTAAGGAATATTTCGCTCCAAGCTTCTACAAAGAAGAAGCAATATCTTTTAATGAGGGTAGGTATCCAGTATCAGAAGGTTTGAGTTTGGATAGCTATCAGAGAGCTGACTCTAGAACTTTAGAAGCAGATAATTACTATGAAGCAAATATAGATAGTAAAATTAAAAAAAGTGGAAGTGTTGATATAAAGGTAGAGAGTTTGGATGAGTCATATAAATCTCTTAAAGAAATAATGGGAGGATACCAAGCTACGATAGTTAGTAGCTATGATGCAGGTGAGGGTAATAAAAAGAGTGTATCAACTACTATAAAGATTAAATCTGAGTATTTCGAAGATATATATGAAGATGTAAAGCAGGTTGAGGGAGAGGTACTGTATGCCTCCTACTACACAGATGATGTAACTATGGAGTATACAGATTTAGAATCTAGGTTAAAAAACCTCGTATCTACTGAGATTCAATTAGTTAAAATTCTTGATACAGCAAAGACAGTCGAAGATACATTGGCTGTATATACAGAACTTACAGACATTAGATCACAAATTGAAGTAATTGAGGGCCAACTGAAATATCTTGATAGTCAGGTAGATTATTCATATCTTACAGTAAACTTATCCTTAAGCGATCTAGGAAAAGATATAAGGGACGAGCAATGGAAGCCATTGGGAGTTGCTAAGAATGCGTTCTCTTCTCTTGTAGATTTTGGGATTTATTTAGCGGATATCTTAATATGGGTGATCATCTTCTCACCGGTTATAGCAATCGCAGTGATAACTGTAATTTTGATAAAGAAGAAGGCTAAGAAGAGTAAGTAAATGGTATAATATATAGCGCAAGTATTCTAGATGGTTGCGCCTAGATAATAGGTGAGGAAAGTCCGGACTCCGTAAATGGAACCAACGAGAGTTGGATGGGAGTGATCTCATGGAGAAAAGGGCAACAGAAAGATATACCGTCCCGCTAACTTATAGTTGGCGAGATAAGGGTGAAATGGTAGTGTAAGAGACTACCGGGTATTGTAGTAATACAATATCGCGTGGTAACCCCTTCCTGGAGCAAGGTCTAACCGCATAGATAGATAACCATCGTTATACAGAATCCGGCTTACTGAATACTTGCGCATTTTCATAATTCATAAAAATATCATTTCTTGTTGAGAGAATATATGTATGAGCTCTCAGCCAAGAAAAAAGAGGCTATTAAACATATCAAAAAATCATATTCTTAATACTACACCTAAAGCAGGAATTAAGAAGATTGATATCTCAGTCGGAATACTTTCATATAGAAGCGCAAAATTGTGCGATATAAAGAATAGAACAGTATATATAACTACATGGGTGTTGAAACATATCTATGATAGGCATTTTGAAATTTACGATATAGTTGTTAAAAATCTGTATTTAATAATTTCCTCTCCAGATACAATATATTGGAATAAAAAGCATAGAAGAGGACAATATCTATTTTATAAATCCATAAATAATGTAAGTATTCTACTGGTATTAGAAGAGATGAAGAAAAAATGTTTTATAGTTACTGTATTTAATACAAATGAGAGATATCTTTCAAAGCTTGAGATAGTAAACCAGGAGGGACAGCGAACCCCTCATCGCACTGTTAAGTAAACTTAACCTCCGCAGTAGAGCTGATTATTTCTGACTTTCTGCTTTACTTCCATAGTATAATATTTATATTTTGGTAGTGCAAATAAATTCATAATTATCGAATAAGACTATAGTTGTTTCCCAAACCCATTGATAAACTCCTGTGCACTCATCTCTTGTTTCCCCTCAATCTGCAATTTGTTAACCTTAATACATCTATCTTTCTTTTTAGTAGCTATAAGAAGATCATTGTTTTCTATAAAAAGTTCTCCAGCACCTTTACTACTTTTACATTTAACAAGATCAACTCCAAGAAATTTGACTCTCTTTCCTTTCCATATAGTCCAAGCAACAGGCCAAGGAATAAAAGCTCTAACCATTCTCTCTATATATTCAGGTTGCATATTTTCCCAATCAATCTCTGCACTTTCTTTTGATATTTCTTTTTGCCAACAGTAAGTAGCCTTTTGATTCTCTTGTTTTTTAGGAACAATCTCTTTATTTATCCATCTCTCGAGAGTATTACCTAATATCTTTGCACTCTTTTCAACTAA